>Ga0163109_10004456_pt1 | contig 10636 bp, 10 predicted proteins | sample CRUFie1St13metaG_FD_108704 | JGI IMG/M metagenome (GOLD analysis project Ga0163109, IMG submission 108704) | Marine microbial communities from the Costa Rica Dome - CRUD Field 142mm St13 metaG | ecosystem: Environmental > Aquatic > Marine > Oceanic > Photic zone | place: Costa Rica: the Eastern... | reverse complement strand
GGTAACGGTTCCCCGCAGCGATATCGTGAAAAGGAAGGCAAGTTGATTTTGTCACTGCTCGCCAAAACCGATCACCTCGTCGCACTCGATGTGTCGGGCAGCACCATCAGCACTGAGAGAATTTCTGATCGATTCGACCAATGGCAAATGCATGGCCAGCACGTAAGCATCGTGATCGGTGGTCCGGATGGGCTGGATGCCTCCGTGCTGCAACGCGCCACAGAGCAGTGGTCTTTTGGGCGCATCACGCTTCCACACCCGCTGGTGCGCATCATCCTCGCAGAACAGCTCTATCGCGCCTGGTCGGTGCAAGCGGGCCACCCATACCACCGAGGTAACTGATGCTTCGCCCACTCGATGCACTCAGGGACACGCGACGGGAATGGATGATCAACCGCTCTCGTCTGATTGCTGCTCTAGTCGGCATATCCACTTTGCTCGCGGTGCTGATCTATCGTTACTACTCACTCCAAATCACCCAGCATGACGATTTTCTGACCCAGTCTGACCGCAATCGGATTCGCGTGGAGCCGATCCCAGCCCCTCGGGGGCACATTGTGGATCGTAAAGGCCGGATCCTGGCAGGAAACAAACCGACTTTTATCATTGGAGTGATTCTCGAACGCAGCGAGAATCCCATTGCCCTCATTGAGACTTTGGCGCAGCGTTTGTCATTGACGCAGTCCGAGCTGGAGGCATTTCGCGAGCGATCTTCCCGGCGGCGCCCTTTCGAAGCAGTGCCACTCAAGTTGGGCCTTGAAGACACTGAACTCGCGTCGGTAGCGGTGGATCTGCATCAGCTACCGGGTGTGGTAGTGGACGCTCAGTTGACCCGCTATTACCCATACGGAAATGAGTTGGGTCACGTCTTAGGTTACGTGGGTCGTCTCAGTGCTGATGACCTGAGGGAGCTTGATCAGTCGAAGTATCAAGGGACTTTGCACACGGGGAAGGTAGGACTTGAGAAACGCTACGAACCGCTCCTGCACGGCAAGCCAGGTTTTCAACATGTCGAAACAAATGCGCATGGCCGGGTACTGCGCGTGCTGGAACGGCAATCTCCTGAGCCGGGTCAAGACCTGACTCTCTATCTCGACTTGGATCTGCAGCGCGAAGCGGTGGCGGCGTTGGGGGAACAGCGAGGCGCAGTGGTCGTATTAGATCCCCTAACCGGCGGGGTTTTGGCGATGGTATCCAACCCCAGTTACGATCCGAACTCATTCGTTGATGGGATCAGTTTCGCTGACTACGCAATGCTGAGGGATTCAATGGATACACCGCTTCTAAATCGCGCGCTACAGGGTCAGTACCCACCCGGATCCACCATTAAGCCAATTTTAGCTCTGGGTGCATTGGCTGAGGGCTACATTACCCCGGAGACAACCGTGGCTGATCCCGGATGGTATCAATTACCCGGTGATGATCGGCGGTATCGCGATTGGACATTGAGAGTCCGAGGCTCTGGTCACGCCGAAAAGGTCGATTTGAGAATGGCCATCGCCGAGTCCTGCGATACCTATTATTACGACCTCGCTCATCGCATAGGTATTGATACGATGGCAGAGCTTCTGGCTCCCTTTGGGCTGGGTCAGGTCACCGGGATTGACACGACCGGAGAGCAGCAAGGAATCTTGCCCAACACCGAGTGGAAACAAAGTGCATTAGGAGAAGCCTGGTTTCCTGGCGAGACTATTAGTGCCGGTATTGGTCAGGGTTACATGTTGGCAACGCCCTTGCAGCTCGCGCAAGCGACAATGGTAATTGCCAATAGGGGAGATAGCTATGTGCCATCGTTGGTATATCGTGCCGGCGGGTTAATAGTGGGGGGTGCCAAGAGACAGTATCTATCAGTTGCTGATGAGCATTGGCAGGCAATACTGGCTGGCATGATAGACGTTGTGCATTCGCCTCGCGGCACTGCTAAGTCGATTGCTAGAGGTATTGACTATCAGATCGCAGGAAAGACGGGCACTTCGCAAGTCATCAGTATTGCTCAGGATGCGATCTACGACGAGAACGCTATAAGTGAGCGTAATCGGAACCACGGGCTCTTTGTCGCCTTTGCGCCCGCCGAGAATCCGAATATTGTGGTGGCGGTGATTGCTGAAAATGGCGGTGGTAGTAGCGCCGCATATCCCATTGCGCGCCGCATCATTGACGCGTGGCTCTCGGGCGGAAGGGATGTCTGAGTACGTCCGTTTTCTTGAGGGTTCAACCAGGGACTTTTCCCGACCCCCCACAATGGCGGACCGCTTACACATTGATCTGGCGCTGCTGGCGCCTATTGTAACTCTGTCGGTCATGGGGATGTTCGTCCTTTTCAGCGCAGCAGATGGTGATTGGAATACAATTGCGAGGCAGGGCCGCAATTTTGTAATTGGCTTTGGCGTTCTTCTTGTGATTGCGCAGGTGCGGCTGGAGACTATGGAGCGCTTGGCGCCCTTCCTATATCTCTCCGCGCTATTTCTTCTTTTGCTGGTGCCTCTTCTCGGAGTTGGCAGTAAAGGGGCGCAACGTTGGCTGAGTTTAGGGTTTATTCGTTTCCAGCCTTCTGAAATTATGAAAGTGATGATGCCTCTCGCAGTTGCGGCTTGGATCGTGAGGCACGGACTACCACCCCGTCCAGGTGTCACTCTCACCGCTTTGTTAATCATCGGTTTTCCCGCTGCTGTGATTACCTCTCAACCCGATCTCGGTACGGCAATCTTGGTGGCGGCCAGCGGCATTTTCGTTCTGTTTATGTCTGGCGTGAGTTGGTGGCAGATAATGAGTGGGGCAGCAGCTGCAATCGCGTGTGTCTGGCCTGCCTGGCTGTTTTTACTCCGCGACTATCAAAAACAGCGGATCTTGACATTATTCGACCCTGAAGCAGACAAGCTGGGGGCCGGGTGGAATATCATTCAGTCCAAGACTGCAATTGGCTCGGGCGGTTGGTCCGGTAAGGGATGGCTGCAGGGAACTCAGTCGCAGTTGGACTTCCTGCCCGAGAGTCAGACGGATTTCATCATTGCCGTGTTGGCCGAAGAATGGGGGTTGAGGGGGGTGCTTTGCCTGCTGATTCTCTACGGGTTGATCGTGGCGCGTGGGCTATGGATTAGTTTCACTGCGCAGACGAGTTACGGACGCTTGTTGGCGAGTGCCATTACGCTGACTTTCTGCGTGTACGTGGCGGTCAATATGGGTATGGTAGCGGGTATTCTGCCAATAGTGGGCGTACCGCTGCCTCTGGTGAGTTTCGGTGGCACATCTATCGTGACACTCCTGCTTGGCTTTGGGATTCTCTCGGCAATTAGCACCGAGCGAAGGATTATTGCGCAATGACGGTTGGTTTGACTCTGCTCTGTTCCTTAAGTTTTTTTCGTCTACGGCGCAGTGTGTCGCTGGTTTCGATTCTTTGTATGACCTCAGTTTCGGAGACATTCGCAGGCGATTACAGCAGCTACGAGGCCGTGCGTCCTGTGGTGATGGCGGCGGAGCAAGCGGGGGTAGATCCCGTTTGGGCTGAAACACTGATCGGTGATGCAGAGAGGCAACAAAGCATTCTGGATGCGATTGCGCGACCCGCAGAGAAAACCAAACCCTGGCACCAGTATCGAAATATTTTCCTTACTGATCGCCGTATTCGTGAGGGCGCCATTTTTTGGAGTGAGCATGCCGCAGCCTTGTCTAATGTGTCAGAACGCACAGGGGTGCCCGAACAGGTTATCGTCGCAATCATCGGCGTAGAAACCTTTTATGGCCGCATCACGGGGAGCTACAGGGTAATTGATGCGCTGTCGACTTTGGCTTTTGATTACCCTAGGCGCTCAGCCTTTTTCACAAAGGAGCTCGAGCAGTTTCTCATTTTAGCCTGGGAATCGGGCAAAGACCCCTATCAGCTCAAAGGCTCCTACGCGGGTGCTATGGGATATGGGCAGTTCATGCCCTCTAGTTATCGAGCCTACGCGAGCAGTATAGACGGCAGTGGTGCCGCTGATATATGGGACAGCCCCGAGGATGCGATCAGCAGTGTCGGAAATTATTTGCGCGCACATGGATGGCGAAGAGGTGAGGGGGTGGTAGTAGATGCTCTTTCGGCTGTTGACGGGCCATCCGTATACGCATCGGGACTGAAACCGAGCAAAACGATTGCTCAATTGGCGTCAGAGGGCATACGACCAATGGAGACTCTTGCACCAGACATGATCGTGGCACCAATAAGGCTAGACGAGGCAGATGGTCCCCGCTATTGGTTAGGTTTGCAAAATTTTTATGTCATCACTCGCTACAACCACAGTGCAATGTATGCCATGGCCGTCTGGGAGTTGAGTCAAGCTGTGGTCCTGGCGCGATCCAGCTCGTGAAAGATTCGAGGAGTAACCTTGCCACCGCTTGTTGCGCGGCGATGCTGTGTATTTCTATATGCGAGGCCGCCGCTGCGCCGCAGAAAATTTCCGATGGACCACCGTTGCACCCTCAAAAATCTGTCTGGCGGGATGCGACACCCACGTCGGGCTCCATTTCCCGTCTAGGGAATAAAAGTCCCTACACGGTAAAGGGCCGGAGTTATGAGGTACTGGATTCCTCCAGCCACTATCGCGAATCTGGCATTGCTTCGTGGTACGGCACTAAATTTCATGGAAAGCACACAGCAAACGGTGAGATCTACAATCTATTTGGAGCAACCGCAGCTCATCGCTCACTGCCCCTGCCCAGCTTCGTTCGTGTCACTAATTTGACCAACGAGCGGAGCATTTTACTGCGCGTCAACGACCGAGGCCCCTTTCGCGATGATCGTATTATTGATCTGTCTTACGGAGCTGCCCTCACACTCGGTTTTGCCGAGCAAGGGGTAGCGCCTGTTTTGGTTGAGACAGTTGCCCAGTCAGAGTCAACTACCCACTGGATGGGGACTTCGAACCGATATCGATATCTGCAGTTAGGAGCCTATCTCTCCCTGGCGAATGCCCAACAGGTTTCATCTGAAACCAGTCAGCAACCAGGGTGGCGATTTCCTGTGGCGATCAGTGAAGTAGAGGTCAGCGGGCAACAGTTTCATCGTGTCAGGGTCGGGCCATTTGCGGACCCTCTACTACTGGAACGCGCCCGGGATGCACTGATTGAGGCTGGCTTTTCCTCACCGCAACGTCTTCCTTAATAGCCAGATTGTGATCCAGCACCCTGCGCGCGTACACTTCGATTCTTCTAGAAACGTTGCCTTGGGGAGACTCCAGATATGCGAGGAATGAGAAGGAGACGGTGTGGTCCAGTATGGTGCCTGTTGGCCGGACTCGCGTTTCCATTCATCGCGGTTGCTAATGCGGCGCTGGTCCCCACTGCTCCGACGATCAACGCTGATTCTTACTTGCTGATCGATTTTGATACTGGTGCGGTGCTGGTCGAGCATAATGCTGATCTGCAGCTACCGCCAGCCAGCCTGACAAAGTTGATGACGGCTTATATCTTGGCGGAGGAGATCGCGTTGGGACGGATGGCGCTGGACGATGTGGTGCGTGTGAGTCCCAATGCGTGGTCGCAGAATCCCGTTTTTCAGGGATCTTCGTTGATGTGGATCGAACCCAGAAAGCCTGTCACGGTGGCGGAGCTCGAACGTGGTATTGTGATTTCATCGGGTAACGACGCTACCGTTGCCATCGCAGAGCACATTGCGGGGAGTGAGGCCGCTTTTGTTGACCTGATGAATCAGTATGCGGAGAAGATGGGTCTGACGGGCACCCACTTTGAGAACAGTCATGGCCTGCCGCACCCGGATCATTTGACCACGGCGCGAGATCTTGCGAGCACGGCCGTGGCGGCCATTCGAGATCACCCCGAGCGCTACGCTGTCTACAAAGAGCAGAGCTATACCTACAACGACATCACGCAATACAACCGCAACCATTTATTGCGTGAGGACGATTCCGTCGATGGTCTAAAAACGGGCTATACCAGTGTTGCGGGATACGGATTGGTGGCCTCGGCCAGCCGCGGTGGCATGCGGCTGGTATCCGTTGTGATGGGGAGTAGCTCGACATTGAGTCGTAAGGCCGAGACCCGAAGATTGTTGAATTACGGTTTTCGTTTTTTCGAGACTCTGAGACCGTTGGATGCAGGGAGCACCCTCAGTGATTGGCGGGTGTGGAAAGGCCAGACTCAGCAGGTTTCGCTTGGGGTATTGCAAGATGTTGTGCTGACGCTAACGCGCAGTGCCGCCGATGTGACCACCGAGATTGTCATCGACGATCCCTTGATCGCGCCGCTGGCGGTGGGCGACGTAGTCGGTCGCGTCGGGCTGTCGCGCGCGGGCGAGCCGGTTGCCGAGGTGCCGCTTCAGGTGCTGGAAGCGGTCGAACCGGCCGGTTTCTTTGCGCGCCTTTGGGACAGCATTGTGCTGTGGTTTCAGCAGCTATTCGCGTGATACTTGATGGATCAGGACCCACCCAAGATCACCTTTCCCTGTGAGTACCCGATCAAGGTGCTAGGGCGCGCAGTAGATGCTTTTGAGCCGACAGTGATGACAATCTTTCGTCAGCGAGCGCCGGGCTTCGCCGAGGAACGGGTCGTGGTGAAGCCGTCCCGCAACGGTACCTTCCACTCGATTACGGTGACGATCGAAGCGCAGAGTGAGGCACAGTTGCGGCAAATACACGAAGATTTGATGGGCACCGGGTTGGTGTCGATGGTGATCTGAATCCATGCAATGTCGCCGTCTGGGTGTGGTGGACTATCAGCCCACGTTTGATGCGATGAAACGCTTCACCGCAGATCGCACTGCAGAGACCGAGGACGAAATCTGGTTGCTGCAGCATCCACCGGTCTATACGCAGGGGCTGACCGGCCGCGCCGAGCATGTCCTCAATGCCGGTGCTATCCCGGTGATTCAAATTGATCGCGGAGGTCAGGTGACTTACCACGGTCCGGGCCAGTGGGTGGCCTATGTTCTTTACGACTTGCGCCGCGCGAATGTGAATATCCGCGAGCTGGTAACGCTTTTAGAAAAAGCGGTGATCGCCCTGTTGGGCGAATGGGGTCTGTCGGCTTATGGCGATCCCTCGGCCCGCGGCGTCTATATCGATGGATGCAAGATTGCGGCACTGGGACTCAAGGTGAGTCGCGGCCGCGCTTATCATGGCCTGTCGCTGAACGTGGATATGGATCTTGCACCGTTTAAAGGCATCAACCCCTGCGGCTATCAAGGGCTCGAGGTGACTTCTATGGCGGCATCGCTGGGAGAACGCTGCCCTGATATGGAGACAGTGGCGGAGTCGCTTTTGGCGCAGTTGGTCTCGGCGCTACCGGCGCCCGCCTGACGCGACTGCTATTGGCTGGCATAATCCCGCCTCCTTGAGGATCCCTTATGTCTGAATTACAGCGTGACATCGATGCGCGTCGCACCTTTGCCATCATCTCGCACCCCGACGCGGGTAAAACAACGATGACGGAAAAGCTGTTGCTGCTTGGTCAAGCCATTCAGGTGGCGGGGTCGGTGAAGGGTAAAAAAGGACCCCACGCCACCTCTGATTGGATGGCGCTGGAGCAGGAGCGGGGTATTTCCGTGACGTCCTCGGTGATGCAATTTCCGTACCGTGATTGCTGGGTCAATCTCCTCGACACCCCCGGTCACGAGGACTTCTCCGAGGACACCTACCGAACCCTTACCGCCGTTGATTCAGCGTTGATGGTGATCGATGGCGCCAAAGGGGTGGAAGACCGAACCATCAAGTTAATGAACGTTTGTCGCCTGCGCGATACACCCATCATGACCTTTGTGAACAAGCTCGACCGCGATATTCGCGACCCCATTGAGTTGGTCGATGAGGTGGAAGAAGTACTGGGTATTGCCTGCGCGCCCATCAATTGGCCTATTGGCATGGGCCGTGACTTTCGTGGGGTGTACAACTTGTATACCGACATGATTCACCGCTTCCACGCGGGCCAGGATGCCGTGCTGGTAGATGATGACGCGATTTCAGGATTAGCCACTGACGAAGCTCGTGAGCTACTCGGCGAGGAGTACGATCAGTTCATTGAGGAAATTGAGCTGGTCCGGGGTGCGTCGCATGAATTGTCTTTGGACGCGTTTCTCAAGGGTCAGATGACCCCCGTCTTCTTCGGCACCGCGCTGGGTAACTTTGGTGTTCGGGAAATGCTTAATAACTTTGTTGAGTGGGCACCGGCGCCACAGCCCCGGGACGCGTCGGATCGCACGATTGAGGCGTCACAACCCCACTTCACTGGTTTCGTATTCAAGATTCAGGCGAACATGGACCCTAAGCACCGTGATCGAATTGCCTTCATGCGGATTTGTTCAGGCCGCTACGACAAGGGCATGAAGATGCGGCATGTGCGCATCGATAAGGATGTGCGAATTGCTGATGCCGTCACCTTCACAGCGGGGGACCGCACGCTCGTCGAGTCGGCGGTGGCAGGAGACATTATTGGTTTGCATAACCACGGTACCATTCAGATTGGGGATACATTCACGACGGGCGAGGCGATCCGCTTTACCGGTATCCCTCACTTTGCGCCGGAGCTTTTCAGGCGCATCCGCCTTACCGATCCCATGAAAACCAAAGCGTTGCAAAAAGGTCTGCAGCAGCTGTCGGAGGAAGGGTCGACGCAGGTGTTCTCGCCGCTCACTAACAGCGATCTGATTGTGGGTGCGGTTGGGCAACTGCAGTTCGATGTTGTCGCGTACCGGCTGGCCGACGAATACAAAGTGGAGGCGATCTATGAGCCGGTCAATATTTATACTGCGCGATGGATTGAAGCAGAGGACGAGCGAAAGCTCGACGAGTTTCGCAAGAAGGCAGCCGAGCACCTCTCGGAGGACGGCGGCGGCCACCTCACTTATTTGGCGCCGACGCGGGTCAATTTATCGCTAATGGAAGAGCGCTGGCCGGATATCCGCTTTAGAGAGACCCGCGAACACTAAGGCTAGAGTAAGGCTTCAATGTCGCTGGCAATGGCTTCCGGCTTGGTCGACGGCGCGTAGCGCTTCACCACCTCCCCTTGTTGATTCACCAGAAACTTCGTGAAGTTCCACTTGATTCGCTTACTACCCAGTACGCCTGGGGCCTGCTCTTTGAGATGTGCATAGAGCGGATGGCCGGTAGCACCATTGACCTCAATCTTGCCGAACAGCGGGAAGCTGGTTTGGTAGTTGAGGTCGCAGAAGGATTGGATTTCCTCCTCACTACCAGGTTCTTGTCCTCCAAATTGATTGCAGGGGAAGGCCAGTACGGAGAAGCCCCGCTCGCCATAGGTTTGATGCAGTGATTCCAGGCCGGTGTACTGGGGAGTAAAGCCGCACTTGGACGCGGTGTTCACGATTAACAGCACTTTGCCCTGATAGTCGTTGAGGTCCTGAGACTCGCCGTTCGCCAGAACCGCGGAAAAATCCATCACTGTTGTCATCGTTCCTTCCTTTCCGTGCGCATCGTCCACGTAAGGCTGGCCTATTGATAGCTGCCGCGACGGGCGCTTCGCGTTATTGTGATTAAATCGTTGGACTGGGCACTATACGTGACGGTCGATGATGTGTGAACGACGCGCAGGGTCGAATGGTCAGCGCACGCTTTTATAGTGCCAGATAGGTTTCCAGCTCAAAGTCCGTCACACGACGCTCAAATTCCAGTAGCTCCTGCTTTTTGAGTTCGCTGTAAGCAAATTGAAATTCGGGGGAGAGCGTGTCACTGATCGCGTCCGACTGCGAGAAGCGATGAATAGCTTCCGCCATGTTGGTTGGCAGGGGTGGGTTGCCCTCGTCTTCGACCCAGGCGTTGCCGCTAATCGGGTCAGCTGGTTTGAGTTGCCTTTCTATCCCGATAGCAATACTCCCTAGCAAGGCGGCGACGGCGAGATAGGGATTGCTGTCGGCGCCTGCCACGCGGTGCTCAATGCGGGTGCCATGGCTTGGGCTGGCCGGGATCCGCACCGCAGTGGTTCGATTGTCGTAGCCCCAATTGGGCTGGGTGGGCGCGTGATTGCCCGCCTGAAATCGTCGATAGGCGTTGTAACTGGGCGCGAAGATCAGGTGGCTATCACGCATGAGCGCTAGGCATCCGGCGATGGCTTGCTTGAGCAATGGCGTGCCCTCGGTGTCACCACTATCGAAGGCATTGTCGTTGTCTTCAGTCATGAGGCAGCAATGCACGTGCATACCATTGCCTGCCTGGTTTTCCATCGGTTTTGGCATGAAGCTGGCGGTAACGCCGAAGCGTTCCGCCACCGCGCGGATACTGCGTTGCATACGAATGATCTGATCGCAGTAAGCGAGCGGATCATCCGAGTACGCGACATTGATCTCATATTGTGCCGGTGCCGCTTCTTTCAGTACGCCCTCAAAAGGCAGGCCTTGTAGGGTAAAACTGTCTTTGAGTGCATTGAGTAACGCCTCGTGCTCATCCAACGCGCTCAAACCGTACAAATTGCCGCCCGTCTCACTCTCAGTGGGGAGTGCGTTGCGAAGCGATCCCCCCTCAGCAGGCTTTTTGAATAAGTTGAACTCAAGCTCGATGGCGACGCGCGGGCTTAATTGCCGATCGGCCAGCCGCTGGACCACGCGCGTCGCTCAACTGAACGAAGAGGACCACTATGAACTGCAGTGTCTGGGCATCGACATCGAGCAAATTCACGCGCTCGTCAGTCGACCCGT
>Ga0163109_10004455_pt1 | contig 10636 bp, 8 predicted proteins | sample CRUFie1St13metaG_FD_108704 | JGI IMG/M metagenome (GOLD analysis project Ga0163109, IMG submission 108704) | Marine microbial communities from the Costa Rica Dome - CRUD Field 142mm St13 metaG | ecosystem: Environmental > Aquatic > Marine > Oceanic > Photic zone | place: Costa Rica: the Eastern... | reverse complement strand
AGTTGTCAGACAAAACTTAAGCCGCTAGTCAACGGCACTACTGCATTTGATTTAGAACGATATGGAGAGGCCATTCCTCTATTAGCTTCAGAGATTAGTTCAAGTAAAAACAGGGATGAAAAAATCCTAAAATCCCGACAACTAGCATTTTGCTACGAGGAACTCGGATTTCATCAAAAAGCAAAACAACTTCATAAATCCATCTACCAAACCACCGATGACCAATCAGATTTGTATGCTTTCATAGATGCCCTTATTCGGACAAATGCTATTGATTCCGCCAAACGATATTTGGAGATTTGTCGAAGAATAGATCCTCAAAACATCGGCAATATAAACCGTCAAATTGACCTCCTGAACAGGTATCAAATTGAGCAAGATCAAATGGATAGTTTAGGCTCTATTGGTCATTCCAAAATTTATCATTGCAAAGAGCTAAGCAGTAGCGGATATGATTACGGCATAGCTATCCACCACAATCAGCTTTTTGTAAGTTCTGATCGATTAGATGCCTCGTCAAGTCACCCTTATACCCAAGGAGGGAATTCTAATATCTACAGCACCTCTTTGCCGTCCCTCGAACCTAAACTTTATGCCGAATCCTGGACATCCTCTGCTTCGGAGGATTGTCCTAGTTTTCACCCCAATGATAGTATAGCCATATTCACACGATGTGCCGTTCCAACAGAAGGTAATGTTTCTTCGTTCTGTAAGCTCTATATATCTAAAAAAGATTATTTATCATGGTCATTACCCGAAGAAATAGAGCTTTTTGAAAATCAAGATAGCTTTAACCTCGGTCAAGCTCAATGGGATGCTCAGGGTAGATATCTCTACTTCGTTTCGGACCGACCTGATGGCTTTGGAGGGCGCGATATCTACAGAGCTTCATATCAAAATGGAGAATTTGGATTAGCTTCTAACTTAGGCATTCGAATCAACACGGAAAAGGATGAATATTTCCCAAATCCTCAAATAGATGGGAGCCTTCAGTTCTCAAGCGATGGACGTATGGGATATGGTGGGTTTGATGTATATGTGGCAAGTAAAACCAATCGAGGCTTTGATGAGGCTCAACATCTCCCCTATCCTTTTAATAGCTGTGGCGATGACCTTCAAGTGATTTCCATCTACACTGGCCAACAAGACATCAGCTACGGCGATCTAGGTGAGCAACACTATATAGTATCAAATCGTGAAGGGGGGCTTGGAAAGGATGATATTTTTCTTTACGAGCGCTACTATATCAATCGTATTCAGCTGCATCTCACCATTCTTGAAGAAACTGAAAGGGAAAAAAATCAAGATATCGAGGATTATGTTCCTTCTATGAATACTCTTTTGGAATACAGTACCAATAATCGCATCATCTATCACGATAGCTTAGCCCATGACCCTTTCATAACCAATATCCAGCGAAATAGCCCTTACACATTTAAGGTAAGCAAGGAAGGGTTTTTTACCACCCGTATCGAAGGAAGTACTGAAGGAGTAGAGTCGCCAAACTCCCCTTTTGTTTTTATCTACGACACCATTCGACTAGAACGAATCATTACAGAAAAAGAAATTGTCATCCCCAACATCTACTACGCCTATGATAGTGCGAGTTTGCTTCCTGAGTCTTTTCCAGTGCTTGACACCCTAGTTCTATTGTTTCAAGACAACCCTTCTCTTGTCTTTGAACTTGGATCACATACCGACAGTCGAGGTTCTGACAGCTACAACCTCGATTTAAGTCAACGCAGGGCTCAAAGCGTTGTAGATTACTTTTTGTCTAAGGGAATACCTTCAGAAAATCTCAAACCCAAGGGATATGGAGAAACACAACTCCTCAATACCTGTGATGATGGTGTTTCCTGCAGTGAAGACGACCATCAATTGAATCGAAGGACAAGTTTTAAAGTTGTAGGAAGTGCCAATATCCGAGGAATTGAAGACTAAATTGTACGTACTGTGGACAGTAAAATCATCGAACGCCAAAAACCTTTTGCCATGAGAAAATTAGGGTTTATCCTGGTGCTATTGCAAAGTGTTGTATGGCTATCTTGCCATGAAACCCCAGATAACTCAATAGATGAGGACGGAGAAAAGGTTGAAGCCACTCCCCCGGCAAATCAGCCTCAACCTGCCCCCAAACCCGTAATTGATACCTTTTACAATGACTTTGCCGGTCTTTATGCAGGAGATACAAATACCATCAAAAACTTAATTGACTCCGCCGATTGGCCAATTTGGATGGACTACAGTAAGCGCTTTAGAAAAGATTTTACTCGGACAAACAACGCGCTAAGAAGCGGCATTAATGAATGGAGATTAGATGTTCTCAATCCAAAAATTGAGGAAAGGCTCGATTTATTGTATCTCTTTTCGGGACCAGATATTCTCTATCCCAGATTATTTTTCCCAGATGCAAGCCATGTTTATATGTGTGCCCTTGAGCAAGTAAGTCCACTTCCCAATTACACTGAATTCTCCAAAGAGGGAGTTATTCGATATCAGAAGGCCGTCCAAAAGGCCTTTTACAACATATTTGGAGACTCCTACTACATCACAGACTATATGAATGAAGATTTGCGCTTCACGGTGAGAGGTGTGCTACCTGTAATGCTTGTTACTGCCAAAATTAACGGAGGAACCATCGAAGAAGTCTTTTTCTTTGAACCCAATGAAAATGGAGGCGTAAATGCTATGGAGGGGGATCAAGAAGAAGAAGCAAATGGGGTCAGCGTGCGTGTAAGGTATCCTGATGATAAGGTGCAACAATACCTATATTATTCAGGGAATCTCGGAGATGAACAATACGGTAAATTGATGGGACTGGATTCCAATCAAAATCTGAGATCCTATTTTAATCAACTTCCCCAATACAACAGCTTTATCAAAGCAGCTTCCTATATACCTCATATGACACAGGATTTTAGCTTTGCTATTGATATCCTCGCCAAGAGTGAATCTATCTTTCAAGATCCCACGGGATTAAGTTGCTCTATGGTGTCCCAAGATACAAGTCGGACAATGTATGTAATGGGAAAGATGCAAAAAGGATGTCAACCGCTTCATCACTTTGGATGGGTTTCCTTTGATTGTTTGATCGCATACCATAAGGAACACCCCGAGTTAAAACTAGAGGAGCCTCCGTTTAAGTTTGGATATCAAAAACGACAGAAACAAGCTAAGCCATGTTTTAATTATCAATTAATTGTCAAAAAATAATCCATGAAAGCAGGATATGGATTTTGGACCTTAGTATCGCTTGTCATCTCAAGCATGATAGGTACTGGAATTTTTATCAGCTTTTCCTTTCAAGCGGCTTTTGTACAAAATCAACCTGCGATCATCGCGCTCTGGGTTTTGGGGGGAATAATTGCGATCACAGGAGCACTTTCCTACAGTGACATATCCCGACTAATCCCTAAATCAGGAGGTGAATATGCCTTCTTAGATAAGCTATTACATCCTTCATTTGGATTTAGTGCTGGGTTTGTATCCGTATTTGCTGGATTTGCTGGACCTATGGCGATTGCCTCCATAACTCTAGGTGAGTACGCTTTGAAAGCAAATACACTTTCTGGTTTAGCCTTTGAACCTGTTTCCATAGGGATCTTCACCTTAGGCCCAAGTCAACTTCTAGGACTTTCCGTACTTCTCTTACTATCATTTTTTCATAGCCTTTCATTGAATCTTGGCAGCAAAATTCAAAGAATACTTACCCTAATAAAACTCTGTATTTTGAGTATAGTCCTTATCGGGGCATTTACCCGAGGTAAAGAGGTCATTAATTTTCAGTTAAACCCTGATTTTTGGAACAAAGTGCTTGACCTCGGATTTGCCGAACAACTTGTTTGGGTATGGTTGGCATATTCAGGGTGGAATGCTGCCGTATATGTGGCATCAGAAACCCCGAATGCAAAAAAAATAATTCCAAAAGCCCTTTGGATTGGGGCGAGTGCGGTAACGGTCTTGTATGTCCTATTAACTCTAGCTTTTATGAGGAGTATACCAAAGGAGGCTTTTGTTCCCGGGGATCACCTTGAACTTACCGTAATCTATGAATCCGGCAAATATCTTTTTGGTGTCGGGATGGCATCCAACCTATCCCTATTAGTAGCTATAAGTCTCTTAGCCACCATAAGTGGCATGGTGATCATCGGTCCTAGGGTTTTGCAAGTCATGGGAAGCGACAACAAGATGCTGCAATACTTCTCAAAAACCGATGCCAAGAGAAACCTTCCTCTGAGAGCGATTTGGATTCAAACGGGAATTGCTTGCTTACTTATCTTGCTTCCTATCCAGCATCTCATCATGTCTGTGGGTTCCTCTCTTTCAATTATGGCCACACTAACGGTTTTGAGTTATATTGAATACACCATTAAACACCCCGAGGTGAATCGTTCAAAATATTTTCCATGGATACATATTTTGTTTGTGATATTAAATGTTGTGATGCTTGTGTTGATTGTTCGTCAGCAAGGAATGCAGGCGAGTCTAGTGTTGTTGCTGATCAGTTTTTATATCTATGCGCGACTGAATCGCAACAGCACTAATCATATCTTTAAAGACCCTAGCGTATGAATCGTAAGCCATTTTTATACATTTTACTTTTTCTTGCTATGCTTATGGTAGGATTGTGGATTGGGATGCAAACTATGGACAAGGAACAAAAAAGAATTCGATCTGTACCACAAGATCATGGTGCATTGCACGATTCAGCAAAAAATTCAAAGTAACCTATGTCATTACGCCACCAAAAAATACTCAAGTTTACCTTTGGTGCGGCAACAATCCTTTTATTAGCCTATCCCTTTTTCAGAAAAGGAAACATTTCTGAAAACGCAGGATATTTTATTAACAACGCCTTACAATTTTCATGTAAGAATTGTAGACCTATCAAAAAAACAACACCCCCGCCGAGGGATTCGATAGCCATCTACAGCCAAGAACGTATTCAACGCCTTGCACAAAAGAATCCTTGTTATCTTCCACTTATTCAGGATTCAACGTATTGGTCACCTGAGTTTGATAGCACAAAGTTCGTTCAATACGCCAACCTCTTCAATACGGCAATAGATGTCCATAAATCCTTGGTCGATTCGCTAACATTTCGCCGACGCTACCTTGTTGCTGACTTAATGGTACTTCATGAAGACTCTACCATCAAAGGGAATCGTGAGTTTTATCCAGGCATTAACATATTATTTAATTGGAAACCCTATAAGAGTGATTGGTTGAGTAAGCATATGATGTATCCGCTTTATCATTCGGATTCGTTGATTGACATCCTTCGTGATAGTTTACCACATTATCTCAATACGAGCCACCCAATTTTTAGTGTGGAGGATCAAATGAATTTTTTTGAGAAAATATGGCGATATCATGGAAAGCCTATTGAAAAAAAATATAGTGTTTCGGGCAATTCGGTTTATGCCAGTGGTCAACAGATTTGCATGTGCGAGGCCTACTGGGACACTTTGCAATGGGTAGGCTCGGTAGCCGTATCCTCCAAACGATTAGGGATTCATTTTACCGATGAAGAAGATGGTTCACAAACCTCTACTACCTACAGCCATCTTCCAACCGGTCGTATTAGAGATTATTATGGAGGGAGTTATACGATATCCTCTAAATTTTGGGAACGTCGTCGTGCATATGAAGCCCTGGATCGCAGGCATGACTCTATTATGGGCGGTGGGCATCACCGAATTGTGCGCTACAAGAATCGTGTTGAGCTACCCAATTTTCTCACCATACTACCTACGAAAGATTATCCCGGGGCTATGTTAGACAATGGCATCCATGAAGTTAGTCTACGTCAGATGCCACGGAACATGTTAGGAACCTCCAATAGTATTGGCTGCTTGAGAGTTTCAGACTATGTATCCAAATTTTTACGCTGGTGGGTTCCACAAGATTGTCATCTATATGTAGCCTATCAACCGCATAGATATCACTATCAAATCCCTGATGGTGATCACGCTTTTTTTCCCATTACAACACAAGAGGAAGGCGACCAATTTAGAGCTTGGGTCAATGACAACTACCCGTTTTACGCAAAACAGGTAAACCTTGGAAGAACAGGAGAGTTTAAGAATGGGTATATTCGACAAGCTTATTTAGATCTTGGAAACGAGTTTGAACAACGTGAAAAACACAGTCGTTAGATATTTTACGCTTTTTTGCCTTTGGGTTCTAGGAACTTTACCATCGTATGGACAGGCCCCCTTCGACAACCTAGATAAGGATGAAGAATTTCTAAAGCTTTTAAACGAGGTAAGACAACACATTCGTCGAAGTCCAAACAGTGAACATCAGGCACAAAAACTCTTAGCGTCTAGTGAAGCGCTATCGAAATTCCTCGAAGAATATATCAAAGAACATGGAAGTAATAATGATCAGATTCAGGACTTTCTAGAAAGTGATGATCAAATGAATGATTACCTGCATTTCGACGATCACAATCATGATTATCCAAATTCCGTGTATGACGGCCCTCAGCCGATTGAAGAAGGCCAACTTAACGAGAAAGCCTCAATTCGCTTAACCAAATGTGAAAGCAGCGAGTATTTTTTAGAAAATTGGAACAACCAGGGACTGTTTCTTTCCTACGAGTCATATACGAACTTACCTGACAAGCTTGTTATTCCTCTAGATCATTTCAAGGCGAGTTATTACAACTCCTATAACTCAGGATTTGGGCTGCGATGGGGTGGAAAAATGCATATGGGTATTGACATGGGCCTGAGCGTGGGAGCGCCTATTTATGCTGCCTTTGATGGCAAGGTCCGTTATGCCAAATTCAATACTGGTGGATATGGAAATCTTGTAGTCATTCGGCATTGCAATGGTTTAGAAACCTATTATGCCCACCTTAATTCCATTTCCGTAAGTCCAAATGATATGGTATATGCAGGACAGGTTATTGGTACCGGAGGTAGTACAGGAAGATCAAGTGGACCTCACTTACATTTTGAAGTAAGATATCGTGAGTTTGCCTTTGATCCTATGCTCTTCATTGATGAGAATACTTTTGAACTCAAAACGGATACGTTAATTCTGACGAGAGAGGATTTTCATACACGACGATGGAGAGGGGACTCTGGCTATAGTGGACCAAGCAAATACACCACGAAAAAAGAAGAGAAATTTCACACTGTAAAAGATGGAGAAACACCCTACAGTATTGCCCTATCCGAAAACATTACCGTCGAAGAATTGCTCTTCCTCAACGGCATTCATAATATAGACCGAATTTTTCCAGGACAAAAGCTTAAGGTTGAATAGGATTCAACTGATAGGTAGAATATAGCCAAGCATCGATTTCATGTTGAAATTCACGTATGCCTGCTGCATTCATTAAGGTGACATCTGCGCGCTGCATACATACCCCGACCTGTTGCGCTTTAGGATCATCGTTCTTCCATTCCGAAGCTTCTTGCGCTTGAAAGGTCTCAAAATCAATAGCATCGGTGGATGATGAACGCTCAATAGCCCTTTGATAGCGAAGTTCCTGCGGAGCATCAATTGCCACCAGCTTACTTTTTGCATTCCATTGCTTGAGAAAGTCAATCTCCATAGGGTTGCGAATACTTTCAACAACCACGATTCCGGGATCTTGCTGAGCTTGTTTACAAAGCGCTTCTATGATGTATGCTCCGTGTTCATTATTGCGTATGGAATTGGCCAGAGCACGCATGGAAGGACGATCGGTAGGCAATCCTTTCTCCTTGAGGGATTGCACCAAATAATTGCGAACGGAATAATGACTAGCACCATATCGCTCTTTTAAATAGGTCACAAACACCCCCTTACCGGCGCCATTGGTACCCGTTACGCCAAGTAATATCTGCTGAGGAAACTCACCAAGAGATATATTCTCTGTGTCGGATTGCTTCATGTTTCCGCCGTATGCTTGTAAGGATTCCATTAGTTACCGATTCACCATTGCTTTAGAAATCAATCCAAAACCCTAATTTAACAGAAGAAACCTTGTCAAAATGAACAAAGTGAAATATATCGGGGCACTTTTTATGCCGCTATTAGTTTTTGGAAGCCTATATGCTGGCGGCTATTGGCCATTTAACGTAGTCTGTTTCACCTTTGTACTCCTACCATTTCTAGAGCTTGTGCTCCCGATGTCCACGGCAAACATGACGAAACTCGAAGAAGCTATCTCTAGGGAGGATTCCTTCTATGACGGCTTACTTTACTTGATTGTTCCCTTGCAATATGGCTTGCTCTTTTACTTCTTATGGATTGTTACGGAGCGCACAATGAATCCAGTAGAGTTGATTGGCTGTATTTTGGCCTTCGGTATAGCATGTGGTGCTTTTGGAATCAATGTTGCCCATGAGTTAGGCCATCGAAATACTTGGTACGAGCAATGGATGTCTAAAGCCCTTCTTCTTACATCGCTTAATACGCATTTCTTTATTGAACATAACCGAGGACATCACTTTCATGTCTCAACCCACGAAGATCCCGCCTCAGCGCGACGTGGCGAATGGCTCTATTTCTTTTGGTTTCGGTCTATGATTGGAGAATGGATTAATGCCTGGAAGTTAGAATTTCAACGCCTTAAAAAAGAGGGTAAATATCTTCTTCATTGGTCCAATGCCATGGCGCAATACCAAATCATTCAAGCGCTGTTATGTGGAGGAATTGCCTGGTATTTTGGTGTATGGACAATGGTGTATTTTATCATTGCAGCCATTATTGGTATTCTTCTACTTGAAACCATTCAATACATTGAACATTATGGCCTAAGACGAGCACGAAATGAGCACGGTAGTTATGAAAAGACCCGACCGGTGCATTCTTGGAATAGCAATCACCCCTTAGGTCGAATTTTACTCTTTGAACTTACACGTCATTCCGACCATCATTATATACCAAGCCGCAAATATCAAATCCTTCGACATTTTGACGAAAGCCCCCAATTACCCGCGGGCTATCCAGGATCTATGTTGCTCTCTTTGTTTCCACCCTTGTTTTTTTGGATCATGCATCCAAAAATTGATCAATTGATGGCCAAGGACATTCAAGAAGGAAAACCCTTAATAGAATATTAAACTTTGCTTAGATGAAAAGAATCCTTATTGCTAATCGAGGAGAAATTGCTTTACGCATAATCCGCTCGTTACGTGAAATGGACATTGAGACGGTAGCTGTCTACTCCGATGCAGATCAACATGCTCCACATGTTAACGCTGCGGATTTTGCTATTCGATTGGGACCTGGTCCAAGTACCGAATCCTACCTGCGCATGGATGCCATTATCGAAGGTGCTAAACAATTGCAAGTTGAAGGAATCCATCCAGGCTACGGCTTCTTATCGGAAAATGCTGTCTTCGCCGAAAAAGTAACGCAAGCAGGAATCACCTTTATTGGACCATCTCCTGATAGCATTCGCACCATGGGGTCAAAATTAGCCGCAAAGGAAGCTGTTGCTGCCTACAATACTCCCTTAGTTCCAGGAACCGCGGAAGCCATCACCGATAAAGAAGATGCCAAGCGCATTGCGGCAGAAATTGGCTATCCCGTCTTGATTAAGGCGTCTGCTGGAGGAGGAGGAAAAGGTATGCGTGTTGTGGAAAAGGAAGCTGACTTTGACGAGCAGATAGAAATGGCCATGAGCGAAGCACAAAATGCCTTCGGAGATGCCTCTGTTTTCTTGGAAAAATTCGTCCTTGACCCAAGACACATCGAGATTCAAGTCTTATGTGACCAACATGGCAATCGCCTCTACCTACATGAAAGAGAATGCTCTATCCAAAGACGGCATCAAAAAGTCGTGGAAGAAGCGCCAAGTGCTCTATTGACCCCAGAACTTAGAAAGGCTATGGGTGAAAGTGCTGTTCGTGTTGCAGAGTCATGCAATTACATCGGTGCCGGTACCGTAGAATACCTTGTAGACCGTGATATGAACTTCTACTTTCTGGAGATGAATACACGTCTTCAAGTTGAACATCCTGTCACCGAACTTATCACGGGATTAGACCTTGTTAAAGAACAGGTCAAAGTCGCTCGTGGGGAAGCACTTAGCCTGACCCAAGAAGAAGTATTGTTGCAAGGCCATGCCATCGAACTAAGGGTTTATGCAGAGGATCCATTAAACAATTTCCTTCCCGATATTGGAAAACTAGAATACTATGAAAAGCCAGAAGGGCCCGGAATAAGAGTGGATGATGGCTTTGAGGAAGGGATGGAGATACCCATATTTTACGATCCTATGATTTCTAAACTGATTGTGTATGCAGGTACGCGAAGAGAAGCTATCCAGCGCATGAAAAGAGCTATTAAGGAATACAGGATCACGGGAATAAAAAATACGCTGATATTTGGCTTGTTTGTAATGGAGCATCCCGAATTTGTCCAAGGCAATTTCACCACGCATTTTGTTGACGAGCATTTCACACCTCAGGTTGAAGTGCTTAAGTCAGATCAAAATGTGCAAAATGAACCATGGCTGGAGGATCTTGGAAAACTGGGAGCCACCTTGATTGGGAAATCTACCGCTAAACCGGTCCAAAATGTTTCTGTGGCTCAAGGTTCTAGCAACTGGGCAAACCAACGAAGGAGATAACTTCATTTGTGAATAAATAGATTGACTCCTTATTGTTTATAATCCCTCCACCCTCTT
>Ga0163109_10004454_pt1 | contig 10637 bp, 7 predicted proteins | sample CRUFie1St13metaG_FD_108704 | JGI IMG/M metagenome (GOLD analysis project Ga0163109, IMG submission 108704) | Marine microbial communities from the Costa Rica Dome - CRUD Field 142mm St13 metaG | ecosystem: Environmental > Aquatic > Marine > Oceanic > Photic zone | place: Costa Rica: the Eastern... | reverse complement strand
GATGACGGAGACACAACCATGGGATGCTGGTGAGGACCTTTCAGGAACTGGTTTCACTATGTTCCTGTTCGGTATTTCGTTATTTTTGATGCTTGTATACATTGTCATGGGGCCTCGTTTAGTCTCCAAAGAAAATGAGTTTATCGAACAAGAATGATGGCAAGCGCGAATGGTCGTATAAATCGCCTCGCGACGACCATCATCAATCGCGCTCCTTATCTATCATGAGAAAGCCATTGGTTATCGGATGGGAGTATTATGAGTGCTAGCGATAGCAAGTCAAGAGGGAAAATAGGGTTGAGACGAATCAGCTCAGCCGGCCAAACAGACCTGTCTACACTGCGTGCTCAATTTACATCTACACCTTCCCCATCATTAGATCAAACATTGATGCAAAGTTCCAGATTCCGCGAAGAGGAAAAACTTCGCGCAAAATTACGCAGAGAAAGTAATCTACGCCGTGAGGCATTAGCAGAGAGAATATCACTTATGCAGGATAATATGGCTGCAGACATTTCAAGGCAGCACGAATTGACTTTGAATGCATTTGAGGCCGAACTGAGGGGACAAATGGAAGACGAGTTATCAAAACTGGAATCAGAAGTATTGACTCGTGAAGAGATAAGATTGAGAGAAATGCATGAGATGCGCTTGGAAAGAGAAATTTCGAGTCTCAAAGAATCTCTTGAAGTAGAACAGAGTCGAAAGATAGAGGCACACAGAACCTCAGTAATATCCCAACTAGAATCTCAATTATCTGACGAACATAGAAAACGTCTGTCATTTCAAAAAGAACGATTAGAAATTGAATTTAGTCAGTCATTGCAGAGAAAAATTCGCGAATTGGAAATGACCATTCAAAAAGAAATGGAAAGTAGGTTCGGAGAATTAGAGTCGAAAGAAGTAGAAAGGCTCGAAGAAGTTCAAACTCAAAAACTTGCTGAAAGAGAAGAATCTTTACGACGTGGGATTCGTACCAGACTAGAACAACAACTCAAGTTGAGATTAAAGCAAAGAGAAGCTACGATGAGAGCCGAGTATGAAAGACGCAGTCTGAGACTAGAAGAAGACATTGCAGCATCAATTCAATCGGAATTGGAGTCGCGATTATCATCGGAAACAAAAGAACTTGAGGATAGAATGCGCCAAGACATAGAAATGGCGGTTGCAAGGAGAAGGGAACAGCTCAGGGGAGAGGTAGAAAAGCAACTAGAATCTAGTTATGCAGAAAAACTCTCTGAAAGGAAAAGCAGGCTGCGTGAAAAGTATGATTTAACCTTCACCAAGGCAGTTGATGATATTTCTCGCTCCTTAGAAGAGGAGATAGAATCGGAACTTGAAGCAAGAATGGACCAGGAATTTGCTGCATATCGCAATGCTAGAGAGGCCGAAATTCAAAACCGATTAGCAAGATTCCGCTACGAACGTGAAGCAGAGTTGCATGACAAGATGTCTGAACGCTACGATTCTAAGAAGGTGGATTGGTCTGAACGCCTTGAATTAGAGTTCCAGGCTCGAGAAGCAGCGGCTCGTAAAGCAATCATGTCTGAAATAGACGGTAGATTACGTAATGAGAGAATAACTCAGGAGACAGATCTTGATTTGTTAAAGGAAGAAACAGTTCTAGAACTCGAAGCAGAAATGGAACAACGTCTAGCCGAATTCAGAGCACGTAAGGAAGAAGAGGTAGCCACTCAATTGGAGAGGCAATTAGACAAGCGCGAGGAAATAATGCGAAATAAGGCGTTAATCGAAGTGAGAAAGCGCGAGGCCAACATTCGGGCAGAAATTGAAGCACAACTCGGAGTCAAGCGTTCAGAAATTAGAGATCGCCTCTCTACTCTTACCCAACAAATGGATGATTTCCGTACTATGGCAGAGGTTAAGATGCGTGAATCGATTGAAGCTAAGGTTCAGGGCGAGATTGAAGTTGATGAACAAAGACTTGCTGAACAACAACAAGAGTTTGATGAATTAAAGTCGCAGGACTCTAGGGCGGAAAAGCGTCAGTCGTGGCTACAGGCAATTTCTGGTAAAGGTACACAGACGCAGCAACCACAGGTCGGAATTGACCCGAGTGCTTTAGGCGCAAGACCGAGCGCTCTAGGAGCAACTGCAGGAAGGGACCCAAGAGGCGCACTAGCGCAAGCAGCAGCACAGCACACACCTTCAATGGGCTTAGCAGGGATGAGAGCCCCTCGCTCTGCCGCTAGGTCTCTTAGCGGAGCAAAACCTGTTGCTAGACCGGTAAAATCACCTATTGGCGGAATGCCAACCATAGCAGGAAGGCCAGTCTCCTTGCCCCAACCAATACAGCCGAAGATCGTTCGTCAGCCCGTGGTCGCCCCACCATCCCAAGTAACAGAGGATAGTTCAACCCAAGTAGTGACTCCAAGCGCAGTAAGAACACCAAAGATTGCTCCACTACCTCGCAGGGAAACAACACCGGAGGTTGAAAGCAAACCCGAATTAGAGGTTAGTAGAATACAACCGGTACAGGAAATCAATGAATCGTTAACGGAACTAAAACCTTTAGTTGAAGAAACCACTCAAATTTCTGAAGTTAAACCATCTGTGGAATCATTGAGTGAACAGGTCCAGGCATCAGAGATTTTGTCAATTGCACCAGAAATTGAAGACCTGGGTGCAGAATTAGAAACTGAAACATTGGTTGATGAAGAGGTAGATGTAGTTGAGGAGAAGACAACAATAACACAGGAAATTTCGACTTTAACGCCACTGAAAAAGCTTAATCCAATTGAAGAACAGATTATTACAGAATTGAAACCGATTCAAAGTAAAGTGCTCAATCCAGTGAAGAGGAGAGGACCACCACCCTCCTCTGCACCAGGGAAAAAACCGGTATCTTCAACTACGAAAGCACCTATGACTACTTTGAATCCAATAACAAAATTGACTCCTGTAAAAACACAGGAGTCTGAAGAAAATCAGGACTAAATAATCAATCCGAAGTTCAAACACTTCACTCCGAGCGATTCATAGGTCAATCATACTTGGGTTGGCTTATGAGGAGGGTTATTGCATTAATTCTAGCCGTTCTACTTTTACCAGCAATTCCAATCGCTGATGCTGAAACTAATCTACTGGATGTAGGAATCATAGACACTGTTGATGGCCGTTTTATTCATACCTCTTTTACCTCACCGTCGACAATGCTTACTCTCACCACAACAGGGAACTTGTCTGAACATTTCTGGGGTAGTGGGGAGCTCATTACCCAGTGGTCAATCAATCTAAATGTCTCTGCAAATTCTGCGACATTAGACTCAACAGGCTTGCAGGTCGCTGTAGCCCATAATCAAGGAGTTTACGTAATAAATACGCAATCAAAAATTGTGACCGCAGATTACAACACAACAAACTCAGTGGACCAAGTTCTGTGGGATTCAGAAGGGGATATGTGGTATGGATTCTACGGCGGAGAGCGACGTGCTAAAGAATACACAAACGGAGTATTAACAGGCGAAGCAACCCCTTCTCACAATACCGCAATGACGTCAATGGCGCTTATATCAGAAGATCGTATTGTGACGGGTGGTAGAGACAACCTGGTCAAGGTAACATCCCAAGATGGAGTTTTAGAGACTAGTTTGTCAGACTTTAACTCGTATCCTACCAAGATAATCAATGACGGTGATGGTAACATAATAGTAGGCTGCTACAATGGTGACTTATTCAGATATGATTTTACAGATTGGACAATGGAACAAATGTCTATTTCCAGCGGCCAGAACATCATATCAATTTCAATTGCTGAAACGGGCTCTCTTATGGTAGGAACTCAAAATGGAAAATTGCATCAAATTAACTCAACAACATTCACAGAAGAAAAAGTATACTCCTCGTCTGGAAGGGTTATCCTCGGAACTTATGGTGCTGCGGGGGAGTTATACATCATCTCAACATTTGCAAGCTCCTCTAAAATACGATTATTTGATTTAGACACTGACGGTGATGGAGTGACGGACAGCCAGGACGCTTTCCCTACCGACTCCACACAAGATGAAGACACAGATGGTGACGGTTTTGGTGATAATCCATCGGGAACCACCCCAGACTTATTTCCCGATGATAGTTCTCAATGGTCCGATTCAGACGGAGATGGGTACGGTGATAATCCTGAAGGCAATGATTCTGATGCATTCCCAACGAACCCCTATCAGTGGATTGACTCTGATGGTGATGGGTATGGAGACAACATGAACAGCCAAGGTGGCGATAGATTCCCAGACGACTCAACACAATGGTCTGACACAGATTCAGATGGATTTGGCGATAATCAAAACGGAACTGATGGTGATGACTGCCCGACTCAAAACGGATTTTCTACGGCTGATAGGCTTGGTTGCAAAGATTCGGACAGCGATGGATACTCCGACCCTTCTGATGGGTGGACAACAACAGATGGAGCGGACTTTTCAATTTATGATAAAAGTCAATGGTCAGATACCGATGGAGACGGTTATGGTGACAATTTACAAGGAAACGATCCAGATGCTTGTCCTCTAGAATGGGGTAATTCTACAAGTGCATACATTCCGGAATTTGCTGATGATGGCTCTCTAAGTTTGAATTATATCGTTACTGAGAAATTTGGTTGCATAGATTCAGATGGAGATGGTTTCTATGATTTTGCAGACGACTTACCTCAAGATTCTAGAGATTACATAGACGCTGATGGAGACGCTGTGGGAGCTAGTCAGGATTATAACGACTCGAACAAACTTGTTCAAACAGTCTACGATCACTGTACTCTTGTATTTACTGACGAGTCTGAAACATGCCAGGGTATCAGAGACGCTGACTATCAAGACTATGTTCTAGCAAAAGAGGAGGATGGAAAGACACCACAGCAATATTTCGCATGGGTTCAGTCTCAGGAAAAGAAGAAAGAAGAGAGCGAATCAGAATCTCAGTATCTTGAAACCGCAGAAGAGATACTACCATTCCTCGGGGCGGGCTTCGCAGCAATAGTCGCAGTATTGCTAATCTATGCCGCAATAGGAAGAACTCGTAGGAGAAGAGCACTGGTAAAGACTTACGGTGTACCGTTTGTTCCTGACGGTGAAAATAGCGCAGAAGCCGAGGCACTTGAAGGTAGAGCAGGATTATCAGGTGCAGGCGGAGTGGAATCAGACAAGTTCTGGGGAGACGATGTGGAACCTATGGAACTGAAAGGGGCAGGAAACGGTGATGAAGTCGGTTCAGGTTTCGACGATATTGACATCAAGACTGAGGGGGTTAGTTCTACTGATTCCCAAGTAATGGAAGAATCAGCTTCTCTCGAAGAGTTAGCGGGTTTACCTGCTCAGACTGATACCAGTGAGAATTCTGACACACAGCAACAAGCCCAAATAAATCCACCAGAGGCTCCTCCTGTTCCTGCAGAGGGTCTTCCTGAAGGGTGGACGATGGAACAGTGGAGATGGTATGGAGCAGAATGGCTTTCCAAGCAAAATAAATGATTAACCAGTGCGCCATACAATTGGCAAACAGGATTTGAGTCGTCCTAATTCTTCTCCAGAATATACTGGAACGTTGTCTATTTTGAGGGTATTTGCGATCAACCAAAGTATCGCATTCCAGCTTTTTGCATCGGCAAAGAGCTCTACTTCTCCTAGTGTGGCTTTTACCAACAGTTTCCCAGCATGGCTATTAGAATCGAATATAGCATGCACAAGTTCATTGGTGGATAATTTGTATCCAGGTGGTCTCCAATCCATCATAACGACCACCTCAAACCTTGAATGGTGCGAGATTAAGTCGTTGTACTAGATGTTCTGTACTCACATCTGCAATATCTTTCATTTGTTCGCGCAGTTTATCCAATTCTCCGTTCATTTTCGCTAATTTATGAGCGCGAATCATGTCTGCTAGAAATGAATCGACACTTTTGTGTCCATCCATTGTTCGCAATGTGTTCAATTGTCTCCTTACTTCGTAACTTACACTTACTGAGGTCATCCCTTCCCCGGTCATGACCTTGTTCCGTGCTTTTGACTACTTGAATCCCGCGCGGATATCGTAGCTTGAGAGATAGGTTTGAAGCATTAATCAAAACGACCGACCTTGTTTTTCTAACAATAATCGAGGATGCTCTGTTACACCATATTGTCTTCTCATTTCGATAACACGTTCATGATACTCTTTTGTCAGCGACCAGTACTCTCTACTGCCTGCGCCTGCGCCACTCTTACTAGGCCTGTTCAAGATAACTGTCGGTGCGCCTGTCCATGCGGCTTCTGCGACTTTCGCAAGTCTTCTGATAGGAGTTTTGAAGACTTTTCTTGGGATTTTAGATTGTACTTCGTTGCATACGTGCAATGATAACTTTGAGCGTTGGTCTACCATGGTCATTGCAACTCCAAAGATTTTCAGATTTCTGTTTATTCTTTTTTGAATCATTTTTACACTATTCATTAGCATGCTGAAGCCCTCTAGAGCATAATATTCTGCCTGAACCGGAATGAAAACCCAGTTTGCTGCGCATAGGGCGTTAATCGACAGAAGTCCGAGGGAGGGGGGAGTGTCGATAATGATGTGGTCGAATTGGTCAATAATTGGGGCAAGGGCTTCTCTTAATCTTGTTTCTCTTCCAATTCTGTGGCTCAATTCTATTTCTGCCCCAGAAAGATGTATGTCGCTGGGAAGCAGCCATAGGTTCTGTATCGCTAAATCCTCTGGAACTCTTGATGAATTATCATTTCTCTTTGACCAAGCTTTCTGCATTGATTCTGTTAATTCATTTGGAGTGATTAGATATTCGTCCATTATCGGCAAATCTTCGCCGCCATCATTTACCAGAAGATCGTAAGCGGTTTTTCGGATTTTCTTTTTCTCAACACCAAAGGATGTTGCACAGTTTCCTTGTGGATCGAGGTCAATTAGTAGAACCTTAGAAGGTGGGATTTTGAATTTTGGATTACCCCTAGCAAGAGCAGCAGCTAAATTGACCGCAGTAGTCGTTTTTGCACAACCTCCTTTTTGATTAGCAACAGCCACCACCATTTTGTACGGATTCATCTAAACACCCCCCCATCTATCCTTTGGTTATTGACACCCAAGATGGCGACCCCCTGTAAAGAGTCGTATTTTCCGAGCGTCAATCATCCCTGTTGTATGACAGGAACTGGTACTTCGGACAGAATTTTTCTCACGATGTGCATACCGGTTATTCCCCGAATCTTAGCCTCGGGCTTCATCACGATTCTGTGCGAGATAATTTGGAGAGCAATACCCTTGATATCATCTGGAATAACGTAATCTCTTCCGTCTATTGCTGCTGCAGCACGTCCTGTCTTGAATAGGGACTGGCTGGCACGCGGAGATGCCCCGTTAACGACACGATGGTCTTCACGGGTCCTCTGAACGATTTCTACAATGTATGACAAGATTGCAGGATCAACGTGCACAGTTTCTAGTGCCTTTTGCATTGCAACTACTTTCTTGGGTGATGTAATTTGTTCTACGTCGTGTTGATCTTTTCCTCTTAGTTTACGTCTTGCGAGAATCGCTTTTTCTTCAGCACGGTCAGGATATCCCATACTCATTTTCATCAGGAAACGGTCCATTTGTGCTTCGGGTAGAGGATATGTTCCTTCTTGTTCAATCGGATTTTGTGTTGCTAATACTACGAAAGGCGCTGGTAATTTGTGTGTAATTCCTTCAATTGTTACCTGCTTTTCCTCCATGGCTTCCAAAAGTGCTGCTTGGGTTTTTGGTGGCGCACGATTTATTTCATCCGCCAGTAGAATGTTTGAGAACAGCGGTCCAGCACGAAGTTTGAATTCACCTGATTTTTGATCAAACATGTATGTACCCATGATATCGCTTGGTAGCAGATCGGGTGTGAACTGAACACGCTTGAACTTACATCCTAGTGCCCTAGCGAATGTATTGGAAAGAAGAGTCTTTGCCAGACCTGGGAAGTCTTCTAATAACATGTTACCATTAGATAAGATTCCAACGGTTACTCTTCGAAGATTTTCATTTTTACCAATGATAACTTTCGAAACTTCTCCCATCAGAGAGTTTGCGATTGAAGATACGGTAGCAATGAGGTCCTTTGTACGATGGTCACCTGCTGGTGCTCCTGCTTGGAATCCTGCGTTCATGGTATTAACACCTCTCGGTACAAATAGCCAACCTGCACATTCCATACTTCAAGGTATTGCGTCAATAAGTCGTTGCGAATCATGACAAGCGGTGTCCCTGTCAACGCCCCCAAAAGTGGTCCTGCTTGCGATGTAGACGGGTAATTTCTTCGAGAATTTCTTCTTCGATTGGTGTTAAATCTATTTTTCTTAAACGCTTTGCATGGGAAGATGGTATATCCACCCAGAATTCGTCGCCCTCTTCTATTTGTCTTCCAACAGTCGGACCCATCACAGCGACTGCAAGTTCTTCTCCTTGATGTCCTTGTTTTACATCCTCGCTAGACCTAGATCTCAGACTTTTTATTTGTCCTATGGGCGTGCCATCCAGTTTCATTATCCTCTGGCCAACGTGTACTCTTCCACCTAGCACCCGCATACCTACAATAGCAGGTCCTTTGTTTCTGAATGTGTGGTCTCTCAGGTACAAAAGATGCCCTGGATACACCAGATTTTCCCTTGCTGCAGCATCGATGTCGAGTTTGGTCTTTTCCCTCCAATCTTCAAACTCTTCCAAGATTCTGTAGATAATATCTGCACTGATGAATTTGATCTCGGCATCAGGGCCTATCAATTTTGATTGGACCTCTGAGTTGCCCTTGACTGAAAAGCCGAGAATCACTTGATTCAAAGGGTCTTCAGCGCATTGTGAGGTTATGATATCTCTTTTGTTTACAGGCCCGACCGTGGCCATTCGAATTGGAATTTCCATTTTTTCAAGCTCGAAGGCTAATGCCTCCAGACCGCCTACAGTATCTGCCTTGATTACGACGCCCTCTTCGGCGGTATCAACTGAAATCTTTGCTTCTTTGTACGCTTCTTTTTCTGCATTTGCTCTTGCGGAATCAGAATTAGTTTGCCTTAGTGTTGTACCCGCTAGTACATTCTCTAAGTTTGGTGCAACAATCTTTAGCCCACAAGCAGCAACGGCTTTTTCACATGATTCCCAGCGATCTCCAGCATCTCTCATTTCTGCCATTCCCTTAGGTCTGAACATTCCTTTGATGTGAGTTGTAAATGGCCCATCTTGACTCACCAGCGTTATGGAGTCTCCTATTTTTAGTTCTCCTCTATTCAAAATTACATCGATTGTTTTACCTAAACCCCGCTCATCTTTCATTTCGAGCACTGTGCCCTCTCCGTCACCAAGGGTGTCTCTTAGCCTCTCTTCTAAGAAACGTTCAGCGAGGCCTACAGTAACTGTTAACAAATCCTGAAGTCCTTCTCCATCCTTAGCTGAGCAAGGTACCATAGCGAGGTTTGATTTGAAATCACGAATCTTATCATACCGTTCAATATTGAACCCATGCTCACTGAATTGGCCTAACATTTTCCAGTATCTCTCATCAAATAATTGTTGAACATCTTCTCTTTGGTTGGACCATGATTCGATAAATGAACGTCCCTTAGTAGTTCTCCAGCCATGAATTCTGTCAATCTTGTTGGCTGCCACAACAAATGGGGTTTTTTTGTCTCGAAGGATACGGAGACTCTCAATCGTCTGTGGTTGTAAGCCTTCCATTATATCAACTACGAGAATTGCTATGTCTGCGAGTGCTCCTCCTCTACTTCTCAAACTCGTGAAAGAATGGTGGCCTGGTGTATCTATGAATAGAAGCCCTGGGCTATTGAAATCATTGCCCCCAGTCATTGCGGAGCAGGTCTCGTTGAGTATGTCTGCAGGTACTTCAGTAGCACCGATGTGCTGAGTAATTCCTCCTGCTTCGCGATCCATTACACTGGCCTGCCTTTCGGACCCTAGTGATCTAAAATGGTCTAGAACGCTAGTCTTTCCATGATCTACATGCCCTAGAACTGAGACGATTGGTTGGCGCTGCCAGCCGAGGTTTTTTTCCTCGTTGATGGACCCAGATTCCTCCTCAGACATATCTCAGCCTCCAATTGGAATTTTTAATTTTGCAATTGGTGTTCAAAATCACTCATAAACCCAAGATTGACTATCTTGTGTCCACTCATTGACACCTTCTGGGAACCATAATCCCAGTTCGAATTGTGCTGTCTCTTCGGCATCAGAACCGTGAATCATATTGTATCCAATATCCATTCCAAAGTCTCCACGAATTGTACCAGGAGCAGCCTCTCTACCGTTTGTTGGCCCAATTAGATTTCGAGCAACACTAATCGCATCTCTCCCTGACCATGCCATGCACACAACCGGTCCGCTTGTGATGAATTTAATGAGTCCCGGGAAGAAGGGCCTTTCAGCATGAACAGCATAGTGCTCTTTTGCGATCTGCTCAGACGGAATGACCTGTTTCAAACCTACAAGTTGCAATCCTTTATCCTCAAATCTTTGGATGATTTCTCCTACTAATCCTCTCTGTACACCATCAGGCTTTACCATGACATAGGTAGTTTGCATAATATTCCACCAGTCTCTGCGACTGGCATGCCCTATTTGAGCGCAACGATTGTTGCTTGCCGCACAATTTTGCTTATATT
>Ga0163109_10004452_pt1 | contig 10638 bp, 7 predicted proteins | sample CRUFie1St13metaG_FD_108704 | JGI IMG/M metagenome (GOLD analysis project Ga0163109, IMG submission 108704) | Marine microbial communities from the Costa Rica Dome - CRUD Field 142mm St13 metaG | ecosystem: Environmental > Aquatic > Marine > Oceanic > Photic zone | place: Costa Rica: the Eastern... | reverse complement strand
CATGGAAATCGTCGTCTTTGCGACGATCAACTTGACTCAAACGGGAAGAAAGAATCTGCTTGCCTTCGAGCGCGAAGTAGAGACGCATCCCGAAGTGGTTGAATGCTATACCATGGCCGGAATCTGGGACTATGTACTTAAGATCATCTGCAAGGACGTGCGGCACTACGAGGATTTTGTCCGAAACACGTTGCTCAGCGGCGACTTAGTGCGGGAGATGCATTCTCATATCGCCGTCACGGAGATCAAAAACACCACCGAGCTGCCCATCTCGACACAGCTCTCCTAGTTGCAGCAATGCCTTAACGGGGCACCGCCACCTGCGTCGGACGCTTGGCGCCTTCGCCGTAGAGATTGACCTTTAGGCTTGAGATGGCGTGAACTAGGATTATGGGCTCGATTTTCTGTTTGCCGGTCCAATGGATATTCGGAAAGCGCTCAAGTATACGCTCGTAGGCCATTTTCAGCTGCATCTGTGCAATACGGTTACCCAAGCAGCGGTGTACGCCATGACCAAATGCAACGTGTTTTTCAACATTATCACGTGTTAGGTCAAATACGTCGGGGTTGGGGAAGATCGACGGATCTCGATTAGCAGCGCCATACCACATGATGACTTTTTCATTTTCGGCAATACGCTGGTTTGCTATTTCCGTGTCTTGGGTCGCCGTCCTGCGCATGTGCATTACGGGTGACGTCATGCGCAGTGCCTCGTGTGACATTCGCTCAATCAAAGAGGGGTCATCAATCACCATTTGCCGCTGCTGCTGGAATTCGGTCATGAGGCGGATGGTTCCCGACAGCGAATTACGAGTGGTGTCATTGCCAGCAAAAATAATCAGCAGCCACGAGCCATCCAGATAGTTTTGCGATAGCGGTTTGCCATCAAGCGTAGCGTTGGCAATGACTGTCAAAAGATCCTGCCGCGGGTTTTTGATTCTGTCCGCCATGACTCGTTCGCCATAGTTGAACATATCCTCAAGCATTTGATTGAATCTAAATAGGAACGTGGGCTCCGCCATAAACATGCGGAAGGGGTGGGTCAGGAACTGAGGGGCGAGCTCGAGGTAGTGCATCCACTTGATGATATTTGATCGATCTTCCTCATCGACACCGAGCATTTCACAAAGTGTGAACATCGGAAGTTCGGTTGAAAACATCTTGGCGAAGTCGACCTCAGGACCTTGTTGCTCCATATTATCGAGTAGGTCATCAATCTTCTTACCCACTCGTTCCCTCAGAGTTTCCACGTATTTTGGGAAGAAGAACTCCGACTGCTGCAAACGAAGATCTCGGTGCACGTCGGCGTCTAGGTTAATAAGCGAGTTGTGCGCTGCATACATTAGCCGATCCGCTTTACCACTGGCGGACACTACGGCCATATGCATACTCCCGCGTTGAGAAGAGAAGAGCTGTGGATTCAGCTCGACGTGCTTAACATCATCGTAGCGAGAGACTGACCAAAATCCTGAAGTAGGCTTACGTCCCTCAGTCCACATAACAGGCGACTCTTCACGCATTCGGCGGTAATAGTCGAATGGTTGTCCGCGGGTCCATGCATTCGTTGATCCTAGGTTGAAGCCTTTTAGTCGTTTATAAATCTCGGGATAAACCGGATCGGTGGCGCCAGTATCGACGAAAATATCGTCACTGACTGATGCGTAATGGTCGATGTTTTGTGGCTGGTTCATAACTGGTCGCGGCGGATTTTTCTGACAGACAGCCCTTAGATTAACCAAAAATGATCATCACGCACTAGAGCCGTCCAGCTTTTCTCCAGTTGGTTAGAGACTTGAGTGGTAAATGCTCGACCCACGTTTTCGCTGTCAACTTATGTCCGCTTGTACGAAAACCCCGGGGCCGGTTAATGGGTCTCAGCCTCTGAGGCATCGGGTTTGGTCATGTTTAAAGTGAAACAGCAACCGCCTTTAAATCGTTGATGTTACTATGGAATTCCTATTTGTTTTTAAAGTAGTCAAGGGTGTGGCTTTTGCGACTCAACAATGAAAGCGCGAATCAGCCCGCTAAACCATAGACACGATTGTTCGATAATAAAAATACAGGGTGATGGCCATGGGCGAAAGAGCTGACACACACGTCAAAATTCTTACAGCCACATCCACGGATGAACTAATGGAGGTTTACAACCATTGGGCTGATCGATACGACCGGGAGCTGTTGGAGGACTGGGGCTATTCCAGTCCTCAACAAGCGGTGCAACTACTTCTCGACGCAATGGGCTCGCAAGACCTCAAGGTACTCGATGCGGGCTGTGGCACAGGGTTGGTGGGTGAGTTACTCAAAGAAGCTGGAATGTCGTCCCTAACGGGTGTCGACTACTCACCGGGCATGCTTGCAGAGGCATTAAGTAAGGGCGTGTATGACGTGCTTCACAAGATGGATATGAATCTCGCTCTAACATTGCCTTCAGATAGCTTTGATGCAGTTACCTGCATCGGTACATTCACCTCTACCCACGTAAAACCTCAGGCCGTCGCCGAGCTTGCGCGGGTGACTCGCTCCGGCGGTGTGCTAGTGTTTACGGTAAGAGACGATTACTGGCAGTCGACAAACTTCATTGATTTGGTGACTGAGTTACATGTCTCTGGTGTCGTACAAATCGAGCAGATAAGACTCGAACCTTACATTCACTCTGAGGGCTCTGAGTGCCGCTTTGTTGTTTTGAGAGTGTGTTGAAGCATTAGCATGCGATGTTTCGCTCTCGCCAATAGTGCGACTTGCGTGCCAGGAATTACGAATCGTTTATGCCGTGTGCGCATCAGAAGAGGCTGCCAACGACTGCACGATAGGCCGGTACGACAAGAGTTGCTATAACCTGATACGACCGGAGATTAAGCAAAGAGCAGCAAACGAGTAAAGATCAGCGTCAATAACGATTAACGAGGTTAACCATGATCGACTTTGAAATCCCAGAGGAAACAAAGCTAGTCCGCAGCATTGTGCGAGAGTTTGTCCATAACGTCTGTATTCCTGCTGAAAAGGGTCTTACTGTGGATACCTATGATGAAATCCTAACCGGGCTTCGACAAAAAGCGCGTGCCAAAGGGCTTTGGTGTCCTTTTTTTCCGGTGGAGTGGGGTGGTATGGGTCTCAAGCCGCTCGCAAATGCATTAGTTCAGATGGAGTTGGGTGAGTCGATGTTAGGAGCCCTCGCGCTGAATACCCAAGGTCCTGATGACGCTACGATGATGACACTGCTGCACCACGGCACTGAGTATCAGCACGAATCCTTTCTCAAGCCTCTGGTGGCAGGTGAAAAACGTGTGTGCTACGCCATGACTGAGAAGGGAGGCGGCGCAGACGCGACGGGTATGAAGACGAGGGCCGTCGAAGATGGCGATAATTACGTGCTGAATGGCGATAAATGGTACATCTCATCGGCAAACGTTGCCGATATTGCAGTGGTTATGGCGAAGACCGATCCAGACGCACCCCGGCATGGGCAGTTTTCGACCTTCATCGTCGAGTTGCCTAATCCCGGCTTCACGATCCTCAGAAATATCGACACTATGCATCGGCATACTCCGCTCGGTGAGCGCCTTGGCGCAGCACACTGTGAAATTGAGATTAACAATCTGATTGTTCCAAAGGCGAATTTGCTGGGAGGTCGGGGTCAGGGCTTCAATATGGGCCAGCACCGCCTTGGCTACGGTCGATTAAGGCATGGCATGCACAATGTTGCCAAAGCACAGCGAGCGCTCGATATGGCAGCTAAACATGTGCTGGAGCGAGAGACCTTCGGGCAAAAACTCGCTGACCGTCAGAGCGTGCAGTTCATGCTCGCAGATTGTGCGGCTGAGATTTACAAGGCGCGTCTCATGTTGATGCACATTGCCTATAAGGCAGAGAACGGTCTCGATATGACGCAGGAAAACTCGATTGCTAAAATATTCCTCGCCAACATGGTTCATCAGGTTGTGGATACTGCGCTCCAGCTTCACGGATCGCTAGGGTACTCCCGGGATACGCCGCTGGCGGATTGGTACACATCTATCCGAAGTCAGCGTTTGGTTGACGGGCCAGATGAAGTTCACCGATGGAAAGTAGGGAAGAATGTACTTCGTGCCTACGAACGAGATGGCACAACGGCTATGGCCGCGGGGGGAGACTTGCTATAACGTCTTCTTCGGCTCGGATTGCACGGTTTCGACGCACAGTGCGTAAGAATCTTGAATTACACGAAATTTGAAAAAAATAGAAAGGAGGTGTGTTGTGTCAAATACATTCCATTTAGCGGTACCCGCAGGCGACTTGGCGTCTTCGATTCCTTTTTACACGGAGGTTCTTGGCTGTGCCACAGGCAATAGCGAAGAGGGCAAATGGATTGATATTAATTTCTGGGGCAACGAGCTGACGTTGCATCAGAGTGAGGAGCGGTTGCAGGGTGTTCGCCACGATGTCGACATGGGGAATGTCAGCGTGCCGCATTTTGGTGCGCACATGCCCGAGACTGAATTTCAGGCATTGAAACAACGGATTGATTCCAGCCAGTTTGATTACCTTGACCAGCCATATCGCAGATTCAAGGGCACTGAATTTGAACAAGAGACGTTCTTCATTTCTGACCCCAACGGTAACGTCCTCGAAATGAAAACCATGGTGAATCCGAGCGTCTTATTCGACTAGCGAGCCTTGCGCCGAAAACTTCGGCGAAGATGGCGCGCCCACCAGGACTCGAACCTGGAACCTCATGCTTAGAAGGCACGTGCACTATCCAGTTGTGCTATGGGCGCGGGGCGCGCAAGTATCGCACAATCAAACGCGCTTATTCCACGATATCGCGACCTTGACAGTCCTTTCCTGGTGTAGGCTTTTCAGTCCAGATTTGTAGCAACTGCATGATGGCAGTGACGGCAGCTATGAGTAGACAGCTGATTTGAATGGTTCGCGGTAACGACTCATGTAATCCAAACTCGATTAGGATCGCAGTAACTGATAGGCAGTATGTCGTTACCAGTACTCTTGCCGCATTGGGAGCACGCGAGTCTGCTGCACCCTCATGCATTGAATGACTGAGCCGAAAGCCCAACCAAAGGCCTATAAATGAGGCTATGAGCCACGGTGGAATAGAGCCATCAGCCATGTGTTTAACCGCCCAACTGCGCACAGAAACTTAAATACGGTAAGCAATGTATAAAACCTTGGTCATCGAGTCGAGTCTAGAGCAACGACTTACACATCAACGTTCAAGATTGCACGGGTGGCAGTGCACAGTAAGGTTTCGGCATCTGCATACTGGTCAAAGGTGTCTAACAACTGATTGTGTTGCAGCGTTGCGATGCCGTGCGCTGTAGACCACAAGAGCGTTGCGGTCTGTAACGACGTCTCTACAGACTCGGGCTTCTGCTGACGGAAGTAGAGCTCGATCGCTTCATGAAGCACCTGGAACCCGGTCCGTTTCGCACGTGCCTCAGCTCGGCGTTCATCAGCGTCTCCATGGTTTTCCCACATCAGACCAAAAAACGCTCTTTTGTCCAGGGCAAAGCGTAGATAAGCAGCTCCAAGCGCATCAATGTGTGCCAACGTGCCGGGTGCGACAGAATCTTGCGCGCGTGTGGTGTATTCCATGATGCCAAGGTGCGCGAGCTCCCTTACTGCTGTCAGTAGCGCTTCCTTGTCCTTAAAATGCCGGTAAAGAGCGGGCGAACTTACACCCACGCGTTTTGCCACCTCTGCAATGGTAATGTCGTAACTGCCTATCGTCTCGATGAGTTCAGCCGCTGCGATGATAGCGCAGTTGCGCAAATCGCCATGATGGTAGGGTGTCACCGATTGATTCATGCTAAGGCTCCGCTAGACGTTTGAAGCTGAGCTCGATTGATCCGATTATCCTTTGGTGCGCCAAGAAGGACATAGGCCGGTGGCACCAAATAAAATGAAATGATGGTGGATAACAACACTCCTCCCGCGATGGCCATTGCAAACGGCGGCCAGAACTGACTACCTTCAAGGATGAGTGGTAGGAACCCGCCAAAGGTAGTCAAGGTTGTTGATATGATGTGACGACTCGAGTCGAGTACTTCATCGCGCATGGCGTCCCTGTTGCCACTCGCAGCCGCTGGGGATTGTTGAAAAGATGTCAGGATAATGATGCATGCGTTAATGGCAACACCAATGGAACCAACGACGCCAACCAACGCCATGATGCCGAGTGGGTAACGGAAAACTGCGAGTGCCAGGAAGCTGAGACCGAAGGCGCAAATCACGACCCCGAAAGCAAGAGCGGTGAGGCGCCATGAGTTAAATGTCAACATGATGGTGGCGAGTAAGAGCGATATCACGAGCCCGACAGGGCCAATAAGATCGTTTACAACGTCCTCACGTTCACCGCTGTCACCCCCAAAGCTGTAACGATAGCCATCAGGTAGTGGAATAGGATTTTCTTCCAGTGACTCTCGTAGAAGTTTGAGCGCTTCTTCGGGAAGTACTCCCCGCGTCAGAAATGCCTGAACCTCGTTGATTCGCTCCCCGTCCTTACGACCGATCGGGGCATCGTCGGGGATGATTTTTAGCTCTCCCACGGCCGACAATGGCAAAAACCTAGGTGGACCCACTTGTCCAGGTACAGGAATTTGCAAATTCAGGAGCTGATCACTGTCCTGCCAGTTTTTGCGCTCTAATTTGGCCCTCACGCGCAACTGCTCGGTGTCCTCAATAACGGCTCCACCGAAGCGGCCTCGCAAATAACCGTCTACAAGCATTGCTAACTGCGTTCGCTCCAGACCGAGACGTCTTAATTTCTCTTCATCGAGCTGAAACTCGACTTTTGGTGCTGCTGGACTAATCGACAACTTGGTATGCGTGATATCTGGTAGCTCCTGCAAGCGTTGTCGAAATTGCTCTCCCAAGACCCGCAGCTTATGTGTATTGGGGCCATACAGAACAACTTCGAGCGGCGCACCTACTGGTGGCCCTTGGTCAATACCTAAGACAAGAATCTGAGCTTGTGGGTACTTCCGATCAAAGTTGTTCTGTAGCTTTCGGATGAGCGCATTGGTTTGGTTCTCGTCGTGCGTGAGGACCATACCCTCTGCCCATTCTGGCGTATTTCGCTTGTTGGAACGGAGGTTGTAGTAAAAGGCTGGCGGGCTCTCTCCAACTGACCAGTCGACCCGACGGATGAGCGGTTCTACTCTTAGATCATCATCAAGCGCTCGGACGAGTTCGAGCGTTGCTTCGATACCGGAACTTTTCGGCATCTCGACACGAATGTAGAGCTGGTCTCGATCCGTTCCCGGGAAAAATTGTGCAGTAAGAGTCGATAAGCTAGAGAATCCGAGTATCGGAACCGATGCGGCCAGTAACACTGAGGCCAGTGGGTACCTCAAAGACCAATCAACTGACGTTGCAAACCAGCTCCGCGCTTTTGGTAAGACGATGCCAGATTGCCACCAGGCACGGCGCTCGTTCATTGCCCCCGGCAGCAACCGGCCCCCAAGAGCCGGCGTGACCGATATCGCCAAAAGCAGGCTCATGATAAGCATGACAATCACACAGGTTGCCAGACTTCCTAGAAAGTCACCTGAGGGGCCTTCTAAGATGGCCATAGGCGTGAACGCGAGTACAGTCGTAGCAGTGGCGCTTAGGAGTGGTACGGTCATTCGCTTAACCGCCTTTTGCATAGCCTCCAGTGCCTCGTCTCCCTCGAGTAAGTGTTTGCGGATTTCGTCAGTTATGACAATAGATCCATCGACGAGCAATCCGAGCGCCACCACTAATCCGGTCATCGATAGTTGGTGAATGGGCACGTCGAGGTAGTTCAATACAACCATCGATAACAGGGTGCAGAGTGGCAGGCTTAGCGCGACGATGAGCGCTGCGCGCCATCCGAGTGTGACAAACAATACCGCTACAACGATTAGAACGCCGGCAATAATATTTTTAGCGACACCTGCTAACCTGGCCTCCGTGTAGCCACTCTGGTCATAGGTTGTCTCGATTGTAAGTCCTTCTGCTGCGTTAGCACGATACTCCTCGAGGAAAGCGTCAAATTGTGCACTGTACTTATCAACTTGATAACCTTGCTTCATTTCGACAGCGAGGAAGACTGATCGACGCCCATTCGATAATGCGAGCCTGAGAGGAGGGTCTGTTTCAGACTTGGTGACGGTAGCTACATCACTGATTCGAATGCCTGAAACGCTATCAGGATTGGCTTTTATAAAGGTATCCCTAACTCCCTGAATGTTAGCAAAATCGCCCGCAACCTCTATGGTCAACGAGCTGTTGGGTGAGGCGAGCCTACCTGCCGGTGTTCTTGCGTCGGCTAAGGCGAGGGTTCTGGCCACGTCATCAACCGAGAGTCCCAGGGAGCTTAGAGCGGTTCCATTAATCTCGACATTTATTTCCTCGTCGGGCAGGCCATAGTGTTTTACGCGTCGAGTTTTAGGGACTTTACGAGCAGCATCGGCGAAGCGGAGTGCCTCTCGTCTCAGGAGAGATGGCGAGATGTTTACCCCGTCATCTGCGCTGATGGCGATAATTTTTACGAAGTCGGTAAAGAGGTCATCGTCGAAGACGGGTTTACTGGCTCCCTCGGGAAGTTCCGCGGTTATGCGATCCACCTTACCGCGCAGTTCTGACCACACGCGCTTGATCTCGGCGCGAGACAGGTAGTAATCGGCCTCTATTATGATCGTAGACACACCATTGGTTGAACTCGAATCGAGCTCCTTAATATCTGGGTGCTCGCGCAGCACGTCCTCGAGGGGCTTGGTGACGAGGCTCTCGACCCGTGCGGGGCTGGCACCTGGATAAAATGTTTGGACACTGGCGACAAAGGGCGTAATCGACGGGTCTTCTTGCCGTCCCAAACTGTTGTACGAGGTAATCCCGACGACAAGTACCGATATTATTAATAGCGCTAGGTAACGCCCGTTTTCATAGAGGCTTTTAGAAATCATGGCTAGGAGCTCAGTTAACTACGCGGATATTTGGTACGATTTCGACCGGAGATCCTGGACTCAGTCGCTGCATGCCGGAGGCCACGACCGTTGCCCCATTGGCGAGTGTGCCACGCACGTAAACTCGGTCGCCTTCGTTGTGAATGACCTCGATGCTCTCGCGCGCGGTGATTATTAAGCCCGCCTGGCTTTTTCGTGTTACTAGAACAGTCCAAAGACCCTTATCGCCTTCAATAAGAGCACTCAGCGGTAGCCATCCTCCCAGAGCGGTAACCTGCTCTTCGAATTGCATGACTACAGTCTGGCCAACACGGGCGGGCACACCCTCAGGTAAGGTGAGGACGGCCAAAACGGTGAGCGTTTGTGGATCTACATCGGTACCAATGCTTCTTAGCTTGGCGGGGACGAAAGTGTCATTGAGGTAGAGCGAATACTCGTCGCCGATTTTAGCTAGATCCGCATATTTTGGGGGAATCCCCACATGGGCATGCCGTTCACCAACGGATACCAATCGTAAGACGGGTACATTAGGGCTTACGATACTGCCCGGCTCACGCAACCTTTTAGAAACCACTGCATCAAAGGGCGCAATAAGCCGGCTCTTATCGATTACGATTTCTGCGTTACGAACACTGGCTCGCGCGGTTTCCAGCCGAGCGGTCAGGGCTGCAACGTTTAGGCGTGCATCGTCTGCCTCGCTCTGCGATACCAGATTTTTATTCAGCAAGGCATCAATGCGCTGCAGGTTAAGCTTTACGAGCTCCAGTTGAGCGCTTACTTCCTTTACTTGCGCCCTCGCCAGTGAAAGCGCTGCTTGCTGCTGACGAATATCGAGTTGCCCTAGAGACTGCCCTGTAGTCACAAAGTCACCTTCACGCGCGCTTAATGATTGCAGTAACCCCGCAACTTCAAACCCGACATTACTGTCGGAGGCTGCTTCAATCACGCCGAGAAACCGTGTGTTGGTCGCGTAACTCGTATTCAATTCATACGGCACGACAGAAACTGGGAGGGGCTGTGCCTCGGTTGAGATGGTGGGCCGCACATTGGCTTCGATTGCGTTGGATCCGAAAAGCACGATGCCAGCCGCACCAATGGCACTGAAAAGGGTGGTGAAAAATATCCTTGATGTCATGGTCGAGGTTTCTATATGTTAATTCCATTAACTTTATATCCTACCACCGCGAACAAACGCAAATCAGCTTGCCCTAAAACTGTATAGGTAATGGGTGTCATCCTTTGCACTTGCGTACAATTCGCTAATTGGAGACACTTCTTGACCTTGTCCACGGGCAAGCTCACTGGTGACTCGGACGGTCCCCTCGCAGCGATAGATAGTGAACCCCGCCAGGCCCGGAAGGGAGCAACGGTAGTTATCGACTCGGGTGCCGAGGTGTGGCTGTCCGAGTCGCCTCCAATAAAGGTCGGGCTCTAAAATGGCTTACAAAGTTCTTGCGCGTAAATGGCGACCTTCCAACTTCTCCGAGATGGTTGGACAGGAGCACGTGGTAAAGGCGCTGACAACGGCACTAAAGTCCGAGAGACTGCACCATGCCTACCTGTTTACGGGTACGCGCGGGGTTGGTAAAACCACCGTTGCAAGGTTGATCGCCAAAAGCCTTAACTGCGACATCCGTGTAACCGACGAGCCTTGTGGAAAGTGCGCGAGTTGTATTGAAATCGCCGAAGGCAGAAGCGTCGATGTTCTCGAAGT
>Ga0163109_10004451_pt1 | contig 10639 bp, 19 predicted proteins | sample CRUFie1St13metaG_FD_108704 | JGI IMG/M metagenome (GOLD analysis project Ga0163109, IMG submission 108704) | Marine microbial communities from the Costa Rica Dome - CRUD Field 142mm St13 metaG | ecosystem: Environmental > Aquatic > Marine > Oceanic > Photic zone | place: Costa Rica: the Eastern... | reverse complement strand
GGATTGGTAACTATTGGTATATGTAATCTTGGCTCAGGATCTCTATGCCAACTTAATGTTGTTCTTGGTAGTTTCCATAACAATCTAATTCTACCCAATTTGTATTTTGCTATCAATGTATCATACACTTCTTTGAAATATGTATCTTCAAACAGTTTAACAAATTCAGAGTATTGTGTTTCATCTATTGGTGCTTCTCTAGTTACTTCTTGACCAGTATGATCTGGCCTTGTCCAAAATAATCCTCTTACGTTTCCACCTGTAATTGAATTTGGATCTCCTGGTACTTGAGTAAGGCAAATTGCATTTATATCTCTTTCTCCTAGTGGAGATTGCCTAGCAACTCTAGTGTCAACTTCTTTTAGTGCTGATTGTAATCTTTCAATATCGAAAGAAATATCTGGGTCTTTGTAAAAATTTGTATGCATATTAATTATTTATTATTATCACAAGTAATAATCCAATTGCTAAATTCAAAGCGATTAAAACTGACATCTTAATCCAAAAAATACGATCTGGAATTTTTTCCCATTTCTTTTTTTGGTCTTCGGTTGGATGTATCTGCATCCATGGACCCCACATACTATTCTTCTTTTTGAGCTCCGCCACGTTTGATTGTGTCAAGTATCATCTCGATATCATCAAATGCATCTCGCTCTTCTGATAAGCTGTTTTTATATGCAATCTTAATTGCTTTATTTAACACAGCAGGTTTGATGTCTAGTTCTTCTGCAATGTGTTTTACTGTGTCTCTTAGCCCCGCTCTTAAATCATCTGATTCCTGTAGAACTTGTGTACCTTCGTCAAACAATTTAATAAGTTTTGCTTTTTCTTCTTGATTAATTGTTAGTGCCATTTTATCTTCCTAATTTCTTTGATCTACCTAAAGGTAGTGCTTGTAGTTTTTCGTAGAGGCCTCCTTTTTTAGCTTCCCATTCAACACGTACTGTTTTACTTTTAGTGTCATTTTGAAAAGATTTGACTGCTCTTCTAAAACTTAATGCTTCTACTGTTTTTGTTTCTTCTCCATCGTAGAACGTAAACGTTCTTTTTTTTGCCATAACCCTCCTTGGTTATATTTGTGTTAGTATTTAACTCTCTGCTCTAAATGCCTTATTTCCCAACCTTGACCTTTTTCTTTTTTCTGCAGGTCAACCCAAACGTTTTGAGTATCAAGCTGTTTATATATTGTATTGATATTGTTTAAATTATCTCTAAGTTTTTTAACTAAATCAACAACTTTTGGATCTTTCATAATCATTACCTTTCAATAAATACTATAATATTGTAATATGACGCAATAGTCAAGAGAAATTATATGGAAAATAGAGCAGTACCAAACATCACGCATTTCTGCACTCTTCCTTTTAATGGTGCACAAATAGATGAAGAAGGAAAAGTTACACCCTGTTGTAATTGGGATCCTAGCGATCAAAAAGGATGGCCTAAATTAGAAAATGGGTTACATGAAGCTTTACATCACCCTCGCTTTCAAGAAGTAAGAAGCAATATGCTTAATCAAATTGATACTCCAGGATGTAGAAAATGTTTTGAAAACGAAAAAGCAAAGAAAGAAAGTACTAGGTTATCAAATTTGAGTCGTGACAAAGATTGGATTAAAGAAACCTATCACAATAATTTATTTAATAAAGACTTCCATGAGCTACACTATTTAGATACCACTTTTAGTATACTTTGTAATTTAAGTTGTAGAATGTGTAATAGTGGAGTCAGTAGCACATACGGTAAAATTGTCGGAAAGAATAAATTAGCCGATAGCTTCAATATTAGTGAAGTTGATATAGATGTTTCTAAATTGAATCGATTAAAGTTTGTAGGTGGTGAGCCATTAATTGAACCAAAACATAATTTGTTCATAGAAAAAATTGTTAGCAAAGGAGTTAAGTTAAAGAATTTAGATTTAATTTATCATACAAATGCAACCAAACTACCAACCAAAGCAGTGCAAGAGGTTTGGAAAAAATGCAAATCGGTTCAAATAAATTTAAGTATTGATGCATACGGTGATATGAATTGGCAACAACGACCTGGTCCATACACGTGGAATGATATTGAAAAAGTTTGCACACAATACAAACAATGGGCAAGAGATTGGAAAAACATTAATATTAGAGTTAGTTCAGTAATTACAAAGATAAATGTTTTCTATTTACATGAATTAGAAAATTGGATTAATACTTTTTGGGGCAGTGAATTTAAAGATAAAGACAGTTCATTCTTTGGAGCATATTGTATAGAGTGGCCAAAACAATTATCTATATGTGATTGGCACAACAATGAAGATAAAAAGCAAAAAGTAAAAGAATACTTAAATAAACTAGAACATAAAAAAATTAAAAATCATATCTTGCATTGGATCGATAATGATATTGGAATCTACCATCAATCATTTAAATACGAAACAAGCAAGTTAAATGAATATTGGAAATACGACATTGACAAATATTTGTGATAGGATTATAATTATAGCAAAATGAACTTAGATAATATAAAGCAATATGAGATTGAAATAACATCTAAATGTAATGCAAGATGTCCTGGTTGTTCTAGAACACACAACGGCCAAACACATCCTGATTTAAAAATGTTAGAAATCTCATTAGATGAATTTAAAGAAATATTTCCTCCACATGCAATAAAAAATAAAGCATTTGGATTTTCTGGTGTATATGGTGATCCAGGAATGGCGAAAGATATTCTTCCTATATGCGAATACATTTTAGAAAACAATCCATCTAAAGTTTGGTTAGATACAAACGGTGGTATGCAAACTGAAAAATTTTGGTACAGTCTATCTCAGTTAAGTTTTAAATATGATCATAAATTGACTGTTGGATTTAATATTGATGGATATCAAAATACAAATCATATATATCGTGTAAATGTCATATGGGATAAACTTATAAAAAATATATCAGCCTATTCACAAGGAAAAGGTAAAGCCACATGGTCGTATATAGAATTTGATCACAATACTAACGATATCGATAATGCTAGACAAATGGCAAAAGAACTTGGATTTAATTTTAGAATAAGAAGGTCTTCAAGGAATCAAATCAAAGCACCGTGGAAAGCCAATAATGTTACAATTACCACAAACAAAAAAGAGATACAACACTCACAGGCACAGGTAAAATTTAATGTAACTAAAAAAATAGAAAATGCTACGACAACGAATAAAAAGTTTAACGATATTAAGTGTAGATTGATACACGAGCAAAAAGCATACATATCACACGATATGAGATTATGGCCATGCTGTTGGGTTGGAGACATGTATCATGATTCCATAAGACCAAGTGTTGAAAAACAAGGAAGGCAGAAGCTTTTTGACATTGAAAAAAGATATGGTAAAGACTGGAATAATCTTAAAAACAATTCTCTAAATTCAATATTAACTCATGAATACTATGATTCTGTATTACAAGATTCTTGGGATAGTGGACACGATTTATATATCAAAAGATGTGTAATAGAATGTGGCGGGCATGGTGCTCGAGCGAAAGTAGAATACCAAAAATAAATTAAGATTTTTTCTTAAATGTGTCTGCTGTTAAACCTGCTTTAGCAAATGCGTCAGCAAATGCTGTATTAATCATCTTTGGCTCTTTTGATTTAAATGGCTTTGGCTGATTATTCTTTGCAGGTTTTTTCTTCTGCTTTGGCTTATTAAATTTTTTGCTAGGTGTATGCTCTTCACCTATAATGTATGTTTGCTTCTTTTTCATAGACTGCTCATCTTATGTGTTATTTATATAGATACCTGTAAGACCTACTTATAATGATCAATATCAATCTTTTTTGCTTGTTCTTTCATGTACATCCACCAATCAACAAGTAACAATTGTGTTAGTGTGCCCAAAGGTGTAAGTATATAACCAAACAAAAAAGGAAGTCCTAGTATAAAAAATACAATTGTGATTAGATATCGCAAAGGATTGTCAGGAGTCCATGCGTACCAAGTTGGCGGATTATAAGGTTCTTTATTTCTAAAGTCTTTAAATTCGTAGTTCATAACTACTTGTACTTATGTAAGTCTTCAAGAACACCCATTGCCATTGCAGATGTTATTCTCAAATTACCGGATGTTTTACCAATCCTTTGTAGATGTGCTTTGGCAGTATCATTGTATTTGATACCATAATGATTTTTGATATATTTGGCAAACTCAAGAATTTCTCCTTCGAGTTCTTCTAACCACCATACTTTCATGTCAACTTCTGATGCTACAGAATGCTTCACGTTTGCTGGATCTAATTTGATATGATCGTAATTCTTTTTTATAGATTTCCGTCCCATTTACCATAACCTTTTGTTTTTGTTTTTTTGCTAGATAGACTCTCTTTGCCTTCTTCTAGATCGCTTACAAGATCTTTAATATCATCGCATAACATTGTGAGATTTTTTAATCTTTCGTCTAATGTATCTGCTTTCTTATATATCTTGTCTAACAACTTTTTCTTTATCATTTGTATCCATTTTCTTTAAATATTTCTTTTTCCATATTGAGTGCAATACATAAAACCATATTCCATTTATTGACGGCTCTATCAATGCAACTGCACCTGCTTCCCATAAACTTGCTCCGGTCATTAAACTCACTACAGTCATTGCAATAACTACGTGACCGCATGTATATATTATTGCTAAAATTAATGAATCACCTTTTAGAAAGTTTTTAATTGTTTCAAATATACCTTGCGTAAATTCTGACATATTTTACCTCTTATCTAAAAAATATACAACAAATGGCAATGATATAATTGCAATTATGTATATTTCTAAAGTTGTTAATTCCATTCCACATCGTAGAATACATTCACCCCACCAATTGTTTATGGCTTCAATCATAATTAACCAACTGGTTCAAGTTTGCCGTTTTTATCTGTAAACCAAGTAAAGCCAGCAATTTTAGCCTGCTTGTCATATCCTTTTAGGTTATATGCAAACAATAATTCTGGTTGATGTGTGTTTCTGATCAAACCATATTTTGACTGCCTATTTCCTTCAAGTATATAACTTGCTTGTTTTGTAGTTGGATCTTCAACTAGCTCTACCTTAAACTTGTGTTTACCTATTTGCACTTCAGTTTGCTTGGGCAAATCACTATGTTTATTAACGTTATTCATATTATTTTTACCTCGTTATTAATTATATATTTCTATAATATAACACATTATAGATATCTGTCAAGCGAAAAGATGCCTATCTATCCAACTTTTTTACCCAACAAAACTGCGGTTTTTTAATAAAATACCATATAATAGATAAATAAAACTGTATATACTAAAGAATAATACGTATAGGAGAGCTCAATATGTTTATATCATGGAAAACAAATGGTTCTGAAGGCGCTGTAGATTTAATGAGAAGTCGTTTAGAAAATAACGATTTCAGCGATTACATTACGTGGGCATCAGTAAACGGAAGAATCAATTTCAAATATGAAATGGTTGGTGATGATTTAGTGATTACTGAAGAATGGAATATCGACAGAGCGGCTTATGACGCACTTAACGTTGATAATACAGACGGTTCAGGTAATCCTTTACCAATGGTTGAAACTAGCGACCATTTATCATTTGAATAATTTTAATAATTAATTATTAAAGGCTCACTGTTGCAAAAACAATGGTGAGCTTTTATAATACTCATACACATCATTTATAGTCATACCATAATCAAAATCAAGCTGAAAACCATAACGTGTCATAGTATCGCCACCTTTTGCACTGTGTAGCTGTCCTGTGTTGACTACAACAGGATGTCCGTAGTACAATGTTTTTGTTTCTTCTCTTTTGTTGTTGTACCAAGTAATTGATCCACCAGCTGGTTTAAATTCTACCAATAGTGCTACCATTCGTTGCACATCTCTGTGAATATTTAAAAACCATCCAGGAGACATCTTTGTGTATTGTTTTCTAACAATAAGGCTTGTTGGCATGTTTAAAACTTTGCAAGTATCTTTTACTATTTGTTCAACTAAAGGATTGCTATTAAATTCTGCACCATGATCAACATCTTGATAATACACCCATTCGTTGTCATTTTGATCTTCTTCGATACCTTCTTCATACGTTACTTGGTGTCCTGCGTATGCAACATCAACCTTTTGAAACTTATCACGTAAACTATCAATAGCATTTATATTTGCTTCATTATCTATTTTTAGTTGTGGTAGCTCAAAATATTCAAAGTACTTCATTTTGGATCTCCAAATTCTATTGCGTAATCTTTGTACTTGTCCCAACTACGTGTTAATGTTTCTAAGTGCTTGTCTGGATCAATTGATCCAGTAGTAGTAATAACAAATTTTTGTTGTTCAATTTTTTTAGCACCATGTGGACGATCTAATTCATTTAATACAAATGTATTTGTATCCATAGGTAATTCCATAAACTTATAATCTTTTGGATCTTGCTGTTCTAGACTTTCTGTCCAAAACAAACTAGGATCACGTACATCATTGATTAACAATCTATAACCAGAAGGTTCTAAAGGTCTTAATGTAGAATGATCTGATTGAGATAATCCTGGCACATCCATATGCAATGGAACATCTCTGCGTTGTCTAATTAATTCTGCGTGGTTACATTGTATTGGCAATTGCTCTATTAATTTAATTATGCCATATAATTCTTTTGGTAGTGCAGGATTTACATTTACTTTTCTTGTTCTAGTTAATCTATTCAACCAACTTTCTCTAACTTTGTCTGCTTTGCCAAAATCTTCTTCGTCAAGTTGCCCTAGTATACAAACTATTCTCCAAAGTTCGTGTGGTGCTGTTTCTACATATGGTGCATCTTCTAATTTATTTGCTGAATACGATTCAGTAACAACATCGGGTGGCCACATATAATTTCTGTCATGGAACACTTCTAACTCGTCTAAATCAATTTTTTGGTAAGGTAAGTCAATTGGTAGGAAACATACGTTACGAAAATCTTTATATTCTTTTTTCATCCTTGTGCCTCTTATCTAATAAAAAAGTTTTTATAATCCATGCTGGTAAATCTATTTCCCACCACTTCTCTTTGTTTGTCCAACTTTGTGGTTTTTGGTGGTGTGTGTTATGTAATCCACTACCAAGTGTGATTAAGTTTACCCATGTATTATTTGTGCTACCATCTGGTGTATTAAATAATCTGTAACCCCATTTATGACATAATACATTGACAGCACCAGCACTATGAAATGTAATCACTGCTGGTATCGATATTAAGAATACTGCTATACGCCAATCAATCAAAGCAACAATACCATATGTACCTAATAATAATTTTAAGTAGTGCTGATGTATAAACTTGATCCATTTATCTTTTATCAAGTCTTTTACAAATTTTGTTTCAATTGTAAATGGTTCCCAAAATGTTGTCCATATTCTCCATGCTGATTGTCCACCATGTGGATCTTCTTTTGTTTCAGGCACTGCATGATGTTTTCTATGTACTCCGCACCAAGCAATAGGTGATCCAAAACAATTAAATATACTTAACACAATTAGCATTCTTGATTTCCAATATGACGTTTCAAAACTTTTGTGAGATAGATATCTATGTAATGCAATTTCTCCGCCAACTTTACCAAACATAATCCAACCAATAAGAGACAGCCATAACCAACTTAGATCTGCATACATTAGTCCTACTATGAGCAGTAAGTGGTTAGCTAATAAAATTAGTTTTAATTTATATTCGTAGCTCATTCTTTTTTATAACCTGTGTACTGTATTTATTCACACTGCGTTCTATTAACTTTTGATGTGATGATTCAATCACTTTTCCTAATATAAAACCAACTATACGATCATCATCAACACCTTCTTGAACATCAACTCCGTGTGGTTGTGTGCAATTATTAATTAAAAATGCGTCTGTTTCTTCAGGTATTGTACAAAAATGCTTTGGTTGATCACTCATATCTTTACTGTAATTGTAATCTTTACACATATACAAACTATTGCGGGATCCACTCACCACAAATCTATAACCTATTGGCTCATTTGCTCTTTGATGATCAAACATTTGCTGAGTTATTGTCATATGATGTGGATGTGGTGCTTTAACATAATTGCCGTCTACATGCGGTGCAACATTTCCTGTTGAACGTGCTATTCTTACATAAAACTTATATTCAAAAGGAAAATATGTATCTATCCAATCCAAAAGTTCTGGATATTTTTGTTTAGCAAAATCATTCCATGGCTTCATTTCACCAAATGGTGTTGATAAATCTTTTACTCCTAAAAGTGTTTCTTCTTTCCACCATGCAAACTTTTCTCCACCGATGAAATTATCTAGTATTGATTGTTTGTTTGGAATTGGTGGTATATCTAAAGGAGTGAATACTATCATCTTTGTACGAATGCTTTCTCTACTACAAATTGCCCTGGTACGGAAGTGTTACCTTCTTGCATACCCAATGACTCAAAATGTTCAATTAAATCTTTATTGAGTCCTTGTGAACCACATATCATAAATCTATCTTCTTTTGAATCTAAACTCTGTCCTGCGGCATCTGAAAACAGTCTACCATTTTTTATCCACTCAGTGATCCTTCCTTTACGAGGCCAATCTTGCTGTGTTAGTGTGTTAAAGTATCTAAAGTTTCCGTTGGTAAGTGCTTTCCATTCTTCATTAAACCAATTAAGAGGTTCATGATAAGCTAGTTCATTTTCATATTGTACTGTGTGAGTAAGTATAACTTTTTCAAAACGTTCATAAGTTGCAGGATCTTTTATTATTCCTAGGAAAGGTGCAAGTCCTGTACCAGTTGCGATTAGATATAAGTTACGCCCAGGCAATAGATAATCAATAACAAGTGTGCCAGTTGATCTAGGATTAACTAATATTTCATCACCTTCTTTGACATGTTGTAATTTTGATGTTAATGGACCGTCATCAATCTTGATAGACAGAAATTCTAAGTAATCTTCATGATTAGCCGACGCAATAGAATATGCTCTCATAATTTTCTTGCCTTCATGTTCCATACCTATCATTGCAAACTCACCGTTGTTAAATTTATTCGGGTAGTTTCTGGTAGTTTTAAAAGAAAATGTTTTATCACTCCAATGCTTTACCCAGGTTACTGTTTCTTTATTAACTGCCATTATACGTTCCTCGTGTTTCCATATTCAATGACCGTGCAATCTTTTATTTGCGGACATTGTCTCCATGGATCAACAATAATAGATCCTTTTGGAAAATCATAATTTGCTTTGTCTTCTGTTCCATAAGTTATGTTTGGATTATGTGCTAACAAATAAACTGCTGTGCCTAAATCACTAGGTGGTTGGTCGCCTGTGTGTTCATCTTTGTAGTACAATGTTCTACCTGCTTTTTCAATATAGTGTCCAATTAACAAACTGTATGATCCATTAGTGTAAGGCACGTGAGGTTTATATGCTTTACCTACAATCACAATTGGCAAATTGTACGACATTAATTTTTTAGCAAGATTCTCTGCTTGTACTTCTCTAGCACCCATGATAGCGTCAAACAAATCATATCCTAATCCTAAATGGTCTGCCATCCAGCGAAGTGCGATATTATCACGTGGATGACAAGCACCCCCATCACCCATACCTGCTGTCATATACTTTGGTCCCATGATACGCATATCTGAAAATGCAAGTGCTGATGTAACTACATCAACATTGATATTGCCTTGTTTTTCTGCTACGTCTTGAATCATGTTTACCAACCCAATCTTTGCTGAAATAAATGTATTATAGAATATTTTGATTGATTCACATTCGTCCCAAGTACCAACTACATATCGTGGACTATTTTGCATCATTGGTTTGTAGAAGTCAATAAGCTCTTTTGCATCACCAGTCTTAGACCCATCTTCTGTACCAATCATAATCATTTCTGGATTGACCATATCCCATTTCACTGATCCCATAGCAATCAAATATGGATTGTATACAAATCGTGCATTTGTAATTAACGGTTCTAGTTCACGTCTTGTTGTTCCTGGTAATACAGTTGAAATAAGAACTACCAACTGTTTTTTGTTAACAACTTGATTAACTTCCTTTAGAATATTTTTTACAATTGTGTAATCAAAATCTTTTGGTTCTAGGTGTGCTGTTGGTGTAGAGCCATCATAACGTGGGTCATGTGGTGTTGGTGCCGCAATAAACACAATGTCTTTATCCTTGACTGCTTCTTGTATTGACGGTTGCATTTTAAAATTCTCTGGCTGTCTTGGTTCTACATCATAACCTTCAACCATATATTGCTGTGCCATTACTTCTGCACAATCTTGTCCTAGTTTACCGCAACCAATCATTGCGACCTTTGTGTCTTTTATTTTCATGAATATACCCTCACTTTGTGTTTTTGTTCAAATGCATCTGCATGTTGTCTTGTATTTACTAAAGGTTCACCTTTAATATTTAAACTTGTATTAAGTAATATTGGACAACCTGTTTCGTCATAAAACTTTTTAATTAAATTATAAAATCCAGGTGCTTCTCTTTGTGTTACAGTTTGTACACGTGAAGTACCATCAGCATGTATTATTGCTGGAAATTCTTGTGGCTTTCTACATATAGCAACTGCCTGCATGTAAGGAGATTCAGTAATACCACCAGGCATTGTAAAATACT
>Ga0163109_10004450_pt1 | contig 10639 bp, 10 predicted proteins | sample CRUFie1St13metaG_FD_108704 | JGI IMG/M metagenome (GOLD analysis project Ga0163109, IMG submission 108704) | Marine microbial communities from the Costa Rica Dome - CRUD Field 142mm St13 metaG | ecosystem: Environmental > Aquatic > Marine > Oceanic > Photic zone | place: Costa Rica: the Eastern... | reverse complement strand
TTCTTCCATTGATGTAACTCGTACTTTTGCAAGCATGTTTGAATGGTTCTCTCCACAGTATTCTGTACACAATACAGGATATGTTCCTTCCCTGTTGGAGTTGAACCAAAAAGTGGTGTAACGACCAGGTATCGTATCCATCTTTACTCTAAAGTTCGGTATGAAGAATGAGTGCAATACATCTTGAGCGATGAAAACAAATTTAACATTCGTGTCTACCGGTATCACAAACTCTACCCCTTGACCACTAACACTCACTTTGTCCTCGGGATACTCAATAGTCCAGAACCACTTTTGACCAGTAACTCGCAGTTCCATCGCATCGGGTGGGGCGATGTAAAGGTTTAAGTACCCTCGCAATCCCCAGACAAATAACACTATGAGGTAGAAAAAAGGAAGTACGGACCACAAAGTCTCGATGAGCACACCATGATCCCTTTGCGACAAAGCTTTCCTAGAATTGTTTTTGACTCTATATTTAAAGACAAACCAGAGCATTGGCACAGTAACCACTATAGACAACACAATACAGGACCAGTATATAAAATAGAATAACTGATCCACATCGGATGCCTGGGTGGATGCCACGACAGGGGTCCACACGCTGTCAACTAAAACTTTTAGTGATTGTAGTGCGCTAACGTCCATGATTCTATTACAACTACTTTCTCAAAGATGTGAAGGTTTTTTACATAAAAATCGAAGCAACATCTGGGTTACTTTCCATGCCGTCTGAGTCTCCGCCATCATCTAATTCAAGTCCGATGGCACTGAACCCGGCAACAGCACCTGCTGTTTCAGCAATCTTTTTTGCTGTATCCATTGCTAGTGAAAATGCTTTTGATACAGCTTCCACGATAGCACCCCACGCTTTGCTGGCAATTGCGACTATCTTGCCCCAAAATGCCTTTGCTCTCTCAATTGCTGTTTTGCCAACAGAAACTGCCTTTGCGGTGATGTCACTAACTTTATCCATGCCTTTTGCAAGTAGTTGCTTGGACTTATCAAAGAGGTTGTTTTCCTGTAGGATTTGCATACCGTTGTTTTGGATGAACCACTGCATTTCGTTTAGAAACTCTTGGTCTTTAGATAAAGATTCCTTGATCAACTTCATCTCCCTTTGTACAAGCATTTTTGAATATTCCTCTAATTTAGTTGTGTGACCAACTTTCAGTGAAGAATAGGGATTTCCACTGGTCTTGTATGACACATAAAATTTTGCTTCACTTGCGACCTTTGCTGCTTCAGCAGTAGTGATCTTCTTGAGAAGAACCTTGGAATTGTTAGGATCAAAGCAAAACAAATGATTTGCCTTGTGGGGTTCCGTTGCAAATTTAATATTTCCAGTCATCGCCTCAAGGCACAGTAGTGTGCCGAACTTCTGCCCCTTCATTTCTTCGGCAGCTCCTTTTGCAACTTTTTTAACTTCTTCATTCAGGAGTGACTGAAGGTCTAACGAGGCTTGTTTGTGCATGGCATCGTCATTGATGAACTGTCCAATCAAATCTGGATCTCCATTTGCTGCTCTTTCTGCTGCGGCAATTTTCTCCTCATCGGACATTTTCTCCATCTCCTTCTTTATCGAGTCGATGGTCAGCCTTCTACCAGGATTATCAGGATCTGTAAGTTTGGCATTAAAGTCTTCCACAATCGTCTTCTTGAGTCCTTCAATTTTTGCGGCAGTATTTTTACCACCATATTTGTAGTGGTTTGATACAGCGATGATTGTTGCCAATGCTTCTCCACGACCCGCACTCATGAGTTGAGCACCTCCTGCTTTCTTGAATGACATCTTGTAATTACCTGCCTTCACATCAGTTTTCGAAGTGAGGGTTGATCCCTTCACCTTCTCACCAATGCCTTCTGTTGCGAATGCATCCTTCCAAGTATCTGATGCCGTTGCACCCATATCTTTCCCAAGACTTCCGAACTCTTGTTTGGCCAAGTCTGAATATTGACTTCTGATGTTGTCTGCCATTTTTTCTGCCTGTGTTGCGTAGAAACCTCCCTCGGCAGCAAGAAGTCCTGTGAATTTATCAACTGTGGCCTTGTCATCGTCATCATTGGGATCTCCAAATACTGCCTCACTCTCATTCACTGCCCACGAGATTAGTAATTCCCAGTCAGCACCATTAGGACCAGCACTCCCTTTTCCCCCAAACTCTTCTGTTTTTGCGAGAGCACTTAAAGAAATATCGACTTGCTGAGACTCGTCTGCGATGTTTTTATCGTTTGCAGCATAATAGTCTGTTCCTAGTTTTATGTTACTGAGAATCTTAGTTGCATCAAAGTTTTTTCCGAGAGATTGTTGGTATTTCTGCATAACTGCCTGCTTCTCTTTGTCGTCTCCGACAACTAGAGCAAGATAATCCTTCATTTTTCCTAATGCATCTTTCGTTCGTTCACTCTTCGGATCGATGAGAACTTTGCCTTTTTCGGTATTCGGAATGTTTCCATCCTTCGGATCAAGTTCAAATTTACCAATTTTTCGAGGATTGGAGAGTGTGAATAAATTGCCTGCCTCTACTTTAGCTATGAAGTTCTTTATTCGGACTGGATTCTTTACCAGCTGTCCGACTGCCAACTTCGAGGCTTCTTCGATACCATACTTCTCGTTAAACACCTGTTCCACAAACTCACGGAGAACAATTCTCTCTGCTGGTTTCACATTAAAGTGTTCGTTAATCTTTTTGTCCCAATAGTTGTTCCACTCAGTCTTCTTCATCTTTCACTACCTCTCTTAAATCTAATCCGGCCGGGTCTGTTTTGTTTTTGTTCAAGTGGTAATGTGCCATCACACCCCTGTATAACTTCCAACCCTTCGGATATTTTTCCGATGCTTTGATTATACCTTTAATTAGTTCGCCTTTTTCGTTTGTGGGCACCTGAAGGGGTATTTTATATCTTTCGCATATCGTTTTCGCAAGAACCTTAAGTGCCCTGACCTGTTCATCAGTAAAACCAAGGATGGGGCCTATCTGCTTTCTATGACACTCAACGTCTTTCAGGACTGGTCTGCGAGGGTTGTATTTCTTCGCATATTTAGTATATACGGCATTGCTAACTTCAACTCCTATACTTGTAGAGTTGACTCCCCTTGCGTGCCAAGCAATATCGTTGGTGTCCATTAGTTGGATAATTGTTCCGTCGTTGTCAATGCAGAAGTGAACTGACAATCCTCTTCCTTCGAGGACCTTATGGCACATTTTAGAGTCAAGACATCCATCCCAATGAATAACAAATTGTTTAACCTGCCTATCGCTAAATGACTTTTTCATATTTTTATTTGGTAATCCCCATTTTGGGTCTTCTTTGTATGTGATTATTTTTTCCCAATTTATATCGCACTTCTCACCATCGACCCAGATGTGCTGTTTCGGATTTCCTGGGACTGGTTTTGGGATGAGAACAGTTTCTTCAAATTCGACCACTGGATTAGTGTCTATCTCTTCTTCGGTTAGTCGTTTTGGGATCGTAATTCTTTCTTTTCTTTTTCCGAAGAAACTAAGCAACACTTTGATTAATAGTAGTAACTTTTCCATTTTTCCACTTCAATTCTATTTGTCCGTCGAGATATTTTTCAATGATTTTAAATTTTTTGATAACTTCATCTCGGGAGATTCTGTTTGCCATTCTCTCTCTGGAGCACCAATTCAAGAGTGCGTTTATAACGAAGGCTTTGGGAGCATGATAAACACTGTTTTTGACGTAACAATATCTCTTGTCGTCAAGTAGTCCATCGACAAAATCACTAATCAGTTCGGGGGTTTGAGTGTTGTTGTTCATTTTGCTCCACCAAGTTATCTCCTTCTTTATATAAGTAGTACTCGAAACCAAGTTTCGCTATATCTTCGAAACTTTGTATGTCGTATCTTCTCACTAAATTCTTAGGATAATACTCTATGAAGGATGTAACAACACTTTTCTTCCATTTATCTATATCGTGTTCATCTTCGTTTTTTATGATCTTTATCTTTTCTTGGTCAAAACCCTTCTCGATCATGGCATTTGTATGCTTAACATTTTTGTCTATCAGTTTTGTCATCATTCGCATGACAAACAAGCATAACTCTAATTCCAAGAGTGTGCCCATGGTGGACATTCCCTTCAACATTCTGTAACTATTAAAAATATGATTTGCCAGCCAACCGACGGCAAATGAAATCAATATGGCAATTAACATTTCTGCTCCTGTATAAAAGAAAACCGTGTCCACTTATTATAGCAGACACGGCATCGGGAGTAAAGAAAATAATTTCGTTTTACTTGTTTTTCTTCAAAGTTTCACGAATTCTGCTTAAAACTTTGTTTGCGACGGTGTTGATGAACTCGTCATTCTCTTCCATGGTTTCTTCTTCTTCGTCATCATATGCCATTTCTTGTTGCATAGGATCTTCGTCAGAATCTTCGTCGTCCATGTCCATCTTCGGTTCTTCCATATCACCATCGTCGTCTTTTACTTCGATGTCAATGCCGGCAGCACCGAGGGCATCTGCAATGGTCTTAAGGGCAGCAGCAACATCTGCTTCAACTGCGGGGGATGCTTCTTTGTCATCCATATCCATATCCATTGCTTCGGGTTCATCACCTCCTTCCATGTCGTCTTCTTCGGGAAGTTGTACTTCTTCGTCAACTGTTTCGGTATCTTCATCAGTTGCTTCAGTGACTTCTTCAGCACCCTCGTCCACAGTCTCGTCTTTTGCTTCTTCGACTGCTTCTTCCTTCCCTTCTTCAATTTCTTCTGATTCTTCTACTGTATCTTCAGTAGACTCTGCTGCCTCTTCGACAGTCTCCTCTTCCTCTTTAACTGTATCGAGAAAGTTTTCTGACAACTTGTCGATACTTGCCAATTTCATGAATCGACGAACTGTTGCTTCTTCTAAAATCTTTTTGTTACTCATTTTCAATACTCCTATCGTAAAATAAAATTTAGCGGTCTTGCCGCATAAAACACTAATAAATAGTTCCGGAAATCTGAAAAACCCTAATAAAAACCTTCTTCAGCTAGTAGACGGAACATCTTCTTCTTTGTTGCCGACTCAATTTGGCAAACTCTAACATATGAAACTCCCAGTCTATCCGATATTTCCCTCAATGTCATTCGGCCGTTTCGGACGACTGCGGCATGAGTACAGTTCAAATCGTCCTCATAATCCATCCACATTCTACAATCAGAATTTTCCTCTGGGCAGGATACGTTGTACTCTAAGCACTTTTTGGTACACGTTGGATAATCTCCCTTCATCACGTTGTCTAGTATCTGCAATTGATTTCTTTTAGAAATCGTGTTCCTCTTCATAATCACCTTCTATCATATCAAATATATTTTCTAATTCTTCTTTTGTTAAGGATGGATTAAATTTCTCTTCCACTCTTTTTGCTTCTGCTCTTTGTCTTTGTATATGCTTGCGATAGGATTTCTTCATATCTTCTTGTCTTTGATGTATGTACTTTACAATTTCATCGTGGTCATTTACATAAGCATCTAACAATATCCTCATCAGCTGAGAAAACCTAAATCCATCGAACTTTAATAGTCCAACAAGATTGGCATACATACCATCGGGAACGACGGTATAGAGTTTTCTTACCGTCTGCTTTCCCATTGGTTTGTCTGTGTCTTCCCACTTACCCAAGTTTGACACCTTCAAGGTGAGGCACACTCTCTCCCATACCGAGAGAGGTCTGCATTACAAACTCTGCCTTAGAAGGGAACATCGAAAGGTCTGCACATCCCGAATAAGATAATCCACTCTTGAGTCCGTTGGTTAATTGCTTAACTACGTCCTTGACTGGTCCTTTGTCTGGCACACATCGTGAGACACCCTCAGCAACCGATACCCAACCTCTCCATTGAGATTGTGCCTCGGATGATGCCATACCGCGCATTTTTTTGCAACGCTGTCCGTTCTCGTCTTCGACCCACTCTCCCGGTGTCTCGTGTGTTCCAGCAAGTAGTCCACCCAACATTACAGCATCAGCACCGGCGGCAAATGCTTTTACCATATCACCACTATTCCTAATACCACCATCGGCAATGATGCCTGCCTTGCCACCGGAATGAGCACAAGCCATGATTGCCGAGAAATTAGGCATACCATGTCCGGTGACGATTCTCGTGGAGCATACCGAACCTCCACCAACACCGACACGAACACTATCGGCACCCCATTCGGATAAATCCTCAAATGCTTTCGGGGTTGCCACGTTGCCTGTCATAATGTGGATATTGTCCTTGAGAGTCCCTCTTAAGGATTCTAAGGTCTTCTTGACGTTAACGTGGTGTCCGTGTGCCACGTCGATACAAACGACCTCACAACCTGCTCCTGCGAGTGCTATTGCCCTTTCTAAAGAGTCTTCCCCTGTTCCGATGGCAGCAGCACATTGAGCACCGGCCTTTTGGACCTCAAGATACATTTTTAATTGCTCTTCGGGATCGTTGTACCTATGAAGAATACCCATGGCACCTTGCTTGTGGAGTGCGATTGCCATTTCGGTTTCGCAAATCGTATCCATCGGTGCAGCAATAATTGGAGTATCTAATGATAGCAGGTTGCCGACCTTAGATTTGATATTGACTTTGTGTCGTGAAGATATTTCACTATATTGTGGAATCAATAAAATATCGTCGTATGATAATCCTGTTTGCATTTTTACCTCCTATGTGTTGCTCATGGAAAAAATTTTGGGCGGATTTTCGGTGGGGTGCCCGTGGTCATGCCGGAAAACCACCACTGCTGATGGGAAGGGTGCTGAGTTGTTCCCTCCACCGAACTTGATGCGTCCCTTGACAAAACGAATTTCATCTGCCCTCATAACATAGTCGTGCCAATACTTGGTATCGGTACGAGCAGGAATGAGCATAACAACTGTTGTGTCTTTCTTTGTTCCCTCCTCGTAACACTTCTTTACCCAATCCTTAATTCCCCGACCATACGGTGGATTAACAAACACTTGATTGCCTGCCCAGTTTTGCTTTAATCCATCCTCTTCAGCAGTATAATACCGAGAGCAAAGAGCATTGTGTGATTGCGCACAAGGGTCTAGGGTGAAATTAAATTGCTCGTTCAGTCTCATAAAGAATGGTCTTGGTGTTGCCCATTCCATACTCTTGCTACTGAACAATACTTTTGCATCATGCTTTTTCATTTTTTACCTCGTCTGTTGAACCCAATGCTCCTTCACCACGATCACTAATTGTGATTGGATACCAATCGTAGGGTTCGGCTGATGTTTCTAGTGCTCTGAAGTGGACGACGGGGATCATAACTGCCTGAGCAATCTTTGTCTTTGGTTCGATGACCTGTGTCTCTCTGCCGATGTTGTGAATATTGACAAATACTTCTCCGTCGTATCCACTATCGACAACACAGGCACCGACGACAAGACTTCGTTTGGATGCTATACTGCTTCGGTTCTTAATTTCCAGCATATATCCGTGAGGGACACCAAATCGGAAACCGGTGGGTAGTAAAACACTTTGTCCTGGTTCTACCATGACGGCATCTCGTTCAGGATGGGGGATGAACCCTTCATGTTTTGGGTTAAAATATAAATCTAATCCAGCATCACTTGGGTTAGAACGGGTTGGTGGCTTTACTCCACCTCTTACTCTCTTCATCTCTATGATCATACTATCTCCTATCCTAGTAGTCTAAAATTGTGACGGATACTTCTTGTTGAAAAACCCCATTGCTCACTGTGCTCCAAAGAGGCCATGTAAGGTTTATCTCTCTGGAGAACATCTGTATCTTTTATACCCCAACACTTAATTGTTGTCAAGACATTATTCTCATCAGTGACTTCGACAATCCAGTAATCTTTATTATTCTTCGTTTTGCGAGGAATAATCTTCCGAGGAATGAACCAGACGACAGGGGACAACTCTGGGTCATACTCCGAAATGGGTGGGATATACTTTTCTCGCAATCGGATGGCAGTCTCATCCTTCATTGCCAAATGCATCGGATACATCCCTGTCAAATTTACAAGGTTGTTGATCCGATCCTCGGTGGAGAAATCAACTCCACCCTCCTCTTCTAAGAACTTGCCTTGGGTTTCTACCTGCTCCTCCAAGTTCTTCAACTTACGAGGTCGTTCAACCGCAACGGAAAACCAGAAGTGCCTACGACCTTTGAACCTCTCGTCCATCAACGGATCAAGAGTCTCACTACGAATGAGAACATCGAGTGCCTTCTTGTTTAGTTTACTGTAAGTGATGTTCTCGTTGAAGAGAAAGTCTTCGATCTCGTGGAAGGGACGGTTGTTCATAATCTGATCAATTGCCGCATTGCCAAGACCCTTGATAGATGTAAGAGGTTGAATAAGGGTTTTCCCATCTTCGGAAATTTCCCACACTCTACCCGAGGTGTTAATGTTTAAAGACTCAATATTGAACCCGATTGACTTGGCAACGGAAATTGCTGCCTCCTTACGTTGCTCGGGTTCTTTGTCGAGGAATGCTGCGGTCCACTCAGCAGGGTAGTGAGTAAGCAACCAAGCACACTGGTAAGATAGAGTCGCATACGAAATTGCGTGAGAAGCATTGAAACCGTAACCAGAGAAGAACTCCATCTGTGTCCAGATGTCCTCTGCTTGATATTTCGTCAACCCCTTCTCTTCACATCCCGCAACGAACTTTCTCTTAATCTTCTCCAAGTCCTCAGCACCTTTACCAGTACCTTTCTTGGTAAGAAGTTTACGGAGCATATTGCCCTCATCAAGAGAGACATCTTTACCCATCTTGTGGGCAATCAATGCCAACTGTTCCTGAAAGATGATGAACCCGTAAGTCTCTTCAAGAACCTCTTTCATGAGAGGATGGTCGTAATGGATGGAGTCCGGATCATGAATTGCTTTGACGTACTGGTTGTGTACGTTTGCCGACAACGGTCCTGGACGATAGATGGATGTAATAGCAGCAAGGTCAACAAGGTTTGTTGGTTTCACTTGCTGGCAGAACTTCTGTGCTCCAATGTTTGTGAACTGGAATACACCGACCCACTTGCCCTTCTGGAACACCTGCTTCCAGACTTTCTGATCGTCAAAGTTCATGTTGTCTGGGTGTAACTTCTCGTTGTAAAATTGCTTCACGTCTTCAAAAGTGACCGTCGGTTTGTTACCGTGACGGGTCAGGATGTGACGAATAGCACCGTCCAACATACGAAGAGAGGCAAGACCAAGGATGTCAAACTTAATGAAACCCATAGGTTCAAGATGTCGAACGTTCTGTCCCTCACTCCATGGAGTTTGACGAACACCACCAGATGCGATGAGTGGCATGTGCTTGTTTAACTGCTCGCCGACCAAGCAACCACCTGCGTGACGAGATGCTGAACGTACTTGACCGTAGATGTTCAAAACATGAGTCTTCACATCAGGGTACTTCTCAAGGAAACTTGCGAGAGTTGGACTATAGGTCATCACCTCTTCGAAGGTCGGTGTATAGACACCTGCTTTGATGCCGTGGGCCTGCTTTGCTCTAGGGGTTGCTTCACCCATCATGCGACCTGTGACAGTATTTACCTCACTCCAGTCAATTCCATAAAACTTGGAGATGTCCTTGATAAGAGAGCGCAATTGAAGAGTATTCCAGTTTGTAATTGGGACGACGACATCATCACCCCATTCATCGATGAGCATCTCCTTTGCCTCCATCGGTTCAGCACAATCATAATCAATATCGGGATAGTCCGTGGCATCTTTACGGAGAAATCTCTCGAACTGAAGGTTGTACTTGATAGGATCAATTTGAGTAATGTCGAGAACATAAGCAACGAGAGAACCTGCTGCCGAACCTCGTCCAGCACCGACAAGTTGTTTGGCGGCAACACGGTCAGAGATTGCCTTCATGGTCAAGAAGTACTTGCTGAAACCTCGGTCGTCGATGACATTCAATTCATACTTCAATCTCTCGACGTACTCAGGTTTGTTTTGAAGTTTCTTTTCTTTCAATGCTTCAACACAATCCTTGACGAGTGCTTGTCCAGCTGCCATGCCATCTGGGACAACGAAGTCGGGTAGACGAACCGTGTTGTCAGGGAAGAACGATTCAATTTTCTCGTGGGCAATCTCGTAAGTTCTCTCGATACTGTCGAGAACGAGTTGGTCGTCGTACTCGACTTCACACTCCTGTGAATACTTCTTATAAGACTCCCACATCTGATCACCGTTCTTGGGATATAATTCGTACTTGAGATCTTCAACGGAAGAGGGGAGAAGGTTTTCACCGTCGGAGTTCTTGAGGAACGATAACCAACCGAGACGTTTGTACATCTCACGGTCCTTCCATAAGTCAGGACGGGGATAGTGACTATCGGCAGTTGAAATAAGTTGAACACCGAACTCACCACAGACTTGGATAACGTGCTTGTTGATCTCGTGTTGTTCTGGGATAGCATTCCATTGAAGTTCTCCGTACCAATTATCACCGAAGATCTCTACCATTCTTTTGGTGGTCGTTCGCATTGCTTCGAGGACTGCTTCTGGTCCTTCCTCACGGTTCTCCCAAAAGTCACCAGCATAGACACCACCCATGCAAGCAGAGGCAGCTACGATGCCATCAGAGTACTCTGATAGCATGTCATAGTCTACCCTTGGGTATCTGTAAAAGCATTCTTCCGTGTAAGACTTCGAGATG
>Ga0163109_10004449_pt1 | contig 10640 bp, 9 predicted proteins | sample CRUFie1St13metaG_FD_108704 | JGI IMG/M metagenome (GOLD analysis project Ga0163109, IMG submission 108704) | Marine microbial communities from the Costa Rica Dome - CRUD Field 142mm St13 metaG | ecosystem: Environmental > Aquatic > Marine > Oceanic > Photic zone | place: Costa Rica: the Eastern... | reverse complement strand
TAACTGCACGTGCGGCAGACTCAGACAACTTGAATTTATTAAACCAAAGTGCCGCTACAGATTCTGCCCAACACATGGTGACTATATCTAATGATTCATCTGTTTGGACTTTTACCCCTAAAACTGCAGATAGTATCGGTGCGGCAGTTTTGGCAGGAGATCTTACAGATTCCAATGGAGATTTCATCTACACGTTTAAATGGTCTGATGGCATTAACTTTGTATCAAAAGCAGTAACTATTAGTTATTCACCCTCTTCTTTCTCAGGTGTAGATTGGAACGGTTCGAGAGGGTTATTCGTTGGTGGGCAGACTAACGATTATGTAAACAATATAGATTATTTTAGTATTGCGACTCTTGGTGATGCTCAAGACTTTGGAGATTTATCAGTTGAAAAAAGTAAAGTTGTTGTTATGAGTAGTGCTCAAAGAGGTGTTGTTGCAGGGGGACATGGCGCATCTACTAATTCGGGTGGTCCTGGTTATTTTATAACTACTATGGAATATTTTTCTTTTGGAACTCCTTCAAATACTACCTCATTTGGCAATCTGGCAACTGGTACTCATGATGCAAGCGGTGGTAGTAATGGTACTCGTGGTATATATGCAGGTGGTGATGCATCATCAGGTACTAATCCTATAAATCTAATTCAATACATAACAATAGATACCACAGGTAATTCATCAACATTTGGTAATCTGTCAAATAATAATCATATGTGTTCGACTACAAGTGACGATACTTATCTAGGTTTTCTTCAAGGTTACACAGAACAAAGCGGTAGTTTCGCATATGACTACGGTAATACTTGGGTTACCATGGATACTCTTGGTAACTCTGCAAACAGTGGAGAGTTGTTTTCTCATGGTCATGGTAATGGTGGTAAAGGTATAGTTAGTGATCGTACATATGGTGTAGTTTTTGGTGGTAACCAAGAAAGTCCTGGATCTTCTTGGAATAATGAGATTAGATACCTCACTATTGCTACAAAAAGTGATGGATCAGACTTTGGAGATGTTATAAATCCAGCGTTGGCACATAACGGACAAACATCACATGCTCAAACTAAACGTGGGTTATCTTTAGGGGGATATTATAATCCAGGCACAGTTAACGTTGACACAATTCAATACATTACAATAGATACGCCAGGCAATGCTCAAGACTTTGGGGATCTTACTGACGAAAAAGATTATGGTTATGGAGCATCTGGAAATGCCGCATAAATAGATAGACAATTAACACTAGGATATATTATGAGTGATATAGTAAAAAAAGAAACAGGTACAGAATTAAAAGCGACAGATCCAATAACGTTTGGTATTACTCCAGTATCTAAGAGTAAAATCAATCCACAGGCAGTTGCACTGGTAAATGAATTCTTACCAGAACTTGATGAAAAGACAAAGTTCTTTGATAGGAACAATTCACAGTCTACCCTATCAATGATGTCTTTGACAATGCTGAATGGACACTCGCCACATAGAATGTTGCGACAGGTTCTGGCAGAGACAGAGAAAAGAAAAATGGCACTAGCAGAGGCGCAGGTAAGTCATGCAAAAGCATTAAAGAATATTGATAAGTTACAAGATAAATTATTCTTAGATCCAGATAATAATGTTCTAAACGCAAAACTACGTGCCGCGTTTGTTAGTATCGAAATGATGGAAAGCAAAATAAATGGTTCTTTCAAAGATATTGCGACATTGATTACTGCATATAATAATTTAAAAGAAAATTACGGAATAGAGGATTGGTCAGAAGAAGAGTTCGAAGAGTCAGAAAAGAAACATCACGTGAGACGTGGATTCGAATTGATGTATCGTAATCTCATGGATGGTGGTCGTGCAAGCACCTCTACCATTGAGTACATGCAACAATACGGAGTTCACCCACAAGTTGGATTCGCAGAAGTGCAGGGATATATTACGATAGTCAATGAACTACTAAGCAAGCAACAGATACCTCACTCAAACCACCTTGAAGAATTCTTGGATGCTATGGCAGAGAAATATTACAAAGAGGCAGACAAAACAACTGAACGTATTTTTGGTAAAACAGATATCACTAATAAAGACATTGTAAGTCTGATAGAGAAACAGGAAGACTAGTATGGGAAGATCTAGAGATATAGCAGAAATGTTGTCTAAGACAGAGACAAACAATACTACCAACAATCCACTTGCTATTGTTGGGACATCTCTAGGTGTAGACTCTGCAGAAGTTGCAAGTATTGGATTGAAAGTATTTCAGACTTTAGATTCTCTACCAACATCTAATCTGGTATCAGGTCAACAAGCATTAGTAGACTCTGATAAACGTCTTTACATTTCAAACGGACTTGGTTGGTACAATATAGCGGTTATCAACCAAACGCCTAGTCTTACCGTAACACCAAGTGGTGCGATTGCTCTAGCAACTGATGGTAGTCCTACTACTATTACCCTCACCGCATCTGACTCAGATACACCTTCTGGTCTTATCTCTTTTAGTGTTGAATCGGATGGTAGTTTTAGTGGACTTGGAACATTAAGTCAAGACTCTTCTGTATTCACAATCACACCAAAGTTAGAAGACTCAGCAACTACAACAACCTCCACACTTACATTCAAAGCATCTGATGGTATCAATTTTGGAACTGGACAATCTTCATTGAGTTTAACGTTTGGTGCGGCAATTGCAGATAGTTCTGATCAAACAGTATTTCTCTTAAATGCTTTTGGGTCGGGGTCAAACCAAACACTACTTGATAAGGGGACAAACAGTCTGACAGTCACCAATAAAGGAACTGTTGAGAATACAACATACAGTCCTTATCGTAGTGGTTCGCAATTCACTGGAAACTTAACATCACCTGGTGGTTACTACTCTACTTTTTTCGATCAGAATAGATATTTTACAATATCCGCATCAAGTGATTTTGATTTTTCTAATGGAGATTTTACTATAGAGTGGTGGAATTATTGGTTGGCAACCCCTAGTTCATACGAAACTCTTTATGATAACGGTTATGGAACATATCCCAATATCACAATACAATTGCATGGTGGTTATGAAGGACGGTGGATTGTATACACAAATGGCACTAGTAATGCGATGACTGAAACTGCAGGTGTTCCTCTTTATGAGTGGATTCACTACGCAGTTGTTAGAAGTGGAAATACCCTAACCCTGTATAGGAATGGTGTTGCAAATGTATCTATGCCCATTCCAGGTATTAATTGTGGACAAAACAGTGCAAGCACTGGAATTGGTGCAAGAGCATCAAATGGTTCTGCACCTTTGCAAAACGTACATGTTTCAGATCTTAGAATAGTAAAAGGTACTGCAATTTATACTACTAACTTTACTCCACCAACAGAACCATTACCTAATGTGTCGGGTAGAAAGTTACATATGCTTAGTTTACCTAATCATGAAGATCTAGAAGGAAATAACGCTGTACAAAACGATGCAGACAATCCACCTGAAATTGTAGGATTTTCTCCGTACAATAGACAAGTATATGATAAGGATGTGCATGGAACTGCCCTTCATTTTCCTGATAGGAGTGATGGATTTGCACAAGTTACTATGGCAGATGTTGGGACAGGTGATGTTACAATTGAAGGTTGGGTATATTTTCTTGATATGGCAAGCAACCATACAATATTTACTGCTAACCATGGAAGTAGTACTGATTTATTTGACCTTTATTGGCAATCAGCATCTGCAGAATTTAAACTCTATACAAACTCCGCAACTGTTGGAACATTAGCATCAAATTATTATCCACCAATAGAAGAGTGGATACACTTCTGTCTTTATCGAAGTGGTACAACTGTAACATTTTATATCAATGGTAAGCAGACAGGTCAAATTACTGATCCAAATTATAATGCCAACCTCAATGGCACATTTAATATTGGATCATATTCTAATAGTGGTTCCGAACTTCTTTCAGGAAACATGTCTGATTTTTGTGTTACCACTGGACAAAAGTATTCAACGGTTCCTTTTACTCCACCCACAACACCAATTGCTTCAGGAAACTCAAATCAGAAACTCCTATTGACTGGTCATGGCATTACAATGGGAGATCATTCACAGTTTACCCAACAGTTATTATCGAAACAATATGGTCCTGGTGATGGCGTATTTGGTAATACAGGTACAAAGAAATTTGCATCCTCACCTGCCTCAGTTTATATTAACGGAAGTCAGGGGGGACTTGTAATAGAGAATGATCCTGTGAATGGTACAGCAAACGAAGGAATGATCTATTTTGGTCAATACATAGATTTCACAATAGAAACGTGGATATACCTTCCTGCAGGAGATCCTGGATATGGGGATTATAATACTGTTTTCCACATGGGTAGTGGTCTTGTTGCAGATGCAAGTTTTACACAGTGGCAAGTAACTCAAGGGACAATGACTTACTATCGAAGTTCAACTCAGGTTATGAGTGGTGGAACTTTAACTGCAGATACGTGGCATCACATTGCTTTAACTAAAAATGGAAGCAATATGAATATGTGGTTGGATGGTAATAGTGCGGCATCAATAAACACAGGAACCACACATCATCCACAAGCGTCACCAGGATCAATTGGTATTGGTTGTAGAAGACATGGTTCAGCATCTGGAACTTATGTAATGAAGGGATTCTTAGAGGACTTCAGAATAACGCTACATAAGTGCAGATACACTGGCACGTTTACCCCACCAGGTAAACTACTAGGATAATGAAAGGAATATAATATGTTAAGTTTATTAGGGTCTTTAATAGGATTCGGAGGTTCAGCACTTCCACAAGTTATAGACGTGTTTAAATCAAAAGGTGATCGTAAACACGAGATAGACAAAATGAGAGTCATGGCAGAGTTAAAGCAACAGGGCATGGACTTTGACATGAAGATGTACGACAAGATGGGTGCAGACAAAGAGCACGAGAGATTGATTGCTCACGACACTGCAATCATGCAGTCTACAGGATGGACATCTGTTTTACAAAAATCAGTGAGACCAGTTATCACGTATGCATTCTTTGGTTTGTTTGCAACCATAGAGATCACACTACTGATGAATGCATTAGAGATGGGAACGTCTTTTGATCAGGCAATACAGTTGCTATGGGATGAAGAGACGAAAGCAATATTTGCGGCAATTATATCTTTTTGGTTTGGTTCACGTGCGGTAGAAAAAGCACGATCAAAATAAATTTTCTACCAAATATGGTTTGACAAAAACTAAAAAATACTATATAATACTACCATCTAAAAACAAACATAAAAATAAGGAAGCGAAGTATGCAAAATCGATTTGCAGACACACGTGCGTTTTTGTCCGAAACAAAGTTCTACGACAGTTACTCCAGATTCAAAGACGAAGAGAGTAATTACGAAACTTGGGATGAGGCGGTTGACCGTGTGATCTCTATGCACGAGAATAACTATTCTAAAAAATTAAATAAATTACAAACATACATTGAAGAAGCAAGAGTTGCTTATAAAGAGCAACGAGTATTAGGTGCTCAACGTGCATTGCAATTCGGTGGAGAACAATTGATGAAACACCAGATGAGGATGTATAACTGTACGTCTTCATATGCTGATCGTCCAGAGTTCTTTGGTGAGTATTTTTATATTCTACTATGTGGCGCAGGTGCAGGGTTCTCAGTGCAGAACCATCACGTAGCAAAACTACCAAAGATCCAACAAAGAACGAAGCAAGCAAAAGGTTACATCGTAGAAGACTCGATAGAAGGTTGGGCATCGGCAGTGGACGTGTTGATGTCTTCTTATTTTGTAGGGGGTGGTAAACACCCAGACTATGAAGGTCGTAGAGTATTCTTTGATCTATCTCTAATTCGCCCGAAGGGTGCAAAGATCTCTGGTGGATTCAAAGCACCAGGACCTGAAGGATTACGTAGAACACTGGACAAGATCGAACACATGCTACAAGCACTGGTTATGGATTCAAAAGAACCTATTGCCATGCGTCCGATAACCTGTTACGACATCTGTATGCATACTGCAGATGCAGTGTTGTCTGGTGGTGTTCGAAGATCTGCAACGATTTGTTTGTTTTCTCCAGAAGATGACGAAATGATGACCGCAAAAACTGGTAACTGGTTTATGGATAATCCGCAACGCGGTAGATCTAATAACTCTGCAGTGATTGTTCGAGACGAAGCAACACCAGAAACATTTGCCAAGATTATGGAATCAGTAAAATCATTTGGTGAACCTGGTTTCTACTTCACTTCATCAAAAGAACACACAACAAACCCATGTGTGGAGATTGGGATGTTTCCACAGTACAATGGTAAGTCAGGTTGGCAAGGTTGCAACTTGACAGAAATCAATGGTGGTATGTGCACAAGCGAGGAAGACTTTCTCAAAGCATGTCGTGCCGCCGCTATCCTAGGAACTTTACAAGCAGGATACACAGACTTCAAATTCATATCAGATACATCTAAAAAGATTTTTGATCGTGAAGCACTCCTTGGTGTTTCAATAACAGGATGGATGAACAATCCAGATATTTTATTTGATTCAAAAATTCTAAAGAAAGGTGCTAGACTTGTTAAGAAAGTTAATAAAGAAGTTGCTTCTATTATCGGCATTAACCCTGCTTCTCGTACTACTTGTGTGAAACCTTCTGGCAATGCTTCAGTATTGCTCCAGACTGCCTCTGGCATCCACGCAGAGCACTCACCAATGTACATTCGAAATATACAGATGAATAAAGAGTCTGAAATTACACAAGCAATTCAAAAATCAAATCCATTCATGGTTGAAGAATCAGTATGGTCTGCAGGTGGGACAGACGTAGTTGTCTCCTTTCCTATTGTCCCTAAGAAAGGTTCTATGTTCAAAGACGATCTCCATGGTGTAAAGCATTTGGAAATGGTAAAGCAAGCACAGAAGAACTGGGTTGTCGAAGGAACTAACGAAGAACTATGTGCAGACGAAGGTATTCGACATAACGTATCAAACACAATCATAGTAGACGATTGGGATGAAGTAGAGAAGTACGTATATAAAAATCGTTATTCTTTTTCAGGCATTTCATTCCTATCTCCAACAGGTGACAAGGATTATAACCAAGCACCTAACACACAAGTCATAGACGCAGAGCAAATGGTTGCGAAGTATGATCAAGGTGCAATCTTTGCATCTGGTATGGTTGTTGATGCACTGAAAGTCTATGACAATCTATGGACTGCTTGTGCCACTGCAATGGGCATGGGTGAAGATCTTTCGGTAGAGTCCTCAGAAAACTCTGCAAAGAAAGACTGGGTTCGTAGGTTCGAGAGATTTGCTCAGAACTATCTTGATGGCGATATGAAGAAGACTGAGTATTGTCTGAAAGATGCGTATCTACTTCACAAGTGGGAGAAGATACAAAGTAATCTAAAACCAGTGGAATGGAAAACTGATCTCACAGAAAAAGTATTTACGGATGTAGATACTCTTGCCGCATCTGCTTGTGCAGGTGGTGCGTGTGAAATCGACTTCTGATTATATCACCCCATGCAGATCTGTATGCAGACTAGTCGATGACGTTTGCATTGGTTGTGGAAGAACCAAAAAAGAGATTTCTGAATGGGGTGGATATCACTACTATCAGCGAATGAAAATAATGAAACGTCTTGGTTATGGAATAAGAAAAGGCAAAAGAAGCAGTGGAAAAAGAATTCAGAATTGAATGCGAAGAATGTGAATCAGTTACAATAGTATTAGTAGAAGATGGAGAAAGACCTAAGTATTGTCCAATGTGTGGATACAGACATTCGTCTGTAGAGGACATTACTGAACCAGATACATAAGTGTATGTGGTATTACAAAGGCAAAGAATTTAATGAGACCCCTGAAGATTTTCAGGGGTTCGTTTACGAGATTACAGATATAAATACTGGTAAGAAATATATCGGTAAGAAAAACTTCTGGAAACCAAAGATACTCCCCAAAACAAAAACGAGAAAGAGAAGGGTCAGAACAAGAACAGAGTCTGATTGGAGAACCTACTTTGGGTCGAGTGAGGAAGTGAAGTTATTAGTAGAGGAACGTGCCGATGATTTCAAAAGAGAAATTTTAAGACTATGTAAATCAAAAGGCGAAATGACATATTTCGAAATGAAAGAACAATTTGATAGAGACGTATTATTCCGAGAAGATTATTACAATGAGTTTATAGGTGGAAAGATTCATAGTAAACATTTAAAGGGAATATCAAATGTATGAATACAAAGCAAAACTTGTGAAGGTAGTCGATGGCGACACGGTTGATGTTGACATCGATCTTGGTTTTGGTGTGTGGTTAAAGAACGAGCGTGTACGTATTATGGGCATCGATACACCAGAGTCTAGAACACGAGATAAGGTAGAAAAGATCTTTGGTATAGCGGCAAAGGATCGAGTAAAAGAATTAATAGAAAAAGATACAATACTCAAAACGTTTGCCGCCAAGGATGGTGAAGATATGAAGGGTAAGTTTGGTCGTATCCTTGGTGACTTCATGATAGGTGAGAAGATGCTTACGGAGATCTTGATACACGAAGGTCATGCAGTAAAATACTTCGGACAAAACAAAGCAGATGTTGAACGTGGGCATATGTCCAATCGAAACAAACTTATGAACGAAGGTGTTGTAAGTGCGAAGGATGTTCAAGAAGCGGCAGGTTGACAAACCTAATGCATTGTGGTATAATTGACTTACACAAATAGAAGGTGAATTATGATTATTGTAGATTATGGTGGACTCTCTGCCTCAACTGTTGCGATAAACAAAGAGAACGATGAGAATATGATTCGACATATGATCATCAATTCTTTGAGATTATACCGCAATGCATACAAAAAAGATTTTGGTGAATTAGTAATTGCTTGTGACTCTAAGAACAATTGGAGAAAGAGTTACTATCCTCAATACAAAGCAAATAGAAAGAAAGCACGTGACAAATCTGGTCTGGACTGGGTTGAAGCATTTCGCATCATTGGCAAAATTCGTGATGAACTCAAAGAGCATTTTCCCTACAAGGTAATCGAAGTAGAAGGTTGCGAAGCAGATGATATCATTGGAACTCTCTGCAAGAATACTCAAGAGTTTGGTCAGTATGAAGATGTGATGATTGTATCTGCAGACAAAGACTTTCTGCAATTACAGAGATATAAGAACGTGAGACAATACTCACCTCTATTGAAAAAAGAGTATAGAGAAAAAACCCCTCTGGTAGGTCTGACAGAAAAGATACTCACTGGAGACGCAGGAGACGGAGTGCCAAACGTGCTCTCGCACGATAATGTCTTCGTGGATGGTGAGAGACAGAAACCTCTATCTCGTAAGAAAAAAGATGATATGATAAATCAACTCAACCATGCGGATAGTGGTTACCAACATTCGGAGTGGTACAGAAACTATCAACGCAATCGTAAGTTGATTGATCTGGAATACACACCAGAAGAGTTGCAATCAGAAATACTGGAGCAATTCACGAATCAAGATAAATGGGCAAAGCGAGGGGAAGTACTTCCATACTTGATAAATAACCGTATGAAATTGATGATTGAATCCGTTGAGGAACTAATATGAAAAAATATATTTTTGAAGTCTTAGAAGACGTATCTAAGGCAAAGGATAAATCTGAGAAGATAAAGATCCTAAAAGAGAATGAGACGTGGGCACTGAAAGATGTTATCAGAGGTTCTATGGACTCTACGGTACAGTGGGTAATCCCAACAGGAGAACCACCCTACACACCATGTGAAGAGCATAACCACCCCACAGATCTTAAAAGACAGAATACAAAGTTCCAATACTTTGTTGAGGGATTGCACAAAGATCAACCAAAGTTTAAAAAAGAGCGTATGTTTTTACAGATGTTGGAAGGAATTCATCCAAAAGATGCTGTAGTAGTCATAAATATGATAAATAAAACTAAACCAAAAGGGATAACTAGAGGAATTGTCGAGAAAGCATTTCCAAGTCTTTTGCAAGACTAGAACTTTAAACCCAGAAACAATAACACTAACCTGAGTGTGTACATTCGTGCACACTCTTTTTTTATTAAGGAACACTAAATGGTATCTGCTCAAGTTGAACGACTAAGAAAAGACTCTGATGAATTAGAAATCTATGCAAAGAAACTGGAGAAGAAAGGTCAGACCCAGAGAGCGAATAAGATAAAGAAGAAAAGAGAATTTATCCTGAGAGCACTATCTAAAAAATATGCAAAATAAAGGTTGACAAAATATTCAAATGCCTGTATAATAATATAAGCATTATATGGCAGAGGGGATATACCTATGAATATTTTTGTACTAGATTACAATCCTAAGATTGCCGCACAACAACAGTGCGATAAACATGTTGTAAAAATGATTGTAGAATCTGCACAGATGTTATCTACAGCACATCGTATGCTCGATGGTGTAGAGACTAAACGTCCATCTGTATCAGGTAAGACTATGATCAAATACTACGAACTAGAAAATCCAGAAATGGAATTGATGCTGTACAAAGCAGTACATCATAAACATCCTTGCACAGTATGGACTATGGAATCAGTGTACAACTATCGTTGGCACTATGATCACTTTTGTGCTTTGCTTGACGAGTATACATATCGTTATGGTAAGACACACAGTACAGAG
>Ga0163109_10004448_pt1 | contig 10641 bp, 7 predicted proteins | sample CRUFie1St13metaG_FD_108704 | JGI IMG/M metagenome (GOLD analysis project Ga0163109, IMG submission 108704) | Marine microbial communities from the Costa Rica Dome - CRUD Field 142mm St13 metaG | ecosystem: Environmental > Aquatic > Marine > Oceanic > Photic zone | place: Costa Rica: the Eastern... | reverse complement strand
ATATATTCATTTTCCTCATAAACTTAATGCCTCGCCGAGGAGTAATTCATCGGGAGTCATAAGTAAAGCATCCTTTTTCCTCGAAAGGAATATTTCTTTGGGCATCGATCCCACATCTTCGAACCCTGACGTATCTATTTTATAGACTTCTAAATCAAATGTCAAGAGTTTTTTTATTATTTTTAATTCTTTATCCTTAGCATCGTCGTCAAGGGCAAGATAAATAGGTGTGTCGTATTCTATAATTTTTTTGAATAGTTTAGAGTTTTCACGCAAAGTGGAACCTAAAAGAGGTACGGCGTTCCCTGCCACGATAGCATCGAAAACCCCCTCAACTATAACAAGATCGTTGTCCCAGTCAACAAAAAGTTCATTAAACACCACATCTTTACTTGCTGGTGGGTTTTTGTACTTCATCCAATTGTTTTCATATGATCTGGCTATGTAATAATTTAACTCTCCCCTGTCATTAAATGATGGTATGATAACTCTACCAGCAAAGTCGCCAGCGTCGCAATAACCTATCTTCCAGTGTACAATGTCTTCTTGCGTTATATCCCTGCTTTTTAAATAACCTATTGCTCTGCCTGCTGTAAGTTTTTGCGCCTTGCCGGTTAAGGTGTAAAAATTCGAAGGCATCTCTATCTCTTCCCTGACAACCTCTTCTTCTTCTACCGCAAAAAGATTATCAAGCAAGTCTGCTCTAGCTAAGTCTATAGTATTGTCTAGTTTTTCCCACTCTTTTCTGATAGTAAAATCAGCAAAACGACGCACTAATCTATGTATGCCTTTTGAACCATAATCGCAAACCCAACATTTAAAAGCGTTTACGTCTAAGTTTATAGACATCTTTTTCTTATGATGCTTACACTTCGGGCAATAGAACAAATGTTCCTTACCAGATTTATAAGAACTACCAAGAAATTTTCTAAGAAGTTTCAACTTCTCTGTATCCAAGAAATCCTGCCTTTGCTACGATATAACTATCCGCCCTGTCATACGTGTTAGGTTTTGGGTTGCCGTGTCTTGTATATTCTACCACAAAATCTTTCTCAGTTTCAGCAACAAAATTTAAAACCACTTGTTTTGCTTTGGAACCACGGGGTATTTTAATCCCGCACATTTTCCTTGCTGTACCTGAAACTATAAATTCTGGGTTAAATTCAAATCTTTCTCTACATATCCAACTTATAATTCCGTTGAACTTTGCGAGGGTGGTGATAACTTTTGCTGAAGAACCTCCAGTGCCGAAAAAACTGCTAACAGGCTTCTCGATAATAACGTAATCAACATCATCAAACCGTGGGTTACATAGTTCATCTTTTACTACCTCTGCTTTCTTAAAGTGATCCTTGTATTTTCTAAGGTCCCAAGCGTCACAATATATTATTTTACCATCTTTGTCAAGTACTGTTGCACCGACAATGGATGTACTAACATCTAATCCCAGTATCATAAATCAAGCTTTAATTTGAAAGTGTAACTATCTCTTTCTTTTTTTCTTAATGGTTTTGCTAATTTAGCAGTAGCGACTAAGTTTTTGTTATCGTCGTAAATTCCAATCATGGATATGTAAGTTGTTTTTTCGAAGGAACCGGAAAAGTTAAAAGGTGTAGAGGTGACATTTTTTATTTTCATTTCTGGATTCTCTACGTATTCTCGGGAACCCGTTGCCTGTACTACAGTGGAACCGGAAACAATAAATGTTGGATTTGAGGAATTGTTAAGTTCTCCACTGTTCGCGTGAGCAAACATCGTTAATACGGGAATATCGTTTGTACCCTCGAACTCAACGGCAAAGGAAGAACTTGGAATCCCTGTTTTTGTAGCACCGAAGTACTTCCACTTAGGAGCATCATTTCCTGAATAATAATTTTCGCTGTGGGAAGAATTTATGTCCCAGGCACCTGTAAGGAACAAGAAACCCTCGTTGTATAGAACAACTCCCGCTACAGAACCGGAGCCGGTGCTGCCAACAGGACCTGTTTGAATCATTTCTCCGTTTCCTTTTACGTCATGTATTTCAGCAGCGACAGTTCCTGACACATAAAAACGACACTTAACACTTCTGTTTTTTATACCGGAACCATAGAAAACGGACGGTATACTAACCAAACTAGCGTCGTGGTCAAACTTATTACCATAAGTACTAGAGTTAAACTCGTAATGAGGACTTCTCTTATTGTATGAATTAAAAGTATTTTTAAGTGCGGTGACTTTATAGAACAAGTCAGTTTTTGAAACTGCTTGTGAATCATCATATATGTCTACAGTAATAGAGGAAGTTTGAGGATAAGACCCAGAAAATATATGTCCGTTGAGTGCTGTGTCAAAGTCATTTTTGCTGAATGATTTTAAAAATAACCTGTCCTTGCCTTTGTAGATAAAGGGGTGACTGCCAGACAGACCGTCATAAAGCGACACACTGTTCTTGTCTGTATTGTTGTAATAAACTCTACCATCATAAATAAAGAACTCACTTCTAGCATGAGTTCTTAATTTATTTAGTAAAATGTCTCCCTTATCAAACTTGTAGAAGGACATTTTTACCTCCTAGTAATCTAATCTTACTCGAAGTATCATCTCGTTAGTAGGATCTTTCTTGAGTGGTTCAGACAACTTTGCAACTGCTAACAATTCATTATCTGCACTGTAAAGACCAACTGTGGTAATGTAGGAAACTGGATTGTCAAAAGTATTATTCTTGACAACAATTTTACCGTTATTCACATATGTTGGATTTGCCGAATAATTGTATTCATTATGATTTACTCTACAAAAGTAAATGGTAGAATTTAATTCAGTAGTGTTGTTGAACGAGATATTTTTAAGATGATGTCTGAAACCATTTGCACAAGTTTGAATAGTTGAACCTGTAAGCGAACCAGAAACACCATCTCCTAAAACAGCAAACTTGGAACCGACTACGGCACTCTCCATAATTGAAGCAGTTAAAACTGCCACACCTGCTTGGTAGTACAGTAATCCAACATTAGTTTCACCTCTCTTGAGAATACCGTATTCGCCAGCTGGGGAATTAACCTTGAAGGATGTATCTGCTCCAGTGTCTGCAATCACTGCCATGTTACCGTTGTCTTCCGGAGAGTCATAAGCTCCAGTCATTACGGTCATAGAAAAGGTACCTTTTTTAATTTCATCTTTAGACAAAAGTCTAGAAAAATTCAAGAAGAAAACATTTTTGTGTTTTTCACCATCTGAGAGATTGCCATCTGCGTCAAACTGACGAATATTTCCTGATACGTCATGTCCTGCCAAGACCTGTGCCATCTGGTTGTAAATTGCTATCTTTTTGTCGTTTTGCAAATTAGAAGATGAACTAAGAACGGAAGTGCTAGAGTATCCGCACGTAATATCAAAAATGTGATTAGACGAAGAAGACAAGAATGGAAAATCATAAACAGACTGAAACATACCATGAGAGTAATTCTTAATGTTAGAATCCGCATAAGTTCCGGAAACGATTGTGCCAGTTAAGGGAATCGATTCGTGTAATAGTGTTCTTGTTGATGCTATATCATCACTTGTAAAAGGTTTAAAAATTTCTGCCATTTTGGTTAATCTCCATTTTCGATTTTATTATGCACTTCGTTTGATAAACCTAACAGGAATATCCATACTCGCACCAGTCTTTATTCCCTGGACTCTCACGAATGTATCTATCATTTTATAACTGTTACCGCCGGTACCCGCAATTGCATTACCGCTAGTACCGAGTGTATTAAACAAATAATCACTTGTTTGTAGTTCCGCTGTGGATCTAATTTTAAAATGTAACTTGGTGCCCCTTGGACCAGTTATAACTTGACCGACTTGTTCCTGCCCAGTCGTGCCGTCGGTAGTAATGTTGTTAACAAAACCATTGTCACTGTCTGTAAAAAAGTAAGTTGCTATCTGATCATCATCTATAAAAGAAGGTTCTATAACCTCTTCATTGATTCCGATAATTTTTCCTAGTCTGTTATCTATCTGAACATTGTATTGTGTTTCTACAAGATCGCTATCCAAATCTATAGTTGGACTAATTTGGTCTGTATCAAGACCCTGGTCTATTCTGATAAAACTGCTTCTTAAGGATGGTGTCACCCCGGCGAGAAAACCATCAACATTGTTTTCAATATCATTTTCAGCAGTTGTGTTTGCAGCTACAACAAAGGTATCAGAAGTATGCTTTTTGTTCTCCCCCAAAGACTCATTAAGTTCAATTGTTGGTAGGAACAATAGGTTGTTTCTCGTAATAGTAATCAACTTGCTCTTCATCGAAGACCCGTTATTTGTAAATGCTTCGAGAACTGGGGAACGTAAAATTTGTAAATCATAAAAAGCACTCCCGCTTGGATGCGATCCTTCAAAAAGTCCGTAATTAATCTCATCATCTCCGAGAGCGAACTTTGCAATCTTGAAAGTACCATCACCCTTTGCCAGTCGAAATCTGCCGGTGTCGGTGAGCACCGCATCTAAAATTATATCACCTGAATTGTCTAAAAATGCCATTTTACATCCTCCACCTACATAAATAGTAGTTATATCACAAATAAACCTTTAGTTAAACAACATCGTCGCTTGAATTAAAAAAAACTTGATTAAACGTAAAGTTGAAATCTAATTTTTTTCCAGTCGCCTTTGAAGTAACTCTCATCTTATACCTTTTTCCCCACAGGGGTATATCACCGCTATTCAATTTTGCTCCACGGGCAGCAATCGCTGTTGTTGGTGAATTGACTGTGCCTATTAGTAAATTAGACGGCAGCGGAGAAATTCTAACATATCTTTTTGCTGAACGGGAAAAAGACTTTTGCTCATCCTGATAATCGTCGTAAGAATACGATTTTATTACAGGATATGTGTATCCATTACTAACCAATATAACCTCTATAACACTAGATGGATTAGAAATATTACCATGACTGTCTATAGCTCTGAACATGTAATAGTATTTCCTATTCTTATCTATGTTATCTATAAACGAATCACTAGAAACCCTTATTTTTGTTGCTTTCTTGAAATCGTCTACTGTTCTTGGAGGTTCTCCCAATCTATAAATTTCATAAATTTTTATATCGTCATCGTTTTTATAAAGTATGCGCTCATCAAATATTTTTTCACCAAAGGCAGTAAACTCAAAACCTTTCTCTTGAGACATCGCCTCTACGCTAGAGAATTCCTCTTCAGTGTTAACTCTGCCTTGCGCTAAGCGAAGTTTCTCTACACGGTCGCTTTCTTCGCTTGTAAGAGATACTGGCTTCAGCAATCTTTCGCCTACAGACTCGTTGAATAAGATTTTTATTTGATTATCACTATTCATAATTGGCAATACATTAAAGTCTGGTACCATTGGTGGATTGTTCAAAGTATGAACACTTACCTCTGTCATCTCCTCCTGGATCAAGAACTGAGAATCTTCTGAGGGAATATCGTCCGTCTGAACAAATACGATTGCATATATTTTATATATGTATTTTTCATTTATCTTTATTTGTGTATCTATGAAACTAATATTCTCTACGCCATCCGTGTTCGCCACACAAAATATGGAAACGGGAGGATTAGAAATAGAATCTTTATATTTAACAACTTTATAATATAAAACTTCTGGTTGGTCTTTATTGCCAATAAATAAATTATTAAGTTCAGTGTTGTACACTTGTTCAAAATTAATATCGGATATTAAATTATTTATATAACTTGTTGAAAGAGTGTGAGAAGTTTGTAATACTCTACTGCCCTCTTCAAAAAACGTGTAATTTCCAGGCACAGTATTAAAGTCCATGTAAACATCTTCGAATGATGGAGTTATTGGCACCACTCTTTTTTGCAGTATTGTGTCTGAATTCTGTACTTTCACGTTTACTTTTTCTATTTCGGGCACCAAAGTATTGAGCCTAAGAATTTTAAAATCATCAAATTTTTTATATTTCAACAAAAATTTACCAAACCTCTTAAGGGGTTGTGCTGGGATATTGATTTCATTATAAAAAGGAAACAAATCTTTTTTAGATTCAGATTTACGAAAATTTGAATACTCCTCCGGTGATATAAAAATATATGACATTTTATTTTTTATATTTTCCATGTCTTCATTATTACCAATTTTTTCTAAAAGTTTGTAACTGTAATCTGAAAAGTATTTTTTTAAACCAAATTCTTGTATTTGCGATGTTGGCGTTGATGACGGAGTTGTCACTACCTTATTGTTGTTGAGTTTAAGAGAATCATTTAACGTCAGTGCATCTACAACAAAACTATAGTTTTCCAAGAAATTGATGTTCTCGTCTTTGTGGTTGCAATAATATGTGTTTGTATAAAAAGACGGCAATAAGTTGTGAAATACCTGCTCTCCTTTTATATTCTTTTCATACTTTGGATTATATGAATTGAATTTAAACTTAGCAACGTTTCTAGGAGATATTTTTATTTTAGATAATATGTCATCATAGTTGATGTTATATGGTCCAACTGTTTGCAAATCATCGTCTGTTTCTCCGGGTGGACCGGGGATATCTGATGGAGTGTTTGGTATGAATTCACCATCGGTTATATTCTCTACAGCATTACCATTACCCTGACAAACAAAAGAACTAAATTGCTGATAAGTGCCCTCGATACCATCTACCGTAGCTGGGCGAGTAGTAGCAAGTAAAACTGGTGTTGTTTCTTCCCCAACAGCAATTTCAGTACCATCGCTTAAAATACAAGTGATACCACAATTCAATTCGTTTTCTAAATTTCCTGCCATACTAATATATATTCCTTAAATAAAAACTATGCAAATCCTCTAGAGGGTCCACCGTAACTTCTTCTATTGCCTGCGGGTGGCGATGATGCTCCAGAAGGAACACCGGACGAACTAGGTGGCGGAGCAGGCGTTGAATTTCTAGAGGGTGATTGTGCTGGAGTTGAAGAACTAGAACTACCGCTGGAACCGGGAGGTGCAGGGGAAGGAGTTGAACTCCTGGAGGGTGCCTGTGCCGGAGGTGGGGATGAACTCTGTGTTTGTTGCCCTGGAGTGGGGGCATTTGGTCCGGATACAGCAGCGGAGCCAGCGCCACTAGCGGAGGAGCGTGCACCAGCAGTTGCTGTAGTTGTTTCTTCGCGATACACAATGGGTTCCTCGGCAGTGCCACGGTTTTGATTGGCAGATGATCGAGACTCAAAAGTTTCTGCTTGTGCAGCAAGATCCTCTGCCTGCTGAGCGGCAAGTTGAGCGGCGGCTTGTCGTTGGCGCTCACGTTCTGCTGCTGCTTCTGCTGCTGCTTGGGCGGCGGCGATCTCATCTTGGATAGCTTGAGCTGCTTGACTTTGAAGAGATGCCACAGCGTCTAAAGTTGAGTTTACGTCTGTTTGGTATCCATCAATAATAGCTGCTTTACCTTGAATTTTAAAAAACTTTTGATTAAATTGATTAATAAAATCATCGACAGTGTTTGTAAGAATTGACTGATTGGGGTGTGTAAACGTTCTCGCTTTCTCCAATAATGGTGACATTTCATCCTTTAATGTTTTCGCATCAGATTGGCAAACAAGTGCATCGGGCACAGAATTTCTTACTGTATCATACAGGACGTTCGCCTGACCAATAAAGGGTTGTCTATTGGGAAAATTATTTATCGAGCGAGTGAGGGCATCAAAACTGTTGATTAAGGGGTTGATTTTCCTATCGATATTTCTCAAAAGATTAATTGCAGATAAATTTGTTCTTTCGGCAGACGATATCTTATCATCATCAGCATCGTAAATAATTGAGATTGTCCCATCTTCGTTAACTGTCGCGGTAACATCTTTGGCGTCTCCTAAATTTATTTCAGTAGTTTCAGTAGCAGAAAGATTTCCCTCTGGTGTTAAAAGAAAATAGTGATTGTTTACTCGCGACTCTGTTGCAGTTGCAAAACCAATAACATCATTTGTATAGTCAACAATTTTACAAAGCAATGGACTCGAACTAAAAGATAACAACTTATCAGATGTTAATGGTTTCCATATTTCACTTTTAACACCCGATTTGCCTGATAAGTATTCAACCATTCTTATCTGACCATAGGTTAAATAATAAAACAAAGATCCTAGACCTTGAGAAAAAGAGTTTTCACACTTTCTAAAATTAGATGGAGGATCTAAGACAATCCGGTCGTCTCTTACTATTTGATACCTGAAGTGTTGAGGAATAGATCTAAAAGAAAAATTATCCGGTAAATCTTTCACAAACCCGTTGAGATCTTTTAAAGTTCCATTGCTTACCCCTAAGTTAAAAGGTGAGCGCGTGGTTACTTGAATTTCATTCTTTAATTTATAAATTCCCAATCTTGATAAATTTTGCTCTTTATTTGTTTTAGTTGCATTTTCTGGGGTCAGTCTTTTACCGGATGCGTCCATCTGTATTGCAGTACCGTTTTCAAAACTAACACCTTTTGATATAGAGACACCTTCAAGATAAGAAGTCAAATCCGTAACTGTCTGACCGGATTGTTTAATTTCCTTAGCGACTTTCAATAAAGGCAAGTTCTCAAATAATCCTCTATTCTTTATAATTTCTTTCAAGTTCTGAAACGTAGGAGAGGATAGCTTATTAATTTTAACCTCGTCCCCTTTATTGTCTCGGTATTTAATCGGAGCAAGAAAAGTGTGACCAGTGCTAGTATCCCAGAAAGTATCTGATGTTTGACTATTACCTGCATTGTATTTTGCCTTTTCATCTTTGATTCTGCTATCGTACTCACCTCTTGTAACTCTTATCATTCTGCTAGATATTTTATCAAAATATTCTAAACCAGAGTTATCTGTTGCTTCGACTTCATTCGTAAATGTATAAGAATATTGGTCTAAAATTTTAGAGTTTAAGTTTGTGCCACCTTTGTCTTCATCACTTTTTCTCGCAGATGTTAAACCCGTAACTAAACTGACCGTGGCAATCTTTGAATCAATGTCGTTTATGAATTTATGCATATATTCTGGTTTTGTTTTTCTAGGGTTTAATTTATTCATAGCTGAATCAACTTCGTTTGTTATCGTATCCGTGATGTCTTCTTCATTTGTGGACTTTGCATAATCAGCAAGTTTGACGAGTATTCCAACAATTGCACTCCTCAGTAGTTCCCTATTGTTCACAAAATAACCTACCGAATCAGTGGAAAATCTCTCCACTACGCTATTATATCCAAAACTTGTTGAAGTTTCATGATAAATTTTGATGGTACTTAAATTATTAATTAATTCATTAACATCATTTTGAAATTTCTTCTTGATGAACGATGAGGTATCTGATGATATAATAAGTCTATATTTATAAATCCCTGTGTTCGTTTCAGATATAGCGGCATCTGTGAAAGAAAAATGTAAGTATCTTTTATCACTCTCTTCCAAGGAAATTTCTTCAATTTTCTCAATTGATTCTAAGGTTGTTGTTCCGTCTTTACTGGATAGAGAAGCAATTTTTAAAGGTGGAACTTCCGAATCAAATACAGGTTCGTAGCGACCGGGGCGAAGTTTAGCAACTTCAGATAATCTAATTCTCTCTATTTTCATTGACTTAATGAAATTATCATTAGCAAGCAAGTCGCTAATAATATCTTGTTTTTTGAGAGGCGATATATTATCTAAAAGCTTGTCGTAAGGGTTAGTTAATTCAAAAAACTTTTCGACATCTAAAGAAAAGAAACCTATAACGTGACCAAGATGATTTTTTGTTGTTCTAAGATTTGAAACACAGTCCCCTACTTTTATTTCGGGCTCCTTTAAGTCTTGCTCTGCTAAAGTTTCAATACCTGTAAGATTACCAACATTCTTTAGGTTTTCAAAGATATCGCCACTTTCAACTATTAAAACGCGAGAATTAAGATCTGCATCACTAGCAAGAGAATCGAATGGTGCTACGGAGTTCATAAAATCTTTATAGTTTAAAATGTTGCTTACATCAAAAGATTCGAAACCTTCTTTGCTACGAATTTCTTCATTGTTAAAACATGTTTTGCACTGAACAATTTCAACACTAGAGTTATTGTGATTAAAATTTGATGGTATCCCATCTGCGCTTCCAATGATAAATTTATAAAAAAATGGAACTTTAACTTCTGTGATTCCTGAATTTTGCTCGGGAGTATAGTTTTTTATATACTCCTCAAAATTACCAAGGAAATCTTTTGTTAAGTTTTTGGTTACTGTAATAGTGACCTCGTTGTTGCTGCTATTTAAATATTTAAAATCTAGTTCTAGATTTAATAAATTTTCAAGTTTCTTATTATTAATCCAATAACCAGTCATGACACCGTTTGAAAATTTAACAATATCATCTACCTCTATAACTATTTCGACTTTTTTATCTAAGTTATTGTTGATAAAAATGTTTCTAAGAATTGGTTTTGGTAAATAACCGTTACCAGATATAGTAGATGGTAATTGTCCTACATGCATAGTCTAGTCCTCACACTCCGGAGATCCAGAATTATCCGGTAAATCTGGGTTTGTTCCCTGTTCGTTTCTCAGCGCCTCTATCTCTTCCGGAGATAAGCCAGCAATAGCATCCAAAGTTAAACCATCGATGAACCCACCAAATGGATCAGAAAAGTCATTTCCCGTAGCGAGTGTTCCAGACTCACCAAATGTTCTCAATTCACTTTGATCAGCAAGTTT
>Ga0163109_10004447_pt1 | contig 10641 bp, 13 predicted proteins | sample CRUFie1St13metaG_FD_108704 | JGI IMG/M metagenome (GOLD analysis project Ga0163109, IMG submission 108704) | Marine microbial communities from the Costa Rica Dome - CRUD Field 142mm St13 metaG | ecosystem: Environmental > Aquatic > Marine > Oceanic > Photic zone | place: Costa Rica: the Eastern... | reverse complement strand
TGCTAGACCCTCAGCACTGATATACAAACTGCCTTCGTCTTTTACTTTACACCAAATAGATGCTTTATCATAATATTTGTCCATAGATCCATATTTTTGTATTAATAAATCTTGCTTCGACAACTCTTTGTTTTGATATCTTTCATTTGGCTTTTTAAGTAAAGTTGTTTCTTTACCTTTTCTATTGACTGCTTGATGTTGATCTTTCTTTTCTGAACTTGCTGAAATAAATCTTCCTGTTTTCTTTGCTTGAAATTTATAAACACCAATAGATTTAGCATACTGTTCAGCTTCTTCCACTTGATGTTGATTGTGATCAAATATTAAATAATCCCATCTAACTTTTCCGCCGCCTTCGATGTAAGCTCTCATTGATTGATCAACTATGTCCCAATTTACATTTTGTCTATATAAATGATTTGTATCTTTTAATCCATCAACACTAAAAGTTACATCACCGTTGTCTTTAATTACTGTTGCCAACTGTTTCCACCAATCAGGTTTTTTGGCTCCTCCGTTAGTGTGCATATTCAACCAGATATTAGGATTGTGTTTCCTAAAATATTCAAACACTTCTAATGTATCGTCAGCAACAATAGGATCACCTAGGTTACCACACATATACATTTTTTTCAACTGTGATATAAATTTAGGTGTAAAAATTTTTTTGCAATCTTCTAAAGTCAATTCATTAAGATTGATGTGAGGATTTATGCCTTTGCCATTCATATTTCTGTCACACATAGGACAAGCGGCCTGGCATTTCTGCGTTATTTCCAGATGTATGGTTTTGATATCTTCTATGTTATACATTACTTGATACCAATCCTCATGAATCTTGAATACTTCTCTAAAGACAGTTCTCCAGCATACAACACTTCCGTCATAGGCGTCTGTTCTGCAAAGTCATCTAGTGACTTAGAACAGTTCACGTGCTCTGGTAAGTCAAAATAATTATTAGTTTGTAGTATGACTATCTTACCTGCAGGTATCTTATCATACCATTCTTTAAAATTATTAATATGTTCACAACTGGTGTTTATCACGGTATCTGGACTATCTGTTAATTCACAGACTGATCCATCGGATCTGTTCACATTGTATACGTGTGTTTCATAGTTAATGTCATGTATATCTTGTGTACAGGACTTAAACTGCCAATTTTTCATCACCCATGGTTTGTTGAATGTTTCTGCTATCTTCCAGCAACTGGCATCTAAGTCAAAACTTCTTATCTTTTTTACATTCATGTCGTTTTCAAAAATCATGGTTGCCAACGTGGCATACCATCCACCACATAAAAATACTGTTCCTAGATCTAGCTCTTTCTTTTTCAGTTCTTCGATCAACCATAACTTACTTCTGATCTGTCCTCTAGACATACAGTCTTGGGCAAACATAGGATCGTGTAAAAGTTTTTTGGTTGCTATTATGAGTTGACTGTCGCTGAAAGTTTCTAGTAATCTAAAAAGACTGTTTACGTCGTCGTCTAATGCGAAACGTCTAAGATCTCTAAAACGTGTGTCGCTCGAAAACAGTAGCTCGAATCTATCCAGTATTGATTTGTTGTCCATCGAATTCCTTCTGTAACCAATTAAAGTCGTTAATTAAGTCTAGTTTAGCAGGATCATCTCTATATTTCAAGCCATAATCTCTGCCTGCTATTGCTCCGAGGACTGCGTACTTGCCAAAAGGACGATCTTCACCTTTTGTACACCATATATTTAGCCGTTCATCAGTTTCGTTGTCTTTCTGACCTTCTATGATTTTACTGCTTAACTTTACACATTCTCTGAAAGCACTCTTCCATGCTGTGTATGGATCCGTGTCTATTCTTGTGGTGTTACTGACTACCGGCATCGGTTTGAACTTACTGGCTCCACCAACACTTGTAGTGAAGTCAATGTGCCAGTCTTTAGCATCACGCAACGGTCTCGTTGGGAATAGTTTCACTCCACCATAACCGTATATGAGATCATTAACTGGATTACGACATCTCCAAACGTGTATCTTGTCAGTATCCCATTCACTTGGTTTGTAAATGAAATCAAAGTTTGGTTCTAGATCAGCGTCAGCATCAACAACATAAAACATCTCAGTATATGCCTGTTCGGCGCACTGCTTATGAGCATTAAAGATACCTTTAACACCTTTGACTCTCCTAGCCCATGGAAACTTTTCTTTTAGTAATGAATATGTTTCATCGGCATAAGCTTCTTTGTAGCTTAAATGAAATATATCGTATGACATTATCCACGTGAGTCTTCAATTTTATCAATCAATCCAAATTTTAATGCTTCTTCTGGATTCATGTAATTGTCACGTTCCATTGCATCTTCAACTGTTTTTAAATCTTTGCCACAGTGTTTTACATACAATTCGTTGAGTGTTCTTTTAGTTCTTTGTATTTCTTGTGCGTGAATTTGTATATCTGTTGCTTGTCCGGAATAACCACCGCTTGGTTGATGTATCATTATTTTACTATGTGGTAAACTAATTCTCTTACCTTTAGCACCTGCCATTAAAAGCAATGACCCTGCACTAGCGGCCTGTCCGATACAAACTGTCGACACATCAGGTTTGATGTATTGCATTGTGTCATACATTGCCAATCCTGAACTTACAACCCCTCCTGGTGAATTAATATACATAAAAATTTCTTTATTTTGATCTTGTGATTCTAAAAATAATAATTGGGCAGAAACTACACTAGCCACATTATCATCTATTGGTCCAGTTACAAATATTATTCTTTCTTTTAGTAGTCTTGAATATATGTCATAACTTCTTTCACCTCTAGAGGTTTGGTCTATGACCATTGGTATTAAATTGCTCATAATAGTTTTATCCTTCTTTCCATTATTATAACAGAAAACTGTACAAAGTCAAGTTAATGTACAACTTTTCCAACTTCTAAAACATGATCTGGGTTGATGTTTTCACCATTGTGATTATACCATACTATGTTTTTTTTGGGTTTCCATTTAAATTCTTTATCATTTAATTTGATACTATAAACAAACTGCAAGAAATCAGTTTTAGGAGATACTTTAAATAAGAAATCCTTTTCCAGTTGTAGGTTTATGTACCATTCTGTATTTGTCCATTCTTTAAAAGCAGGATCAGTCATTTGTCTTTTTCTTTGATACAATGCGTTTATGGCTTTGTTTGCCACATCATGTGTACAATACAATATCTGGAAACCTTCATTTCTAGCCCATTCAATTTGGCTGTCGGCCATCATTAAACCACAGTGTGTAAACCTCCATGGTTTTAAGATATGATATCTACAAACTCTTGCCGCAATATGTGAATCGCCGGTATAATGTGATGACTCAACTGCACTAATTGAAATCAGTTTATCGTCAGCAAATACCATCCAAGTTTCTAAGTCGGCGTAGTCAGGATCATATTTCTCATATGATAAACTTTCATTTCCTTCTTTGAATGTTTCTAATCTAAATTCTTCAATTAGATGTTTGAATTTAGCTCTTTGCCTTGCGTATCTTTCTACTCTAAACTCAGTCATTAATTAACATCCTTTGGATATAAAACAAATACTGCATGAACTCTCCTTCTTTCAATATTTGCATTAAAGGCCGTGTGCTGTTGTCTTGTATCAGTAAACCAAACATTACCAACATCTAAATGAAATACATCATTGTTGATTATCATTCTAGCACCTGGGTTTGAAAATATAGGTATGTGTACTCTTGGATATTGATCGTTATGCCATAGCAAACACTTCTGCGGACCCATTGAAATAAATCTACCTCTACACACTAAGAACTTATCTTTGAAATGTTCTGAAACTTTATCTATCACTGTTTCAATGTAAGTGTTTTTGAATATATCAGCAATGTGTGTAAAATCATTTTCTTGAAACATTGCCGGGGCACCGTTGCTGGCCTTAAAATCAGCAACTTGCTTTTCTGGATCATCTGTACCTGTGTGATGTATATGTACTTGATACTCACACTTTTTTTGTATGTCATCAATGTTTAAATCATAATACGTTCGAATTAGTTTCTTATGATCTATATCTATGCCTTCAATTTTTTGAAAATACTGATTCACTTTGATATTCCTTCATACGCTGATGTAAGACATATTCTATTGATTCCATTTTCTCTTTTAAATCTGTCCCATTGTTGATCTGTAGATGTTGCTACAATATAAGAATCACTAGGATTAAGGGCAAATTTTTTACACACTTGTTCTTGCAATTCTTTGTACTCTTCTTTCTTTGCAAACACACTACTGGTAGATGTTACTGCATTAAACACATCTATCATTGCATGATTAAAATATCCAACTCCTTGTAGCTCTCGTTGTATTGGTTCTTCTTTTCTACTAAATCTAATACCTGCTCGTAGTAGCCCTACCCCATAAGGTTTAGAACAACTCCAAAAAACTTCTCTCACACTAGGATATAATGTAATACATTTTTCTCCTGTTGTGCCTGCAAACGCCATATCTAAATAAATTGGTACATCGCCTCTCAGTCCGACTTCATCGTATCGCTTATCAAAATTTCCTGTAGCACTAAAAGGATTACTCATGTATAACGGAACACCAGGCATTATATCATCTACAGTTGTGGCAACGTTTACTGGCTTTTTTATAAAAGAAGAATATCTGTACTCGCCTTTGAACACTTGATACTCTTCGACTTTGTTACACATCCAATCAATACTTTCATGTATGCCATTTGTTGGATATGCAAATATGAATTCTTGTAAATTAACTAGTGGTTTTAAATACTTGCGAACTTCTAATTGACAGTCACCCCAGCTTTCTCTTCTTTTTGAAGAAGAAGTTTTAGAATTTTCATTTGTACTTTCGATATAGTCACTATACATCTTATGAGACAGTTTTTTCTTGACTGCTAAATCAATAGGTGGATGTAGTGCTTTACTCACACCAAATGTTTCATTTGTGATATTGTCTAAATTAATTAAAGTTTTTTCCTGCATATTCTACTATTCTATCCCAATCTAATTCTTTAAAAGGCCAACTTACTACACATCTTTTTTCTTTGCTATTGTTGTGTACTGTATGATACGAATTGGCTCTGAAAATCATAGACTTATCTAATAACACGTGACTCTCAACTAGCTTGAACAAGCTACTGTCTTGACAATACCATGCTTCATCAGTTTCCACTTGTTTTTCTTTTACCGTTTCTATATCTTTTGGTTCATACCAGCAACTGACAGCATCTTTATTCATTCCAAACATAGAACAATTCAAATGTGCTGTCCACTTTTCTAAATGTATACTATAACCACTTCTTTTGTCGCTGTCAACCGGAGCTGTGGTTAACATTCTCATATAATTGCTCAGATAATCTTTATGCTGTTCATAAAATTCGTGTAACTCATCAAAATTGTTTTCTTTAAAGAAGTTTGCAAATATTCCATATCCAAATTCGTCATAGTAATTAACATTTTTATATCTTTCTTCAGACTTCTCTAAAAAGTCATACACTTCATTAAATTGTTTTGCTAAATCTAAATTTAGTTCTTTATAGTATTCCATTTATCTAACCAATCTAAATATTTTTGTTGCCATCCTGAACTTGTGTCTTTAGAATAAGACAAGTATCTTTTTATAATTTCTGCATCATGTTTGTAATGTTCACTATTATCTGGTACCAAATTTTTCCAACAATTATTAAAACATTTCGTATACACTACATTTGCACCCAGTTTAATTAATATTTCTTTTGTTTGAGGGAAATGTCGTGATCCTCCTTCGCCACCAGATGGAGTGAATGTCAATAACACTACTTCTTTATTGCTTATAGGATATGCTGTTCCTAAATTGGAGTTCATATATCCTTTTACAACTAACCAATCTAAAAAGTTTTTGAATGCACCTCCCATCTGACCCGTCATTTCTGGTACTGCAAATACAAATTTATCATACTGAAAAAGTTTTGTAATTAATCTATCAACTTCCTGTGGTACAATTCCATCTGATGAACTGGTGTTAATTACCGGTATATCATAGTTTGACAGGCTGTCAATTTGATCAAAATCACAGTACTCGCTAATTATCTTCAGTCCTTTATGATTCATGCTATCCGGAGATGCACTACAACCTAATGCTATTGTTTTCATGATGGTAACCTTACGTCTATAACTGCTCTGTGTCCTAACCACATATCTAAATCAAATTCGTAAAACTTGTGATCAAAACTTTTGTAATAACTTAAATCAATTGTTTCATGATTGTTGTTTGGGTGTATATGTTTTTGTTCAGATAAAGTTTCTTGTATAATGACATTCTTTGGTTTGTAATAACTTACCAATCTATCAAACAAGTCTGTATGATAACCAGACTCAGCATAAAATTCTTTATGGCATGGCTGGCAATAAATCAATACTCCGCTCATTATCAATGTGTCTACATCAAAATCAACCTTTAATACTTCTTCATTGTCCCATGTTCCAACTCTGTATTCTATGTTTGGATACTCTTTCCAATCTTTGTTTGCTTGTTCAATAGGTATAGGAGACGTGTCAAAACCCATATAGTGATAATCAGTGTATCCTATATCTTTTAACAGTGTGTTGACCATGCCCATTCTACAGCCAATATCAACTATACCTTTTGATTTGTTTTCTGCTATTATGTCAGCTTGTTTATCAAATATTGGCCTTGCCACCATTGAGTCAAGATATCCCATATCTTCTATGAAATATTCTTTTTTCATTTTGACTTTCCATGTAACTGGTTCGCCGTTTATCTTAGGCCATAATACTTCAGTCATTTATTCTCCGTGAACGTTTGAAAAATCAGATGCTAATCTCCAAAGCAATCTATTATTGTCTAGTACAGGTGTTCTACGATGTAAACTTGTAAACTGATCCATCATCAGCAAATCGCCTTTTTTGAATATGTGATGATATTGATATTTAGATCTAAATATAATTGGTTTCAGTTTTTCAATCATTTCTTCGTGATCAATTTGCTTCTTACCTTCCCATGCTTTTACAATAAAATGATATGGAAAATAAAAGTAATAGTCACCTGTATGAGGGTGCTTGTCTACAAGATTTCTGATACTACCTTTATTCTTGCTCATAAACTCAAGCTCTGGATCATCTTCTTCGAGATCGTATATCGTATTATTTTGAAACTTCAATCTAATTTTAATTGATTTCCAGTATTCTTGTTCGTCTTCGCTTAAATCATAAAATGGTTTTGATGTGTGGCACACACTCAACGTTGTATTAATATCTTCTTCTATACAATACAAACTGATTAAAATTTTGTCAATTAGGTGTCTTGAATTACCATTTGAATGCCAACCAAGTTCTGTGTCACCAAACATACCAATTTTTTTACCATCTACCTTTTTACCTGTCACTAAAAATAGTTCAGGATAGTCTTTTGGGTTCATAAACTGTCCTGGTGCTTCACATTCACCGAATCTTTTTTGCATTTCAATTATCTGTGATTCTGTGAAACTCTGATCATAGAAGACTGCACAACCTTCATTGTGGATTGCTGTTGCTATTTCTTTGAGTCTTTCTTTTGATGCGTCTTTTATTTGTTCTGTACTTCTAAACGGTACTATCACTTATATTCTCCTTTACTGATTTCAAGTTTTCTATATCTTCCTGAGTTGGTAGAGAGAACATTAAAGATATTCTATCTTCAGTTCCTCTATGTTCAACCGAGTGTTTCAATCCAACATTTAAAAAATATGCCGAGCCATTTGCTGGCATTTCATATTCTTCTTCGACACCTCTACGCCATACTTTATTGTATACTCCGTTTGTTCCTTGGATCGGTACAATAACTCTTATTGCGTATTCTGGACCATAATCAATATGTGGAGTCAGATACTTGCCTGCTCTAATTCTTGTAAGTCTAACTCTAATTGGTGTTGATTTAAATTGCTCCTCAATTGCCTCTCTAATATATGAATTCTGATAAATCGGTAAAGGGTGATACCAGTTATGTTCGTTCATTGCCGGAGGTAAGTTTTCCAGTCTTTTTATTTTTGTTCTATATTTTTGTGTTTTTGATTTTCCTAAGTCGTCGCTTTTTGCTCTTATTTTACATTCTGTTTTTAATTCTGTTAAATCTAATACATCATTTAAAGACCTCTCATAGTAAGTTAGATTGATCTGATCAAAATGATGATAGTTGTCGTTTGCTAATTCTTCATGAGTTGCACATAGCCCTCTGTTGGCTTGAAACACGTTTACCCATTGTTCATTTAATCTTGTTACTTCTTGTCGAAGTTTATCAATGTCAAATTTTATTCCGGGAATCGGTGCTACACTCGGTAAGTCATATTTTCTTCTAATTGTCATGCTATTTCATTTACCTTTCTTTGCGAAACTGTTACATCTGTTTTCTGTTCTAGTAGTTTTATAAACCATCCGCCCATATCAAATTCCCACCATTTGTGTTGGAAGTTTGGATCATTAGGATTTGCGTGGTGGTTGTTGTGCCAACCTTCGCCCCACATTAATACACCAAGCAACGGTATATTTGTTGAATTATCTGATGTTTCATAATTTCTATAACCAAACATATGAGTCAATGTGTTGATAAACGATCCTGCATTCCATAGTATCATTGCAGGTACCAAGTATGCTGATAATAACAACATCGGATCTATAACAAACCAAGTCACTGCTATTAGTCCATGTAATACAAAATACCATCTATGTAAAAACATATGAAAGCTATCTCTGATTAGATGTAAAGCATATCTAGGCTTAGGTGTTTCAAACATACTCAACCATTGTACTTTAAAAAATCCATGATGTTCTGGAGAATGTGGATCTCCTTCTTTGTCTGTGTGATGGTGATGTTCTCTGTGTACAGCTACCCAACCAATGCTACTGCCTGTTAATCCGTAGAAGCCACAAAGTGTTCCAAATTTGTAAAACCATTTTGGTGCATTCCAGCTCTTGTGTGATAATAGTCTATGGAAAGTCATTGTCATTCCAAAGCATCCTGTGATGAAATATACAAAGAATGCTATTAACCAGTGATACCACGACCCATACATAATCATAGGAATTATGCTCAGATGTGCGACCAACTGACTAAAAAATAATAACCACTTAAAATATTCGCCTTGTGCTGTTCTCATTTTTATATTATAACTTCTTTTATTAAAAATTCAAAGTCTTCTTTTTGTATATTTAGCGGAAAGGTAAAGACTGTTGCACCTGTTATATTTTTATAAACGTATATAATTCTATCACTAAATCTTACATTTTCAGTATTCTTACTAAAAAAACAACCTAAAACGTTATCAAAATGATGTCCATATTGCTTATTCATATCTAATATGTTTGATTGCCATTTGTTTACTTGTTTTACAGTTTCAATTGCGGCCACAACACCCAAGTAATGTCCGGACCATGTATGTCCATGCTGTAGCTGTTCTAAGTAATCTGTTCTACCTATCACTGTGCTAAACGGTATCACACCAGCAGTTATTCCTTTTGATAAACATAACAGATCAGGTTCTATATCCAAGTATTCAGTAAAGTATCTTTTACCTGTTTTAAATCCTGTCATCACTTCATCAAATATCAAAACAATATTATTTTTGTTACAATATTCTCTTAATTCATTGTAGCAATCTGATCTATCAAATCTATATTTGAATCCATGACTCCATGTTGGTAAAGGCTCACAAATAAAAGCACTAACGTTTTTTTGTTGTTTTAAAAATTCTAAATCACTTGCAACCAAGTCACTTAAATTTGAAAAAGGTGGATTATCTGGCATTGGCTTACGAACAACATTTGTTGTATACATACCTTCGTAATCTTTGAAGTATCTATGATTACCTAAACTACTTGCAAGTATTGTTCCGCCGTGCCACGTGGACTGTCTTGAAACTATTTTGTTTTTACCATTAACATCATAAGCAATCCTTATTGCTGTTTCCACAGCATCACTTCCTGATGATCCTGAATAGTACACACCATCTAAACTTTTATATTTTAGTAACTGTGCTAATTCTTCATATTGATCTGCTTTGTATTCAGCAGTACTAAACATGAAGAGTTTTTGTTTTTTTAAATTTTCCCAAATAGTATTATCATAGCCAAATATATTGCAACCACCTGACATACGAGCGTCAAACTTTCCATTTATCCATGGACCTTTTGTTTCTTCTACAGTTTGTAGATTTTCTTTTGCATTATATCTGTTGACCCAAGTCATTACACATCAAAACTCACACCTTGTGCTAAAGGTAAATCGTCTCCATAATTGATAGTAACAGTTGACCTTTTCATGTATTGCTTCCATGCATCTGATCCTGACTCTCTACCACCACCAGTTTCTTTTTCTCCACCAAATGCTCCACCTATTTCTGCTCCAGATGGTCCGATGTTGACATTAACAATACCACAATCTGATCCATTTGCACCAATAAATCTTTCTGCTTCTTTTAAATTGTCAGTGAATATACAACTGCTTAATCCTTGTGGTACGTCATTTTGTAAAGCAATAGCTTCATCTAAATCATCATATCCCATCACATAAAGTATGGGTGCGAATGTTTCTTGTTTGACAATGTCATCATCACTAGCTAAATCAACTATCGCAGGTGCTACATATCTGTTTTGTTTTTCCATATCATCAACAGTT
>Ga0163109_10004446_pt1 | contig 10642 bp, 8 predicted proteins | sample CRUFie1St13metaG_FD_108704 | JGI IMG/M metagenome (GOLD analysis project Ga0163109, IMG submission 108704) | Marine microbial communities from the Costa Rica Dome - CRUD Field 142mm St13 metaG | ecosystem: Environmental > Aquatic > Marine > Oceanic > Photic zone | place: Costa Rica: the Eastern... | reverse complement strand
TCCATAATGCCCGGAAAGGTGAACCCAACACAAGCTGAAGCCATGACTATGGTCTGTACGCAGATTCATGGAAATAACGCGACAATCTCATTCGCAGGCAGTCAAGGACATTTTGAATTAAACGTTTATAAGCCGGTAATGGCACTTGCAATGCTTCAGTCCATTGCCCTCTTGTCAGATGCAGCTATGAGTTTTGCTGACCGCTGTGTGGCTGGGATTTCTGCTAATACATCCAATATCACTAATTTGATGGAAAGATCCTTGATGCTCGTAACTGCGCTGGCGCCGGCTATAGGATATGACAAAGCAGCTGAGATAGCAAAAACTGCTCATAAGAATGGCACTTCATTGAAAGAGGAAGCATTGAAGCTTAACTACGTGACAGAGCAAGAGTTTGAAAACCTTGTGCGACCTGAAAAAATGATTTCGCCTGGCGAATAAGAAATCCAATTAAAAATCACATACTTGGGAGATTCAGCCGGTAATAAATGGATTGTTTATATGTAGATAATTCAGAATTCCGGGCCGGCATCTGACTTGTCATTATCGTCACCAAAAATACGTTGGAAAAATGACTCCGCGTGTGACATTGGAACGTCCTCGCCGGAAAGTCCGGCATTATCAGCGAGATCCTCCTTCACAGCATTTATTTCGGAAGTCTCTTGCAAAGCAGTATTCTTCTCGGCAACTAATGGCTGGCTCTTAGAATTTTTCTTTTCACGCACTTTGTTCATCTTTGATGCGTTCGATCGGGATTTTTCAGAAGTACCTTTTTGACGAGCTGCTTTCTGCTTGCTCCCTTTCTTTTTATCCTCGTCTTTGATTATATTTTGGCCGAGTTTTTTTCTGGCTATATCTACGCGATTGTTTTTTCTATAAGCGGCTACGGTGGAGGGCGTTTTCCGCAAAATAGCAGATTGGGGTTTTTCATTTTGTCCATCGGCTTTTTTTCCCTTTATCTTCTTGTTGACCTCACGTGCCGACGGAAAGGCCGCATCATCTAAATCCGAAAAATATTCCCCTACCCACAGACCGCGATCAGCCTGCTTGGCTTCCTCCTGATCAACTCTGTAACGATCCGTTTGAGAAATAAGAGCCCCCGCGTAACCGGTGCGTACCAGCGCCTCTCCAATGTCATGCTCCCCTGAATAACAAGTAGCAACTTTTATCCCTGTTTTCCTGTCCTTGGTTTTTTCCACATCGCAAGACAAGTAGGCACCGTCGGCAATCCGAATTAGCTCAGCCCATGCAACGACCCCACACCGCATCTTAGCTCCGTTAATTTTGCAAATTTGATCTAATTGAGGAGCATAGATACCAAATAGACGAACGGTTTTGCCTTTGATGAGAATGAGGTTCGCGGATAGAACCTGCGCAAAGCCATTTATTTCCTTATTCGCAGCCATCGCTGTTGAAAAAAGATACAGTAAGGCCCACAAAGAGACGACAAATAGCGCTATACCAATAAAAAAGGGCCTTTGGCGAACGACCGGCATCAATACTCTCGACAATCAAATCTTAGAACAAGTAGGTGAATCGAATTATTTTTTCTTCTACATAGCACGATCTAAACCAGCACGCGCGTCCTGAAATAAAAAATTTTTGCTATTTACTTTCGGCTTCTGCTCCGATTTTCGAAAAATGGTTGGCCCTTCCATCCTCAAAATAATTATCGCAGGTAGCCCCGTCACAACAAGGAGTATGATTATTCTTGCAATGGATGCATTGGGCATGCCCGTGGACATAATCCAAAGGTGTCTCACGACCACAAAAGGGACACAATATTATTTGAGGATTTTGCATTGTTTGGCCCATCTCAATAAAAATTGGTACAAAATTTACAACCCAATTACGCAAAAATCAAAACAGGCGAACCATCTTATTCGGTCAATGTACCGATTTTAGACAATGAGACAGGCGTTATTACATCATATTTTTCAGTATAAGGTTGCAGAAGTCGCTCAACCTCCAAGGCACCAAGTCGATCCATTAAAGCGCATGGTGGCTTGCCAAATTTTAACGCAAGCTGGGCGCCCATATCGATGTCAGCTGGACTTGCAACCTCTTCATCTAGCGCCTGCAAAATAGGTAGAAAAGTAGCGCCGAGAAGACGATCAGAAATGATGTTATCGCGCTCAGGCTGAGGAGCACTTTTTAGGTCATCTATTGACCAAGCCTCACCATTTCTTCCCTTTTTTTCAACTGATTTAGCTAAGCTATAGAAGGGCCCAAGCTGAGATAGATTATTCTGAGCATGCGACATAACCTCCATGCCAACTAAATTCATAACGACAAAAGGCCCCGCTGCCGCACCTAAAACATCACTGGCCACACGATCGATTTCAGCGGGCAAACCGGCCTTTTCATCGAAAAGACGAGCGGCCTCATTGGCATAGGGACAGAAAAATCGGTTTAACGCGAAGCCACTGCTGTCTCTACAAAGAACTGGCTTTTTGTTTGTCTGATTACAAAATGTAACTATTGAGTTCACAACTTCGGGCGCTGTCTTCTCTCCCTTAACAACTTCAACAATGGGGCTAATTGTCGGAGGATTGAAATAATGAATACCAATAAAATTTTTTGGCTTAGCAACACCCTCAGCAAGAGTGCTCACGCGCAAACAACTCGTATTGGTGCCAAGAATAACTTCATCTTTAAGAAAAGGCTGGATTTCATTGTACAAACGCATTTTTACATCAATACGTTCGAAGATTGCTTCTATGATTAAATCGCAATCAGCGAGCGTCTTAAAATCTTCGGAATAACTGAGCCTCGCGCGCGCTGCTTCGCTTTCAGAAAGGCTCATCCGTTGTCTTTCAACACTGCCCGAATAAAATCTTTCTGCTGACATTTGAGCCTGATCGAGTGTTTCTGCTGAAATATCAACTTGCCGAACGTCGAAACCGTGCTCTGCTATATTTATAGCTATGCCGGAACCCATGGTGCCCGCACCAATAACACCTATCCGCCCAAATGGCATATTCCATCTCCTTCAAACCGTAATAATGGTATTCGTTTAATTATATGCTAGCCGTCAAAATTCGCACTCGCAAGATAATTGCTGCAACGCAACAGCTTTGCGCGAGCTACAAACAGTCTTTATCCGAAGACTTTTTTTACAATTGCAGTAGAGGTTACAAACGCCAAACCAAATAATGCACAGTGAGACCTATGTTATCTTGCTACTGCGTTTAATCAGCATGACGCATGGTATTAGCGTTCCTTCAAACCAAAGATGCTACTTTTTTTGTGGCAGATTAAGAACCTTGTAAGTTTTCAATTAACGCCCTTAACAATATTGTTTTATACAGTGAGTTTTAACTATCGATCGTAAATCCGTTGCAGGTAGCCCTAGAAATGCGTAAACCAATTACCCACATGTACTATGGTGTAGGCTTTTTCCTACGAAGTCTGTTACCTGTATGATGCTTATGAGTTCTCAAAGTCTAGTATGGACGGAATGAGTTTTTTTGGAGGTATTCACCCAATGATCGAGGTCAAACGCCTTAGCAAAAGATTTGGCGATTCGCTCGCCGTTGACAATATATCTTTCAGCTTGTCAAAGGGTGAGGTTCTTGGGTTTCTTGGCCCCAACGGCGCAGGCAAATCGACAACAATGAAAATGATTTCAGGGTTTCTGTCACCAACTAGTGGAACAGCGTTAATCAATGGCGATGATGTCCGCAATAATCCAATAGAGGTGAAGCGTGCAATAGGATACCTGCCGGAGGGCGCCCCGATGTGGGCAGATATGTCTGTCGGAGGGTTTTTAAATTTTATCAGCGCTGTACGAGGATTTAAGGGTATTGAGGCTGTCAACAAAGTTCAAAAAGCAGCTGAACTTACCCAACTAAGTGACGTCCTTATGCAGCCCATAGAAACCCTCTCAAAAGGGTTCAAGCGTCGGGTAGGATTAGCACAAGCCATGCTACACGATCCAGAAATTCTAATCCTAGATGAACCAACTGACGGTCTTGATCCTAACCAAAAACACCAAGTCCGAACATTGATCCAAAAAATGGCGCACAAAAAAGCAATCATCATCTCAACGCATATCCTTGAGGAGGTAGAAGCAGTCTGCACAAGGGCCATAATCATTGCTAAAGGCAAGTTGCTCACCGACGCCACGCCACGAGAACTCCTGAAGAAATCACGACATTACAATGCTGTTTCAATCGCTGTACCGAGTATAGAAAAGGCGCAAAAGGTTTTGGAGGAGCTTGATTCAGTCCGAAGAGTACAACCAATAGGCGAGAACTGGTTGGTGGCCTTTCCGAAAACCAAAGAACCAATCAATGAGGAAGTTGCTCAAGCACTTCGTTCTGCACGTCTCAAGATAAATGAAATCCGCACAGAAAGCGGTCGTCTTGATGACGTTTTTCGAACCATCACACGACGGAGTTGACGCTTAAACTATGACAACTACACTAACGATCTTTAGACGTGAAATGGCAGGCTACTTTGCCACTCCACTAGCATATATTTTTATCGTTATATTTCTTATTTTGGCAGGTATCTTAACGATATTCGTTGGAAATTTTGTTGGACAAGGGCACGCTGGATTACAATCATTTTTTGGCTTGCATCCGTGGTTTTACCTCTTCTTGATACCTGCTTTGTCTATGCGCTTGTGGGCAGAAGAGCGCAAAACCGGCACACTTGAACTTACGTTGACATTACCCATCCGCTTGCGTGAGGCGGTTGTAGGAAAGTTCGCTGCAGCTTGGTGCTTTGCCGGGATCGCACTAGCCCTAACTTTTCCGTTTTGGATTACAGTCAATTATCTAGGAAATCCCGATAACGGTGTAATTTTAGCTAGTTACATAGGAAGCTGGCTCATGGCGGGCTCATACCTTGCCGTTGGAGCTTTCATATCTGCCACGACAAACAATCAAGTAATTGCCTTTGTTGTTACAGTAACCGTATGCTTCTTTTTCGTAGTCACAGGCTCAACTATAGTAATTGATTTCATAAGTGGCTGGGCAAATGATGAATTTCTAGAGTTTGTCAGATACATTAGCATTCTTAACCATTTTGCTGGCATTTCCAAAGGTGTGTTGGACCTTCGAAGTGTTCTTTTCTTTGTGAGTATCATTGGACTATTTCTTACCCTAAATGCGATCGTAATAGATCGTATTCGGTCAAATTAACGAGAGTTTTACATGTTACGGAAAGTTTTTAAGCACAAACAGGGGTGGGTCTTAGCAGGAGGCTCCGTTTTCGTTCTCTTTGGTTTGGTCAATTTTCTAGCTGCACCCATTTCTGGCACGCGTCTTGACCTGACAGAAGAACGTCTGCACACGCTGTCTGACGGCACACGTAACATGTTGGGTGACCTAAAAAACCAGGTTAATTTGAATTTTTATTTTTCGAAAGAATTGAGCAGCGCAGCGCCTGCCTTCGGAAATTATGCTAAACGAGTTCGCGACATGCTTAACGAAATAAAGCTTGCCGGCGGCGGAAAAATTTTGATCAAAGAACAGGATCCCATTGCTTTTTCTGAGATAGAAGACGAGGCCGTCGAGGCCGGACTGCAGGGAGCACCATTGGATCAATCTGGCGATCAAGCGTATTTTGGGCTTCAAGTAAAATCCGGAGAGGAAAGTTCGGTTATCCCCTTTTTCCAGTCGCAGCGTGAAAAATTCCTAGAATATGATTTAGCGCGAATGATCCATGCAGTCGCAAGCCCGAAGAAAAAAATAATAGCGATATATACTGGTCGACCGCTGTTTGGCGACATGAGGCGGATGATGGCAGGCCTGCCAACCGAGGCATATCGAATAGTGCCGGAGTTAAGGAAAAGATTTGAAGTCAACCACATGTTCAGCCTCCGCGATTTACCTCTCGAAAAGCCGGATGTTCTGATGGTTGTCCATCCACTTAAACTAGAAACGGATGAAAAATACGAACTTGATCAATTTCTGCTCGGAGGTGGCAAAGCTATTTTCATCATAGATCCTTTTAATGAGACAGCATCGGGCACTTCGATACCGCAAGGACAACAACCATCTTTTAATTCAGTTGCCACTGTGCAGGAATTTCTCGACCGTTGGGGCATCACTATTTCCGATAAATTTATTGCTGCCGATCGTTCTATCGCACGTATGGTAAATGCTGGTACAGCGACGCGTATTCTGCCAGCCCCCTTTGTTACATGGTTAGCAGTGCCAGCTAGGCTCATGTCGCGTAAGGATCCAGTAACGTCAGAACTTCGATTATTAAATTTTCAAAGCGCAGGTATTATCGACGTGGCAAAAACTCCTGGCATTGAAGTGGAACCCTTGATCCGCACAACAAAAGACAGTCAAAAGATTGATGTCAAAACACAGAAGGGCCGTGTGGACGTTGAAAGTATGGCAGCTAATTTCAAGCCAAGTGGAAAAGAATTTATACTTGCAGCCCGCATATCAGGGGAATTTACATCGATTTTCCCAGGTGGCCCTCCGGAAATAGTTAAAAGTAATGCGGAAAAAGATAAAGAAAAGGTTACTTCAGAACCACTAGATGCCTCGAAAAACGCTGATGAGGCAAAGAGGGTTGCCGCAGAAAAAAAAGTAAAAGAAGCAAAAAAACAGCGAGATCGCGAAAAAAAAATCGCATCTCATTTAAAAATTTCAAAAAAACCATTCAATGTTCTTCTCATTTCTGATGCCGACTTTTTAGAGAATCATTTTTGGGTGCAGGTACGACAATTTCTTGGCCAGAACGTCTTGGTGCCCACTTCAAATAATGCCGATTTCGTCATAAACGCGGTAGATCACTTTACTGGTAACGCTGACCTTATTAGTTTGCGGTCCCGAGGCACCACCCGCAGACCTTTTTCAAAAGTGAATGAAATTCGAAGAGAGGCTGAGATTAAGTATCGTAAAGCCGAACAGAATTTAGCCAACAAGCTCAAAATGACAGAAAAGAGGCTCGGGCAATTACGTGACAAACAGGATGAAAAAACGAAAGATAATGATGCGGGCCGAAAAAAAACCATAGAAATAGAAATCAAAGAGGCTCTAAATGAGCTAATTGCAACCCGCCGGGAACTTCGCAATGTAAGGCTAAAATTGAATGAGGACATAGACAGACTAGAAACTTGGATACGGTTTGCCAATATTGCGTTTATGCCCATTCTAGTAGGAGCCTTCGCAGTAGGCCTTGGTATTTATCGCACAAGGCGTAGACGTAAACATCTAAGCGCAGGTCATAATATGAATAAGAGATCTGCGTATAGTTAAAGATAACAAGTAGATAAAAAATGGTACGCATCGCCAGCCTTACGCCAAATGCCACAGAAATTACCGCAGCACTTGGCGGACTCAGCCAACTGGTGGTACGCAGTCACGCCTGCGACTATCCGCCATCGGTCTGCAATCTTCCAGCCTGTACGAAAGTGAACATTAATACAGCCTTGCCATCCAGCAACATAAATCAGAGTATAGGTGATCTTCTTTCCAGCGCCTTATCAATCTACCAAATTGATGTACCTTTGCTTAAAAGCGTCGCGCCAGACGTCATACTTACACAATCACAGTGCGATGTATGTGCGGTAAGTGAGGCTGAACTCTCCAATGCACTAGGCGATAAATTGCACCATGGTATCGATATTGTTTCGCTGAAATCAGTTCAACTTACAGATATTTGGCAGGATATAACAACCATAGCCAAGGTTATCGATGCAAATGAAAGGGGTCGCGCACTAATCTCGAAAATAAAGGTGAGCATGGCTACCATAAATAGAAAATGTGCTGCACTCCGGTCACGACCCAGAGTAGCATGCATAGAGTGGATAGCTCCCCTCATGGCTGCTGGCAACTGGGTTCCGGAACTAATCTCTATGGCGGGAGGAGTTAATCTGTTTGGTGAGATCGGCATTCACTCTCCTTGGATGGATTGGGAGGAACTTAAAAGTACGGATCCAGATGTAATAATAGTGATGCCTTGTGGATTTGACCTAAAACGCTGCCGTGCAGAAATGTTCACACTAACCGAGTCACCTGGCTGGGAAGAACTATCATGTGTCAAAGCGGGTGACATATATTTGGCTGATGGGAATCAATACTTCAATAGGCCCGGACCCAGGATAGCGCAGTCATTGGAGATCATTGCAGAAATCCTTCACCCACATGAGTTTAAACCAAAATACAAGGGTACTGGCTGGGAGAGATATTAAGGATTTTAATTAGCGTTTCCTTAGCACAAACATTGCCTGAGGAGCCAATAGGTTGGCCCGTAATGCGCAGGCAGAATACCCTAGGGGCAAGCCATCAGCCCCTAGGGCTACAGCTTCTTCGATCTCCGCTTCTATGTCCTCACACAAACATAAAAAATCATGAATTGTACAAAGGTGTATATTTGGTGTGTCGTACCAATTATCCGGCAGATTCCCAGTTATTGGCATCCGGCCACCAAACGCTAGACTCCAGCGAACACCCAAGTGCCCGAAATTGGGAAAAGACAGAATTGCCCTATGCCCTATCCGAATAAGGTTTTTCAATACCTCACGAGGACGGTGTGTTGCTTGAAGAGTTTGGCTCAATACAACAAAATCAAATGCATCACCCGGGTATGCATCTAGATCGGTGTCTGCATCGCCTTGGATCACTGACAACCCGTTGCTAACGCACTCCCTCACACCCGCCATACTAAGTTCGATGCCCCGACCAACAACTCGTTTATCGCTCTTCAAAAAACCAAGTAATGATCCATCACCACACCCAACATCAAGTACTCGACTATCGGGCAGGATGGTATCGGCAATTAAACGGAGGTCACTGCGAATATGGTTGGATATCATGATATTCATCTACCGATCGGGTCGCCCTAAGCCGCGCTGCTCAGCGCAAGAGTTAATGAATCCTCTTGCTACGCGACGAAATTCTGGCTCGTCGAGTAAGAAAGCATCATGACCCTGATCACTTTCAATCTCTACAAAACTAACATCAGCTGCAACGGCATTTAATGCATGCACGATAGCTCTATTCTCTGCTGTGGGAAATAACCAATCACTGCTAAAAGAAATGATACAAAACCTTGCTTTTACACCTTCAAAGGCAGCCGCCAATGACCCTCCGTATTCAGCGGCCAAATCAAAATAATCCATCGCTCGTGTTATGTATAAATAAGAATTGGCATCGAAACGTTCCACAAACGTGCTTCCTTGATGCCGGAGATAGCTCTCAACCTGAAAATCAGCATCGAAACCATAGGACGGTTGGGCGCGATTCTGAAGATTACGACCAAACTTGCGATGAAGAGCCGCCTCAGACAAATAGGTAATATGCGCTGTCATACGAGCGACACCAAGCCCCCTTCTGGGAATTACACCGTGTTCCATATAATTACCGCCATGCCAATCTGGATCCGCTAAAATTGCCTGCCGGCCTACTTCATGAAAAGCAATATTCTGGGCTGTATGCCTTGCTGCCCCTGCGATAGGCATAGCAGAAAAAACATTGTCCTTATAACGAGAGACCCATTCAAGCACCTGCATCGCACCCATGGAACCACCCACAACACAGAAAAGCTGATCAATCCCTAATTGCTCGATTACAAGTTTTTGAGCTCTAACCATATCGGCAATTGTAATAACTGGAAATTCAAGGCCGTAAGGTAGGTTCGTTTTTGGATCGATTTCTTTGGGCCCAGCACTGCCCATACAGCCGCCTAACGCATTGATGCAAATAACGAAAAATCGTTCTGTATCAATTGGCTTGCCAACTCCCACCATATCATCCCACCAACCCGGCCTCCCGGTCACGGGATGTTCACCGGCGACGTACTGATCCCCCGTTAATGCATGACAGATAAGAATAACGTTGGATTTTGCGGCATTTAAAACACCGTAAGTTTGATAGGCAATATCAAATGGTCCGAATTGAGCTCCATTATCCAATTTCATAGGTTGGGTGTGACCGAGCGTGATATTGAATCCGCTGGCATTTGTTCCCCGTTTTCGCGACTTATGGTCGCCTTTTGGCATCCTTTTATCCTTCTATGAAATAGCTTATTTTAATAAATATCCGTTAATAGCCCGGGATATTGGCCCTGCCACAGTGAGTGTCAATGTTTTCTTTGATTTATCTGCGCAGAGGGACTACTAGTAGCGCCGCTTAAGGATTAAAAAATGGCTAATGATGTAGAAAAACGAGAGACCTTAGATGCGCTTAGGGCCGAACTGGACGATATTGATTGTAAAGTCCATGACCTGCTTATGGATCGAGCTGATTTGGTGTCACGTATCAAGGAAGTGAAGAGTTTAGAATCTATTGCAACTGTGCGGCCGGGGCGGGAAGCTTATATTTTACGCCGCCTAATGGATCGACACCGCGGTAGTTTTCCAAAAACCGCAGTCGCAAGGATTTGGCGCGAAATAATCGCAGGCATCACACGCATGGAAATGCCAGCCTACAGCGTATCGGTCTATGTAACCGATAAAAATCAAACTTGTTGGGATTTAGCTCGGGATCAGTTCGGCGTTACGACACCGATGCAATACTTCAGTAACATTAAGGTCGTAATAAACAGCGTTCTAACTGGAGAATCTACCATTGGTGTAGTCCCGATACCCGATGATGATTCGAAAGAACCATGGTGGATAAGCCTTATGGTGTCAGATGGATTACAGATCGTTTATAAACTTCCCTTTTTCAAG
>Ga0163109_10004445_pt1 | contig 10643 bp, 21 predicted proteins | sample CRUFie1St13metaG_FD_108704 | JGI IMG/M metagenome (GOLD analysis project Ga0163109, IMG submission 108704) | Marine microbial communities from the Costa Rica Dome - CRUD Field 142mm St13 metaG | ecosystem: Environmental > Aquatic > Marine > Oceanic > Photic zone | place: Costa Rica: the Eastern... | reverse complement strand
GTGTTTTGACACTGGCGGATATTCTATTAAACCATCAAGAGGTTTAAAAGATATGAAATATGACATGGGTGGATCAGCAGTGGTTGTTGGTACTATGATCAGTATTGCAAAACGTAATTTACCTATTAACGCAGTTGGTGTTATTGGATTGGTAGAAAACATGGTATCTAGCAATGCATACAAACCAGGTGATGTTATAACATCTATGAGTGGGCAAACTATTGAAATTGATAACACAGATGCTGAAGGTAGAGTTGTGTTAGCAGATTGTTTGTGGTACACCCAAGAAACATATAAGCCAAAAACAATGATTAACCTAGCAACATTGACAGGTGCTATTTCAATTGCACTTGGTGATCAACTTGCTGGTATATTTACAAATAATTCATTAATGGCACAGCAATTAATTGATGCAGGGCATCAAGTAGATGAAAAAGTATGGCGTTTACCATGCGATCCAATAGGAGAAAGATACGACAAATACGTAGATTCTACTATTGCTGATATGCACAATGTTGGTAAAGGTGGTGAAGCAAGTTCAACAACAGCGGCACAGTTTTTACAAAGATTTGTGAATGATACACCATGGACACATATTGACATAGCAGGTGTTACTTGGAATGACAAGGGCTCTATGACAGCCAAAGGTGGTGCCACTGGTTGGGGAGTAAAACTACTTAACAAATGGATAGACAACAATGGATAAAGAAAAAGATTTAGAGTATGCTTTAGAGCAAATGCAGGCTCAGATAAAACAAATGCAATCAGATTCTTACCATGAAAATTTTGAAATAAACGAACTTCATAGTTTGAAAAGAAAGCTCAAAAATCAAGAGCAAAAAATGAAGCATGAGCAATACATGAGAAGACGTTATCCCTCGGTCAATGAAGCATACAAACAGTATCAAATGTTGCTGAAATTAACGAAATCACATAAGTAAAAAGATAAATAAAATAAAGAGTAGACAGTAGTTTACAAAGGTAAAACTATGAAAGACAACGAAACAAAATTTATACAAACATTGATAGATGGCAAAGCCCAGGTAACGATCTTCTTAATCAACGGAGTAAAGTTAAGTGGTGAAATTACATCTTATGATGATACAACATTAAACCTAAAACGTGATAGACACACGCAGTTGGTATATAAAAATGCTATATCAACTATCATGCCAATTGAACCAATTGATCTATAATAAATAATATTAGTGTTAGATATAATGAGCTGAACGGAGTGAAAGGTTTTCACGAAAGTGTCTAGCACCGTGGGGGCCATCCGCACACCTGAGATATCTGGATTTCCGATGGTTGGCTGGGTATGCCACTCGTTCGCGAGGGAATATTCTAACGGAGCCCTGTAAAAGAAGGATATGTATTAGGCCAATATATAGCTGGACATTGCAGGGTTTAGTGATTTTAATTGACTTTTTGTTAAAAAAATATTAAAATAAGACAATAAGGAGAAATATTATGAGTACAACTAATCAACAATTATTAAGTTTATTTGACGAATACAAAGAAAACAATGACAAGTTTGCTGAAAAAGGTAATAAAGCGGCTGGTACAAGAGCCAGAAAAGCATTATCAGAAATGACTAAACTTGCTAAAGTAAGAAGAAAAGAAATACAAGAAGCAAAAACAGAAACGGCTTAATGGTTCAGTAGATGGCAACAACTGATGACAAGTATGATATTACGGAAACGGTGTGGCGTTCGGGTCGTAAAAATAACTTTGAAGATGAGTTAGTTGTTGCAGAAGGTACTGTGAATTCTCAACCAGCATACATTATGGCTTGGGAAGTAAAACAAAATAGACCAGAGTGTGTTTGTTGGAATGGCGAAGTTGCATATTTTCCTCGTATGTTTTGGGAAGATATAGTTCCACCAGGATACATCAAAGTGTATAACCATGCTGATGAAAAAGAATATATGATAAAAAAAGACAAACAGTATCACGTTATTGATGAGCAAGTTTATGTGAGATATTTTCCAGAAGAAAATACAAAAGTACATCAACCACAGTTTATTAATGCAACTGATACTCCATCAGCGAAAACAAAAGCAATAGAGTATGTGTTGTGGTTTAATGAAAATCAACGTCAACTAGACTCATACAATAGGCTGTTAAGCACTTCAAAACAAGCCAAAAAACGCAGAAGACGTAGAGCAAGGATATCAGCTGAAAAGCAGATAAATATAATACAATGATAACACTTACAGAATCAGCAAAAAAACAAATTATAGATTTGTGCAAACAACACGAAACAGATGCAGTTAAATTATCTGTATTAGGTGGAGGTTGTGCAGGTTTTAAATATGACTGGAGTTTTACTACAATGGATAAAGTTGATGAAAATGATGAAGTAATCAATTTAGATGAAGGTAAATTTGTAGTAGACAGCATGAGTCTTCCTTTTATTGCAGGCACAGAAATAGATTATGTGCGTGAAGTATTTGGTGCTCATTTTGAAATAAAAAATCCATCAGCAACTTCTTCATGCGGTTGCGGTGAATCATTCGGAGCATAACATGGTAGGGAATGTTTTTGATCGTACTGATTTGGATCAAGAAAAATTAGTAAAGTTGATCAGAGAAATTCAGAACAAGTTAGCCTTTATTGAAAAGAAAGGTGGCTACAATGAAGCCTATGCTCAAATGAAAAGACAATTAGATTTTTTGATGATAGAAATGAAAGGTCGAATAGAAAAAGACATTAGTGATCAAACATTAAATGAAAAACCATTTACAATGGTAGGTGATGAACCAGAAAGAAAATAACAATGGGAAAAGGACCAAAAAATAATAATAAAAAATCCTATACTTCCAAAGGTGGACTAGGCGGACGTGTTGGACGTAAAATTCGAAATATGATGAGACGTGCTAGACGTTCAGGAGAATTAGTTGATGATCAAGTATTGAGAGGTTGGCACGACAGAGAAAAATACTGGAGAGAATTATCAACTAGAAGAGATCAGGCTTCTAAAGATAGATATACTAAATGGGTAGAAGAGCAAAGAATCAAATTAGAAGCGAGTAAACTATATAGGACATACAAACCAGCAGGGTGTACATACTCGGCCTGTGTTCAGGCTTTGAAAACAAATTGGATGACTCAATTTACTGAAAAGTGGAAACAAAGATTATCCAATGAACGTGCTGGAGATACTATTCATGGAAGACCAAGAAGACGATCTGCATAGTAATAGTCCAAGAGAAAGCCTTTCTGAAAAGGTTGTTCTTCCTCCGGACAAACTCAAAAAAAGAGTTAACTATATATTGCAAAAATTAATAATTGAGCACTCGCCAAAAGAAGTGGTTGATTGGATGTTCAATTTTATTCATGAGTATTACAAAGGTGATAAAAGAATAGATGTAGCTCTTAAAGAATTCTTAGAAAAACAAGAACAAGAAAAAGAAGACAAAAACGTTGACAAATCTTAAATTATATAATATAATTTGGTTATATGATTGATACAGGTAGAATTACAAATACAAATGACTATGGTGAACCAGTTGTAAATTGCAACGATTTGGTTGAACTGGTGTATCAAGGTAAAATAATTGATAATTTAAAAGTCAATGATAAAAGGATCGAAATGTATAATAATGTACTTTCAGATCTTAATATTGATTGGCCAAAAATTAAAACACTATCAAAGTTGGATATTCCAGTAAAAGATTATGATACAGCATTACAATCTGATTGGTATATGCCAGAAGAATATAAACAACTTGATGTATTATCATATATAAAGTCATTGGCAAAAACAGATGAAGAAAAAATAAGAGTCAACAACGAACTTGAACTATACGTAAAATATGGTTTATTAAATGTATTAAGATTTTTAGTATATCTAATTAAAGTTATGAGAGACAACGACATAGTTTGGGGTGTTGGTAGAGGTTCATCAGTTTCTTCATATGTGTTATATTTGATGGGAGTTCATAAGGTTGACTCTATCAAGTATGACTTAGATATAACAGAATTTTTGAAAGATAAATAATTATATAGGAGTATTATTTATGGCACAGCGAAGAACAAACCAAGGTCAAATGCTTGATATGGAAGGTCTTGCTTTAAAAAATGAAAAGGCAGTAGCAGTTGGAAATATGAATTCAAATGCTAGAGGCGATCAACTTGACGCAAATGGTAATATTGTTAAAACTAAAACTGAACAAGCACAGGCTTACTATGCAAATAATCCAAAAGCAGTTGTAAAAACAGTTAGTATTAAAGATGCTATTGATCCAATTCAAACAAAAGAAATGGAAAGTGCACCAGTACAAAAAGCAAAACCAAAAGCGGCTAAACCAAAATCAGCACCAGTATCAAAGGTAAAGAAAACTGTTGAAGTTGAATTACCAAATGGTGACATTGAAATTAGAGAAGTAGAAGAATAAGAATGAATACAACATACGGTAAAATAAGAGCTTTGAGAAATAAAGTTCTTGTTAGAAATATCGATAAAGGTATGAGAAAATCTAAAGGTGGCATCATTCTAGCTCAAAGTGATTCAGTTAGTGATGGTGCCTCTGGTATTAGACCAAGATGGGCAGAAGTATATTCAGTTGGTTCAAACATTGATTGGATTAAAGAAGGCCAGTGGGTATTAATGGAACACGGCCGTTGGACAATGCCAGTAAAAATAAATGACGGAGAATCTGAATTTGATCTTAGACAGGCCGATCCAGATGGCATATTAGGATATTCAGATAGCAAACCAGACGACATCCAAGATGGCGGCAAACAAACCTTTTAAATCATTTGACAAAACATCAATTTTATACTATACTAATACACGTATGCGTATACTCGAACAAAATTTTAAAATAGGCGGATAATAATGAAAGAATTGTGGGTAGAAAAGTATAGACCTAAAAAAGTAAAAGAATATGTTTTTCGCGATGAAAAACAAGAACGCCAAGTACAAAGTTGGATTGATTCAAAAGCAATACCACATTTGATGTTTAGTGGTGATCCTGGTACAGGTAAAACTACTCTTGCAAAATTATTATTACATGAACTTGAAGTTGACAAAGGTGACATATTAGAAATAAATGCATCTAATGAAAACTCTGTAGATGTAATGAGAGATAAGATTACAAACTTTGCTCAAACAATGCCATTTGGTGATTTTAAATATGTGTTGTTAGATGAAGCAGATTATATTACTCCAAATGGTCAAGCAATATTGCGTGGACTGATGGAGCAGTATGCTTCAACTTGTAGGTTCTTGTTAACTTGTAATTATGAACGTAGAGTTATTCCAGCAATTCATTCTAGATGTCAAGGCTTTCATATCAAACAGTTAGATAAAACAATGTTTTCTGTTAGAGCAGGTGAAATACTTGCCAATGAAGGTGTTGAGTTTGATATGGACACACTTGATGTTTATGTTAAAGCAAACTATCCAGATTTAAGAAAATGTATTAATACTTGTCAAATGAATTCACAGACAAGTAAATTAGAAAAGCCAGAAGATGGTGATATAGGTGAAGGTAATTTAGAAATCACGTATGTAGCAATGTTCCAAAATGGTGACATTGAAAAAGCAAGAAAGTACATTGTTGAAAATGCAGATCAAAACCAATATGATAACATATATAGAAAAATGTATGAAAATTTAGAATGGTTTGGTGACACACAAGAAAAACAAAACAGAGCATTATTATCAATACGTGAAGGGCTTGTTAATCATTCAGTAGTGGTAGATCCTGAGATTAATTTAGCGGCAACTATGGTCGAATTAGAAGCAATTCGTAATAAATAGTTGTAGTATGAGCAAGAACAAAGGACACTTCGTAGTTTTCCAACATAGTTATATGCCTGCTCCAGGTGCCAACCCTTCTATGAAAAATTTTGGTACTGAAGGTAGGTGGAGAGTACAAGAATATGTTTATTTTGTTGATAGATTAAAATCAAGGCATTGGGATTCTTCAACAGTTATAATTGATTATGATAATTGGAAAGTGCTAAAAGGGCCATCAGATGGCGAGCCTGTTACAGTTCAAGGTATGTTAGATCACGTACAAAAACATTATCCACAACAATTCCAACAATTTATGGATTTGGTCAAAGATGTTAAGCCTAAAAAAGATTGACACTTTTAAAAAATTGTAATATAATAATAGAATGAAAGTTTGGCTAATTGATTTAGAATCTGTAGAAACAAGATATACTTGTGAATGGAAAACTCATGTTCCTGAGCTATTAGAATCAAAAGGTTTAGAAGTTGAAGTAATTGAAGGTGCAAATGATATTCCACCTGCAACAACACCAGGTGCATTTTTAAACTTTGGCGGAACAAATATTTACAAATCAACACAGATAGAAAAGTTATCAAGAGCATTTACAGAAGGTCGTGTTAGTCAAGGCGATCATATTATTTTTACTGATGCATGGCATCCTGGTATTGTTAATGTAAAATATATGAGTGAGTTACTTGGCATAAAAGTTGTTACACATGGACTATGGCACGCCGGATCATATGATCCTGCAGATTTCTTAGGTAGATTAATTGGAGATGCTCCTTGGGTAAGATATGCGGAACGTTCTTTCTTTGAATGCTTTGATCATAATTATTTTGCAAGTAATTTTCACATTGACTTGTTTGTTAGATCAATTGACAATGCAAGTCCGTATGTTGGCTTAACACCACAAGCAAAAACAAATAAAATTGTTAGAAGTGGATGGCCAATGGAATATATGCAAGACAAATTAAGTAAGTATTCAAAATTAAAAAAGAAAAATTTAATTTTATTTCCACATAGAATTGCTCCTGAGAAGCAACCAGAAATATTTAGAGATTTAGCAAAACATATTCCAGAGTATGAATTTGTAGTATGTCAAGACAAACAATTAAGTAAAAAACAATATCACACTTTACTAGGTGAAGCAAAAATGGTGTTTAGTGCAAACACACAAGAAACATTAGGCATATCACCTTACGAAGGAATACTTGTTGGCGCAATGCCAATGGTACCTGATAGATTAAGTTATAAAGAAATGTATGACGTTCAATGGAAGTATGACTCAAGTTGGACAGAATCATATGAAAGTTATGAAAAAAATAAACTTAAATTAATACACATGATTAGGCATGATATAGAAAATTACGAAAGTAAGTTACCTAAATTACAAAAATTGGCACAAAATTTAACTGAAAAATACTTCTCTGCACATAATCTTTTAAATACTATAAAGAATTATGAGGTAACACATGGGGAAGAAGAAAAAGAAAAAATTTCAAATTGAATTTGATATGGTAAGTGATAGAAAACTACCTGACTACATTTCTTGGGAAGAAGAGGAAGTTATGTACGAACTTGCTAAATTTTTCCGTAAAAAAATTAATGAAGGTCATTATAGAGTTACAATGGCCGAAATAGTTGAAAAGTTTGGCCATGTGCCTGAACCTCATATGTATCATCAAATATTTGAAATAGCAGAAAGCCTTGGAGGACCAGAACAGGGTATTACACACAACGGTAATTATTATCCTCCAATTAGTAGAACAATTCACTAATAAAATATCTTGCATTTCAAATTTAAAATTGTTATAATAAGAAACATAAAAAGGCAACCCTCTGCCTTAACATCGGGAGAACAAAATGAGTGTAAGTGAAGATATTAAAAAAAGATTAAAAGATGCCGGCAAACGGTTTCATTCAAATGACAACATTGCAGAATATATTAAAGACGGTGAACTAGACCAACTACAAGCAGAAGTACAAGAAAAAATGCAAGGCGTATTAGACAGTCTTGTAATTGATACAGAAAACGATCACAATACAAATGACACAGCAAGACGTGTTGCTAAAATGTATGTGAATGAAGTATTTGGTGGAAGGTTCAAAGCACCACCAAGAGTTACCAGTTTTCCAAATATGGGATACAAAAGTTTGTATACAAGTGGTCCTATTTCAATTAGATCAACGTGTGCCCATCATTTTCAAAACATTGTAGGTAGAGCTTGGATAGGTATTGTACCAAATGGTGAAGTAATTGGATTATCAAAGTTTAATCGTATAGTTCATCACATAGCAGAACGTCCACAGATACAAGAAGAAATGACATCACAGATTGCAAATGAATTGAAAAAGTATGCAAAAACTGAACACATTGCAGTTGTTGTAAAAGCAGAACATCATTGTATGACACATAGGGGTGTACGTGAACATGAATCAGACATGACTACAGCAATTATGGAAGGCGGTTTTAGAGATAATAAAGCACTAAGACAAGAGTTTTATGATTTAATGCTGAGCATGAAGGGCCATGAATAGACCAAACTATGTTTCAGAACACACATTGTTCACATTTCAACCAAGCGAAGATGCAGACTATGAAGTTTGGGAAGATATGGACATTGGTAAAAAAGTTACAAAATACACTGAATGGTTTAGAAACAATAAAGTAAATCCAAAAAAATATAATTTTAAAAAGTACGTCAGCGGGCATCCTATGGAAACAGATAGAGCAATAGGAATTACTGAAGGATATGTTACTGTACAAATTTATGATAGAAAAATTGATACACTATTTAGGCTAACTTGGTTATGATAATACAGATTAAAAAATTTATTAAAGACAGTTATCGTTTTTCACCGTTGGCATTTTGGTGTGAAATGGTTGAAGCTACATTTTTAATTACGGCAAGTGCAATTCTAACATTTACAATTTTAGATCCTGCAACAAAGATTTTTATTCCAATGTATTTTTTAGGGTCAGTGTTAGGAATAGTTAGTGCAGTAATACGTAAAGCGGCATTTGTTATTGTGTTGTGTAGTTGGTTTACAGTAATGAATGCAATAGCATTGGTACAGTTGTTTATACTATAAGGACATAGCATGAAAATAGGTATAGCAGGATATGGATATGTTGGTCAAGCACATGAACTGATATTAAAAGATTATCATGACATTATCATAAGTGATCCTGCAAAAGGTCATTACGGTGACCTCAGTCATGCAGATGCAATCATTGTTTGTGTCAGCACACCATCAACTAAAAATGGTTATTGTGATGTTAATAATGTTGGTGATGTAATTGACGCAGGACCAGATGTGCCGTACTTAATTAAAAGCACAATGAGTTGTGAAGGTTGGAGATTAATTATCGACTGTTGTAAAAACAAAAACTTGACTTATTCGCCAGAGTTTTTACGTGCAAAACATTGGCAACAAGATGCAACACAACAAAAGCAGGTGTATCTTGGAGGATCAGACACACAGTTTTGGTCAGACATATTGTCAAGTGCATTAGGAAACATTAGTATTAGTGTAGGAGATCCGCAAGAATTAATAGCGGCAAAACAATTACGCAATAGTTTTCTAGCATTAAAAGTTACATATTTTAATCAAATTTTTGATTTTTGCAATGCACAAAATATTAATTTTGATTCTGTAAGAAAATTTATCACTAGTGATGATAGAATAAATGAAAGTCATTCGTTTGTAACTGACGAAAGAGGATTTGGTGGCCATTGCTTTCCAAAAGATATTTTAGCAACATTGAGGTCATCACAAGTTGCTGGTGCCGGAATGTCTTTGCTAGAAGAAGCAATAGAGTATAACAACAAGGTACGAAAATGAAGATAGGAATAACATTTTCAACATTTGATTTATTACACGCAGGTCACGTGTTAATGCTAAAAGAAGCAAAAGAAAGTTGTGATTATTTAATTGCAGGGTTACAAACAGACCCAACTATTGATAGACCAGGCACAAAAAATAAACCTGTGCAATCTATTATTGAAAGACAAATACAACTAGAAGGTTGCAAATATGTTGATGAAATTATTGTGTATCAAACAGAACGTGATGTAGAAGATATATTAAAAACTAAAACAATTAATGCAAGGATACTAGGTGTAGAATACAAAGATAAAGATTTTACTGGTAAGCAAATTTGTATAGATAAAGGAATTGAATTAGTTTATAATAGTAGGGATCACGATTGGAGCACTACTGAATTAAGAAGTAGAATACAAGGAGAACAACCACAAAAAGAAACGTCATCTCCTGGAAGAACATTTGATGAGCAAATGGACGAAAAGTTTAAAGATAACAAATATTTGGGATATGTTTATAAAACCAAATATGAATAAGTGGATTGTTGTATTTTTAATTGCATTAATAGTACCATATGCAATTGGCCAATGGATAGATGGAGATAATTTATTGTTTGGATTAGAACTTAAACCGTTTTGGCAATTTCAAATTAGAAACTGTCCTGCTTGTTAAAATTAAAGTTGACAACAGCATAAAAATTTTATATAATTAAATACACATAAGGGCTCAGCTCATTAATAGTAAAGGAGGCAATTAATGTCCTATAATTACACAGAAGAATTAGTAACAAATTCAATTGGAAGAGAATATTGGATTTACAAAGACGATGCATTTTATCAACAAAGAATTGCAAATGCAGGTCCATATCAAAAACAAAATTTATTAAGACTTAGAGAATTAAAACCAAATGCTAGAACAATAATTGATGTTGGCATGAATATTGGTATGAACACAATTGAATATGCCACTTGGGCAAAAGATGTTCATGGATTTGAACCAACACCACAAACTTACGATATGGCACTTAAAAATATTGTGTTAGCAAAGGCACAAAAAGATTCAAATATGATT
>Ga0163109_10004444_pt1 | contig 10645 bp, 2 predicted proteins | sample CRUFie1St13metaG_FD_108704 | JGI IMG/M metagenome (GOLD analysis project Ga0163109, IMG submission 108704) | Marine microbial communities from the Costa Rica Dome - CRUD Field 142mm St13 metaG | ecosystem: Environmental > Aquatic > Marine > Oceanic > Photic zone | place: Costa Rica: the Eastern... | reverse complement strand
GCAATGGAATTTGCTGGCAAGATAGATGCTGAATGTGCTTACCAGAATATCAAATACGAGTTAAAAGTCCTGAAGAAGGTTCGTAAAGAATATAAATAAAGATAAGAACTAGACCTGTGTCATATTAGGACAATTTAATGGCATTAACACGACTTCAAAACATCATTTCATCAGTTGAAGGTAGAATCCTTTACGTCAATCCTGATGATTTTGACGCAACAGATGCAATTGATAATAAAGGCAATTCACCCATCAGACCCTTCAAGTCGATTGCACGTGCAGTTCTTGAAGTGGCAAGATATTCTTACGTCAGTACTGGTAGTGCTGACGATAAATTTGACCAGTTTACAATTATGTTGTATCCTGGTGATCACATTGTTGATAACCGCCCTGGTGAGTATCCATATGAATTAAGTGGAGCAAACTTTATTCCAGCAATTACTGCATTTTCTGCATCTCCAATTATTGGTGAATATGGTTGGAGTAATGTAACAAAACAATATGGAGATCTTTATAAGATTGTAAACTCTCAAAGAGGCGGTCTTATTATCCCTAGGGGTGTTTCTATTATTGGTTTAGATCTTAGAAAAACAAAGATTAGACCAAAGTATGTTCCTGTAGGTGGATCAAATACTGCAGCAACTGAACATCTTATTAACTTCACTGCAAACCCTGCAACTCCAAATGAAATTGAAGTAACTACTGTAACTGGTGGTGATGCTGGAAATATTAATGACCTTGTGGTGGGATCTGTATTTGAAGATGGTGTTTATGATAATTCAGGAAATGTAAAAATTACTCCTGGAACTAAGATTACGGAGATTGATTGTAATTTAGGGTCAGGTCTTACTGTTAAACTTTCTAAACCCCATCAGTACAATCCAACTGCCAGTCCTTCTGGTGTCACTGTAGTAGTTCCTTTTGAGGATGATAATAGTAGAACCGCCTTGTTTAGAATTACTGGCGGATGTTACTTCTGGCAGTTTACCATGTTGGATGGTGATCCAAATGGAATCTACACTTCTGGTGCAGTTGAACCTCAAAGTTGGACTACAACTGTAGATCCTCAAATTAGTCATACTAACTTGACTATTTTTGAATATGCATCATTACACGATCTTCATGTATTCTATAGAAAAGTATCTGATGCTATTAGTGTAATTGATTGCTCAAAGATTGAACCGAAGATTCAAGAGAATAGAATTGTTGGTCCTCTTGCTGATGAGGTATCAATTACTAAAGTTTCAAGAAATAGGAATGTAGTTACTGTAACTCTTGCAGAAGAACTTAATATTACTGCAGGTAACTTTGTCTCTATTAGTGGAACTGGTAACTTTATTACAGGATCACCATCAACTACTCCATTATATGCTGGTGAAAGGCAAGTATCATCTGTTAACAGTAGAAGTGAGTTTACTTATATTCTTAGTGCTGGTGATGTCACAACTTTGAATACACTTGAATCTGGATCTGATGCAAATCAAGATCCAACAGATGGTATTCAAATTAGTTACACACCTAATCAAAGTGCAAAATTAGAGATTGAGATTGATACAGTTGAATCTGCATCACCTTATATCTTTAACGTATCACTTAGATCCACTTATGGAACTTGTGGTATGCACGCTGATGGATCCAGAGCAACTGGATTTAAGTCAATGGTTGTAGCTCAATATACTGGAATCAGCCTTCAAAAGGAAGATAGTGCATTCCTCATTTATGATAGTGGAACTAATACTTATGTTAATGATGGTTCAACTCTGCATAAAGATATCAATGCAGTATATAACCCACTTCAGAGAAGTTACCATGTAAAGGCATCTAACCGTGCTGTAATTCAGGCAGTTTCTGTTTTTGCTGTTGGTTTTGCTGATCACTTCATTGCTGAAGACGGGGGTGACATGAGCATCACCAATAGCAATTCTAACTTTGGATCAAATGCTCTTAGATCTATTGGATTTAGTGATACTGCATTTAAAAAAGATTCCTTAGGAAAAATTACTCACATTATCCCACCAAGAACTGTTGAGTCAGAACTTAGTAATGTATATTGGGAATCTATTGATGTTGTTAAGACAGCACAGCATAATGATAGAATATACATTGATGGTAGAACTGATTTTGCTGAAATTACTTCTGGAGGTTCTTTATTTACTAGTACTTCTGTATCAGTTAAGGACCCAGAAGGTGCTAATCTCACTGTCAATCTCACACTCGTAAATGGAACTGCGACTGCTATTGCATTCGCTTCTGGACCAACACCAGTATATGGTACATTCCAACCAGGTGATAGTGTACATATTCCCAATCCAGATAACCCCAATGGACTTCCTATTGAATTTACCATTGGAGAGACCTTAACAACTCTTGCTGGTGGTAGATATGATATTGGTAAGAGAACTCTTAATAAGGATAGTACACCTACTAACGATGCAATTTATGTACCACTTTATGCAATAGGGGCAAATACAACTACAGAGCAGTATGCTAATATTGCACCTTCTGTTAATGGTAATATTTTTGAATATGATTATATTCTTAACAACTGGTATGTTAATGTAAATGTAGCAGGAAACCAAATTTACACCGCCTTATCTGGAAATACTAATAAGTACGGTTCTGGTAAAATTGAGACAACTCCAACAACTTATATCAAGAGAATTGTTGATGAAAGGATTGATGATGAGAAGATTTATAGGTTGCGTTATGTCACGACACGTGGCGATGATGATAAAAATCCTTCATTCCCAACACCTGGTTATGTCATTCAACCTAAGAAAGGATTGGGAATTGCTGGTGTAGGTGATAGATTTACAGATGGTGCTAATTTATTACTTCTTAATAAGCGTTTTCTTGCAGAAGAGACGGTAGAAAGATATCTTGATGCTAATCCTTCGTTTACCATTACTGGTGGAGATCAGAGGTGTATTGATGACCTTATTGATATTATTGATGCAATTGCATTTAACTTGAGATATGGTGGTAATAGTGAAGTTTATGATGCCTCTGCTTTCTACACTGCTTCTGGTAACCTTCCAGAGGCAGAGAGAACTGCAACCAACGATATGTTGGAACTGCATTTAAAACCAATGGTTGCAAATGTTATTAACAATACCACAGTTTCTGGAACAGTACTTAATAGTAATTATACTCAAGTTACTATTAGTAATGAAGAACAATTGATTATTGTTGGTGGTGGTTGTAGTAACGTAATTACAGCAGCAAATACTCTTATTGATATTGTAAGGACTGCTGTTGGAACTAATAACAATGCAGGCACACTTCCATCTAGAACAGTACCAACTGCTACTTACACTAGAATTCGTGGTCAAGAATATAATGATGTTTATTACATCTATGAAGTAGAAGAAGTTGTACCATATAGTTTTGATCCTGATACAAATACTGTAACGGATGGTGTATATTATCTGACAGTTTTAAAAGGATCTGTTGCAGTTAGTACAGGCATCTTACAAGGAAACAATTTTAAGTTCAGTCAAAATATTGACAACTTATATCCAAAAATTAATATCGACAATATTGTTAGTGATCCTATTATTTCAAAAAGTGTTGCAGATGCAGTTTTAATTGGAAATGTTAAAACTACAAATGGATTAAGTAATAATGTTCTTACTGATCCAGTAGATCCTTCTTATAGTATTACTAAAGAATCATTATCATTTTTCTTTGATGAATATCTTAATAATGAATTAGAGTGGGGATGGGAAGGAAAGTTAGCTGTCTCCAGTAATGTTTCTCACACAGTAAATCTTAATAATCCTGATGGAAGTCACGGGGAAAATGTTGTCAATCTTTCAAATCGTGGTGGTAATGGTGAAGTTAGAAAGATTCCTATTAATCCAACTAGGGAAGTAGACGGTATTGAGGTAGAACTTCGTAGACCATCTACAATTAGATCTGGTAACCATACATTTGAATATGTTGGTTTTGGACCTGGTAATTATTCTACTGGTTTCCCAATTAAACAGACCAAAGTTCTTTCTGATGAAGAGCAAAAGTATTCTCAGTCACTAAAAGAGCAGGGTGGTATTGCATTCTATTCTGGTCTTAACTCTAATGGTGATTTGTATATTGGTAATACTGTTATTAACGCTGTTACTGGTAAAACCACATCGAATGAAATTTCTGAACTTACTACATTAACTGTTAAGAATAATATTAATGTTCTTGGTGGTTCTGGTAATAGAATTATTTCTAACTTCCAAGGACCAGTAAGTTTCCGTAATGATCTTAATGGTGAAGGAAATGTATTTTTATCCAATGTCCAGTTAAGAAATCAGGATGGTATTATCAGTAAGATTCTTAATGCTGATGCAGTTCCTGGAACTGGTAATGCTGGTGATTTTATCTTTAATACTCAACCTGATAATGGTGGATATTTTGGATGGTCACGTACTTCTGATGCAGAATGGAGACCTTCAGGGTTAATTGGTACTGAGAAACTTCATTCATATAAAGATGGATCTAGTTATACTTTTAATATTGGTTCTGATATTACAGATCTTTTATCCAATACTACAGTTAACACAAACTATGACTTAGATGTAACTACTAATCAAAGAGTTGGTGGTCACATTGATATTGGTACTGGTGCAACTTCTGCAATTACATCTAACACTGCATCTAAAGAAACAAAGTTATATATTGAGCAAGCGTGGGATGCTGTTGGTGTTGATCATAAACCAATTGAAATTAAACTTACCAACGACTCTGGTACTGGTAAAATGATTGATATGTTAAAGGCAAATGGAACATCTGTCTTTAACGTTGATAAAGAAGGTAATGTTTCTATTCAAGCAGGTTCTAGTTATGGAATTTCTAATAGAGCGTTCTCTTGTAGGTTGACTGCTGCTTCTTCTACTAATACGGGTAACAATGAAATTAATACTCAAAGTTTTGTTACTAGTATTACGGTAGATAATTATGTTGGATCTGGTTCAAGTGGAACTCTTGGATATAATTATGGTTTTAGAACTGACACTGATTTAGGTTCATTCCAATTTGTAGAAGCACCTGCTGACTTTGATAATTTCAACACAAGATCCATTCTTATGTTTATTAATGGTGTTCTTCAAACTCCATTTGAAGATTATTATTTTGATGGTTCGAGATTCTTGTTCAATCAAGAACCTATTAATGGATCTAAAATTGACCTGCGTTTCTTAGCTAACTAAATACAATATAGGGGAATTCATAAGCTAAATGGCACTAACTAGAATTACATCTAGTGTTATTAAAGATAGCACTATTACAGAAGGTAAGTTTGATAAACCATATCTTGATTCTACCAATGCAGATATTGCAACACAGTCGATTACATTCCAATCTGACATAACTGTCAAGGTTGGAAGTGTTGGAACTCCATTTTTTACAGCGAGCAGTAACTTAGTTACGATTAATGCTCCTTCTAATTCAGATGTTGCATTAAACATTCTGGAGGGTAATCTTACGGTTTCCGATGGTGATATTACTCTTGCTGGAACAAGAAAAGTAGCATCTCCATTTTTTGAAGCAGGAGATGGAGATAGTACAAATCCCAGTTACTACTTTGGATCTTCATCTAATACTGGTTTATATTATAGTGACTCCCCAGTTTCATTAAATTTCACTGTAGGTGGTGTTGATCAATTATCTTTAGTTCCTACTGAGGGATTTAAGATTGGCAATAGAGTTACAAGAATTCTAGGTACAGGCACATCATATACTGATGTATTTAAGTACAATGTAAATACTGAAGGAATTGAATTTGGTGGTAGTGTTAATCTTGTTAATATTAAGACGGGTGGTGATGATGTAATTAGTGTAAGATCTACCAATACGAGTGGTAATGCTTATCCAAGTAATGAAAATCGTGTTGGTATTAATACGAATGACCCACAAGCAACATTGGATGTTAGTGGTACGATTAGAGCAACTAGTTACTCCAATCTTCAATCCAGTGATTTACCAGTTATTCCTATCAATAAGGGTGGAACTGGGTTAAGTTCTATTGGATTTCCAGAACAACTTTTAAGAATTAATTCTGCTGGAACTGCATATGAGTATTTTACATTAAACACTGGTGACGTTAATAATCTGTCATCCTTTAATGTATCTGGTGATGGCACTTTATATGATGTAACCAGTAGGGGAACCTCTAATGGTAGATTAACTATTAGTATTCCCGATTCCAGTACATTTTTTACTGGTCAAGATATTAAAGTATTTGGTATTAATACTTTAAACATTGCTCAGTACGACTCAAATACTGTTGGAACAACAATTTATTCCAATTGGAAAGACAGTATTGACACCAATAATAGTTTTATTATCGCTCAAGGTGGTGTAGGTGGAGCAGTAAGATATACTTATTATGCAGCATTAATTAACTTTAACACAGGAGTTATTTCTTCCCTCAAAAAACTAAAGCATAGTTCTACAGGTGCTCCTGATTATGTTGAAAATTTTGAGTTAGATACTTTTAATGATCAGAGATATAATAGTGTATCTCTTCTGAGACCAAATGCATCTCATGGTATACTTCTTTACAGATTTAAGAGTAGCACTGCAGTTGTAAAGGATAGAGATGGAAATGGAATTAGTGACCATGATACTAGATTGAATCTCATTGCTATTATTGGGCAGAGAGATATTGGTTCTTCAACGACATCTCTGTTCACATATAATGATTATGGTCCTTATAATAGAACAACCTGGGGCGATTTCAACACAGACGGATCATATAACCAAAATTACTTAGAAATTAAAACTTTCCCTTGCTCTATTGAAACTACAGACATTCCAAACTTTGGACCATATCCTGGTTGGGCAGAGAGAACTGTATTTAATGTAAATCAATCGAATGATACAATTACAGTATCAAATCCAGATGTTGGTGATTTATATGATGCTACTGATTTAGCATCTTCATTTATTGACATTAACAAAATGCATGTTTGTCATGATGATACTGAGGCATTAAAATTAGCAATTCAAAGTGTTATTGACAAGAAGCAGTTCTCACTGTTCTTGACTGGTGGTACATATCTTGTTAAGAATCTTCCAATTCCTTCTAACTTCTCACTTTCTGGATCTGGTAAAGCGACAGTAATTAAGAAGCAATACTTTGATACCAGTTATAATTCTCAACCAAGTCCAGAATTTAGTAGATTGTATTCTGCTCTCTGGTTAAGAAAGGCTGAAACTTCTGGTGGTACTCCTTCAAATAATGATTCTCAACCAATTGAGAATACTACAATGAGATCTTTTGCTGTAGATGGTAACTATAACAATATGCTCAGATTGGGTGATAGTACTAGACCTGATGGTAATGCTTTGATTTATGCTGCGGGATCTAGAAATTGTTCTTTAACTGATCTTGACATTAAGAACTCTGTTGGTGATGGAATTTATGCTGAGGGTGCCTCTAGATTATCATTACAAAACACTTCAGTATATGATAATTCCATTACATATTTGACTTTTGATAATCCACTTCAAGCAACAGATGCAACAGTTCTTAAAGTATCTGACTGTGCATTCTTAAGTAATCCTGGTCCTGCAGATATTACTACATCAGAGGTGGTTGCATTCAACTCTTGTATTATTAGAAACTCTGGTACTGGTCTTAGGACTTTTGGTGCTAGAAGTGCTAATGTAGAAAATAATCTTATCTTGGGTCCTGATGATGAATGGATTCCAACAACTGATATCTATGATAGTGATTATAACTCTATCAATATTACATGCTATAAGTCAACTGGTGTTGGTACTGGAGGTCCTGTTAAGTTTACTTATGTTGAGGAGAATATTGCTAAGGATCTTACCAATACTATCATTGAACCATATGTTTATAGTGTCTTAGTTGATCAAAATGGAAATGAGACATTATCTACAAATCCATTAGAATTTATTCCAACTGGAGGATCTTCTTCTATCTCTGTTCTAGTGGCAAGTGTATATGATATTGCAAATGGTGGAGTCCAGGTACAGATTCCTGCAGGAACTGGTCCAGGATCGGCATTGGATGCTATTCCTTATAGAACTGTAGTTGGCACTCAAGGTGTTAATTACAATTATCTTATTTACTATATTGCAGGAACAGAAAGTGTTGCAGTTGGTGATCCTGATAATTATATTATTGACGGTGTTCTTAGTTATGATCCAATTAATTTACTGTACACTGTAAAAATTGCTGACGAATATGTCCCTGAATTTGGTGAGAGTGATACAGTACAAATCCTTGAGCACAATCCAGTTAATGGATATAGTTTGCCAACTAATTTAACAGTTGCTGCTGTTAGATTTGATCAACAATCGTTTGTACTGGATTTATATAATGCTGACTTTGCTACTTTCAATGCTACATACAATAGTTCTCAAATAGATAGTGGTGGAAATCTCAATATAGACATTTCTGCTAGAGGATATATAAAGAAGACAAAACAATTCACAATCGCCAAAGGTATCATCGGAGTTAAGTAATCCATGCCTGAGAATACTAACATTAACAATAATTCTGCCGTAGTCGTAGTTGGCAGAACTGCTCCAGTACCTACTGGTCAGCAATCAGCAGAGAAATCTATCCCAGTTGTTGTCGCGAGTGACCAGGAGGCGATTCCTGTTGAGGAACAGAATAAACAACAATCAGAAGTTGCTCTATCTCTGTTAGGTATCCCTAGATCTGAAGTTGCGTTAGGTATTTTTGCTGACGTTAACACATATGATGTTAACCCATCGGAATGGACAGCATTCCCAGAACAGTTACAGACAATACTTGCTTCCGATGAGGCAGAATATACTGACATTCCTGGTCAACAGGATTGGGGTCTCAGTCATGTTCCCTCAGAGGCAGGAGCACATATTGAAGCACCTGCTAATGAATATTCTATCCTGACTTCTAAGAGATTCTTTAGATATCAACCAGGTCGTGTATCTGCTGGTACGTTTGGTGTTAAGTTTGGTCGTGCTCCATATACTGTTCACTTTGGAGCTAATGACTATCCTACAGGGGTAAATGGAACGGATTACTTACTTGCAAATCCACTGCAGCAGGTAAGAAACCCAGCAATTAAAAAGTATGGTGTATTTGACAAGTTTGATGGATATTATTACGAGAGTATTAATGAAGGTCGTGGTGATAACTTCTGCTGCGTTAGAAGAACACAGTCCAATATTCAACAGAAGTCAAAAGATTTCTTCTATTCTACAGGTCAAGCTGCTGACACGAATCCAAGACAGTTTGGAACTAAGCAGTATGAAGATTATGGGAACATGGAAGTTCCTGGTCAGGGTTATAGAGGTGATTCGGTTATCCTTCGTGATGGATTGGTCAATATCCATGCAGGTTTATTTGACCCCTCACTGTTAAAAGAAAAGAAACCTATTGTAATTGAAAGCACTCAGGGCACAGAACTAAATCTTTCTCCACAAGAAAGTAAAATATCTAACTTCAGTTACAATAATGTTACTGGTAGAGCAACAGTCACTACTACAGGTGATCATGGATTAAATGAGGGTGATAGTGTTACTGTTCGTGATATTTTAACTAATTGTAATACTGGTAAAAAGTTATATCCCAATAAGTATGCTCAAACAATTTTTAGAGTAGCACCTGGTTCTACTGCAAATACATTTAGTGTTTTCATTGGACAGTCGCAGTATAATGGAATATTTAACCAGACCTATGTATCTGGTGGTATTGCCAGAAGAATTAGTGCATTAAACCAGGGCAGCACAGTTACTATTACTGATTTTGTATATTCTAATGATACTGGTGTTGCTACCATTACTTTTGGAACAAACCATGGATTTGTTGAAGGTGATTTAGTACGTCTTCAAAGTATTCCATTAAATGGTGGTATTACATATCCTCAAACCGAAGATCCAGATATTCATACCGTAAGAAGAGTTGCCTCGCCAAAGATTATTGAAGTTGGTATTGGTAAACCAGCAGTTTCTCAGTTAGATGAAACAACCAATACTTACGCTGGTCCTGCTGGTACTGTAAGATTAGTAGAACCAACTCTTTCTCCTGTTAAAAATATTACTGGATTTGATTACAATGAAGCAACAGGTTATGTAACCATTACTTCTAACGGTCATGGTTACAATACTGGAAATAGAATCAAATTAGCAGATATTAAAACTGATTGTACTTATGGTAATAAAACATATCCTGCAAAAGATGATGAAGATACATTCTCTATCTTTGATGTAACTAGTAATCAATTCTCATTCCAACTGTTTACTTCGACAATCTCTCACGAATATGTTAGTGGGGGTAGAGTCATTTCTCAAGGTTTACGTCCTGGATCATCGGTATACATTTATAATAATGGTGAAACTTTAAATAATGCTGTAAATGGTGGAATTTACTTTGTTGATGAAGTTGTTGGAGCAAAAGTAAAACTTACGAAGCAACCGACAAATGGAGATGATCCTAGTGTATATCCTGCATCAGAGATTTCTAAACTGAACTTTGGAAACAATGAGTACAGGTTGTCAGCAACTACTGGTACTGACTATGATCCAATTACTGGTATCATGACTGTGGTTACAACTACTAATCATGGATTAGAAACTGGTGATACTGTTAAGTTCGATGATTACTCTATTGTATTCAAATGTGCAGAAGATGGTTATG
>Ga0163109_10004443_pt1 | contig 10646 bp, 12 predicted proteins | sample CRUFie1St13metaG_FD_108704 | JGI IMG/M metagenome (GOLD analysis project Ga0163109, IMG submission 108704) | Marine microbial communities from the Costa Rica Dome - CRUD Field 142mm St13 metaG | ecosystem: Environmental > Aquatic > Marine > Oceanic > Photic zone | place: Costa Rica: the Eastern... | reverse complement strand
ACTTTTATTTTTTTTAACATTTAATAATTTTTTTAAATCATTCTTTGCAACATATCTTGGACTTTTTGGATAATTACAAATGAAGCCAATGAACTTAGGAGGAAATGGGTGATTTATTATAAAACTCAAAGTATCAGAGTCTTTTATCCCACAAATTTTGCAACCTCTGATCATTTGATTAGATGATCTACGAGCCTTCTTGTATTGTTTTTAATGTTACCTTTTGTTATAGACCTGCCTATTACAATACTAGATACTTTATTTTTAAAAGCATCCTTTGGAGTCATGATTCTTATTTGATCATTAGAATTGTCTCCTGGCAATCTTATACCTGGAGTTATAATTATTAAATTTTTGTATTTTTTTCGAACTATTAATGCTTCTTGTGCGGAACAAACTATTCCATCACAACCTGATTTATTTATGAGTTCAGCCTGTTTTAAAACCAGTTGCTTAACTTTTTTTGTATGACCAATTTCTTTTAGAGATTTATTATTTAGACTTGTTAATATAGTTACCCCTAATATCTTTAAATTTTTATTTATTTTTTTTGATTTTTTCTTCACTGCTCTTAGCATTTCTAATCCACCATTAGCATGCACAGTTATATACTTACATTTTTTTAAATCTTTTAAACTATCAATTGCAGAGATTGCTGTTTGGGGAATGTCATTAATTTTCAAATCTAACCAGAAATCACTTTTAATTTTTTCTAAAAATTTTCTACCGTGTTTGGAATAAAAAAATTGAAGACCAAATTTTGGAATAATTTTAAGCTTATTTGTTTTTGTTTGATGTATAATTTTTTTTATTTTATTTAAGTTTGAAGTATCACACGCAATAAAAATAGTTTTATTCTTCATTATTATTTAATTTTTTAAACAAGTCTTTAGACATTTTAAAGTGAATAGTTTTTTTTTCAGGTGTATGAACTTTTTCTCCAGTTTTGGGATTTCTAGAAATTCTTGGCTTTTGAATATTTGTTGAAAAAACGCCAAAACCTCTAAGTTCTACTCTATCACCTCTTTTAAGTGCTCTTTTGATTTCACCTAATATAATATCAGTAAATTTTTTAAGGTCTTTTTTAAGGAAGTTTGGATAGTTTTCTGAGAGTTGTTTTAAAAGCTTAGATTTTACAACAGCCAATTTTAATCTTCTTTTATTTTTTATCTTCTTCTTTTTTCTTTAAATCTTCTGAAAGTGATGAAAAAGGAAGATTTTTACCAGAACCTTCAGATCCGTACTTCTCTAAAGCTTCTTTTTTTTCTATTTCCTCTAAAAGTTTAATACTTAACGTAACCTTTCTTTTATTTAAGTCGATTTCTGAAATAGCACAATCAAGCTTTTCACCTCCAGTCCATCTACTAGGACGAGCATCTGCCGCATTTATCGCTATTGCAGATTTTTTAATTTGAAAATCCATTTCACAACCCTCTGGTCTCACAATTAAACCTTTGTTATCCGTTGATATAACTTTTACTGTTATTGTTTGATTTTTACTTTTATCTTTAAACCAGTCGAAAGGATCTGGTTGTGTTTGTCTTAAGCCAACTCTAATTTTCTGCTCAGTAGGTTTAATTTCTAAAACTTTTACCTTAATTTTATCGCCTTTCTTATATCTAGAAAGTTCTTCTTCACCATTATTGAGATAAGTTAAATCATTACAATGCAAGAATGCATCTAGCTCAAGATTTGCAATTTTAACAAATAAAGAGTACTCATTTTTATTTACTACCTCACCCTCAACAATCGTATCAACAGGATAATTTCTTTCAAAAGTTTCAAATGGGTTATCTTTTGTTAGTCTATGAGATATAGCTACTCTTCTTTTTTCTTTATCAATTTCAGTTATTACGCAATCAATCTCATCGCCCAATTTGAATAATTTTTTTGCTGAAATATTTTTTTTTGTCCAACTCAACTCACTTGAGTGAAGCAATGTAGTTAAACCAGGCTCTAGTTCACAAAATGCACCAAAATCCATTAGTTTTACTACTTTCACTTTGTAAATTTTATTCAATTGATAATTTTCAATATGCTCAAATGGATCTGGTGAAAGTTGTTTTACAGAACAACCTACCTGTAATTTTTCTTTATCAACACTAATAACTTTTAAATCATGCTTTTCACCAATATTAAATACTTCATCAGGATGGTTAACTCTTGAGTATGAAATCTCTTGAAGATGAACTAAAACATCTAATTCTCCATTTACATTAAAGAAACATCCAAAAGTACTATAACCTTTTACCTCAGCACCTTTAATAATATCTCCTACTTTATATTTTTCAATTATTTTAGCTTTATCCTCTTTTTTAAACGATGAGATTATTTCTCTTCTAGATACACAAGCATTACCTCTTACTTTATCTAATTTAATTAATGCAAATTTTTGAGGTTCATTCATTAAGTGACTAATATCTTTTAAAGGTTTATCGCTTATTTGCGAACCAGGTAAAAACATTAATGAACCAGTTTCAATATGCTCTACTATACATCCTCCCTTACATTTAGATGTAATTTTACCCATTATCGGTTCGTTTTTTTCATATGCCTCAACAAGTTTATCCCAACCTTTTATTTTTTGAGCTTTACTAGCAGATACTAAAACCTCTCCATTTTTGTCTTCAATTTTTTCTAATAAAACAGAAATAGTTTCACCAATTTTGATTTTTTCTGATAGCCCCATACTTTTTAGTTCATTGATATCTAGTACAGGTTCAGACTTTAATCCCTCACAAAATAGGAATACATATTTTTCAGTTATCTTATTTATTTTACCTTCAATGATTTTACCTTCCTCAGTTTGGATCTTTGAAAGTTGATTATTTAAAAGTTTTTCGAATTCTTGAGAAGCTGGGCTTGATAAATCTTTATATATTTCCATTAATTTTAAGTTTTTTATCTATTATATTTTTTATTTTTAAAAAACATGCCCTTTTAGTAAGGTTTGTCGTATTAATCAATAGTGAATCTTTTGTTTTCTTTAATGGGGATATTTTTCTACTAAAGTCACTTTTATCGCGTTTTTTAATGCTTTTTAATACCTCTTCATAAGTAATTTTTTTTTTTAGTCTTTTAAGCTCTTTATATCTTCTAAGCGCCCTTATTTTTACATTTGCTGTTATGTAAAATTTAAAATTTGCATCTGGCACAATTTTATAAGTAATATCTCTACCATCAAGACAAGAACCTCCATAATTTTTTGGAGGATTATAGGCAAAATTTATTTGAAATGAATGAACTAATTTTCTTATATATTTCAATTTTGAAATAACTGATGCTTCAGTCCCAATTTTATCTGATAAAAATTTTTTATTAGAAAGGTCTTTCATTTTTAAGGACTTTATTTTTGATTTAATTAATTTAGGACCAAATTTTTTTGGAAATTTTATTTTTAAATAGGCAATATATCTATAAATTTTTCCAGTATCTAAATATAATAAATTATAATGTTTTGATATAGATTTAGCTAAAGTTCCTGCTCCAGCTGCGGCAGGGGAGTCAATTGCAATTTTAATAATATGTTTTCTTTTAATCATTTTTTAAATTATTTATAATTTTTAAAAAATCTGGAAATGACGTATCAACAGAGTTTTTATCGTAAATTTTCCAAATCCCTCCAAAAGAAAGTGCAGCTATAACACTTGTCATAAATACCCTGTGATCTTTTAAAAAATTTTTGATAATAATTTTTTTATTTAATTTTAAATTAGGATTTCCAAATATTTTAATTGAGTTATTTTTAACGACAGATTTTATGCCCATTTTTTTTAAAATTTTAGAACCCCATTTAAGTCTTGGACTTTCTTTTTGATTTAATTCACTAAGTCCTTTAAAATATGAGATCCCTTTAGCTTTAGCTGCAACTAAAAAAATAAGAAGAAATTCATCAATTGCACCACTATTTAATTTTTGAGGGCAATTGATTGCTTTTAATGAACTCTGACTAACTACTTTAATGTCTGCAATTGCTTCACCTTTATACACTCTTTTATTTTTAAAAATAATTTTTACTCCCATTTTTTTTAAAATTTTAACTATACCTATTCTTGAAGGATTAATATTGATGTTCTTTAAGACAAGTACTGAATTTTTTGAAAGAACTGTTAAAACTATAAAGAAAGCACCTGAACTTATATCAGAAGGTATAATGTAATTAATTTTTTTAATTTTGTTTGTTTTTTTAATATTAATTAAGTCGTAATTATTTTTTTTCTTTATCTTTATAGGTAAATCCAGGTACCTGCATAATAGCTCTGTATGATTTCTTGATTTTTTTGCCTTTATACTTGTTGTTCCTTCAGTTCTCATTGCCGCAAGCATGACTGAGCTTTTGCATTGAGCTGAACCTTTGTTTTCAATGTAATTAATTGGTTTAAGTTCTGAAGAACCATAAATAGTGAGTGGCAGTCCTTTTTTATTTAATTTAAATCGAGCTCCGAATTTACTTAACGGATCTGATACTCTTTTAAAATCTCTTTTTGATAGGCTTTTGTCACCAATTAATTTTATTGGGTATGGGGTGTTTATCAAAAGACCAAGAATAAGTCGTCCTAATGTACCGGAATTTTTTGCATCAATTTTTATGTTTTTTTTATATTGATAACCATTAATTCCCTTGCCAAAAATCTTACACTTTTGTTTATTTATTTGAACTTTAATACCTAGTTTTCTGATTACATCTATTGCCGACAGAACATCTTCTGACATTAGCAGATTTTTTGCAGTTGATATTCCTGAAGCAATTGATGAAAATAAAACCCACCTTATACTTATACTTTTATCACCACTTACTTTTATTTTTTTATTAAATTTTTTTATTTTATCTTTAATTATAACGAAGTTGGACATTAAGAATTAATTTATTTTAAAATTTTCACCAAAATATGCGTTTCTCGCATTGATATTTTTAACTAAGTTTGCAGGTGAGTCTTGAGCAATAATTTTACAATTACTTAATATCATAGCAATATCTACACAAGCTAATAAGTCTCGCGCTTGATGATCGCATATACATATAGTAATCCTATTTTCATTCTGTAAATTTACTATAATTTCTTGCAGCATTTTAATTGTTAAAACATCCAAAGCTGCAAAACATTCATCTAAAAGAAGAACTTTAGGATCACTTAAAAGTGACAAGGCAATAACTAATTTTTTTTTTTGTCCACCTGATAAAAACTTAGCTTTAATATCTTTTAAGTTATCAAGTTCAAATTTTGAAATTAAATAATTTATCTTTTCATTTCTGTAATTTTTATTTTCAATTACTATTTCGCTTATAGCTCTTAAATTATCGTGAAGTGTTAAATCATTGAAATATCCACCATATTGTGGAACATAACCAACTTTAAATTTTTTTGTTCTTAAATATATAGGGTAGCTAGTGACATCTTCACCAGCAATTTTAATCTTTCCATTTCCAGGATTTATTAGTCCAGTAATTAAATTAAAAATTGTAGACTTTCCAACACCGTTAGGGCCTAGCATTCCAAAAATTTCTCCTTCGTTTATTTTAAAGCTAATGTTATCTAAAATAAGTCTGTTACCGTAGGATAGAGAAATATTTTCAAATTCAATTATTGAGTTAATGTTTTTAAAGGATTTTATTCTAAATTTTTTAATGATACCCATTTTACTTAATGTTTTGTATGTTTACTTTTTTTTTTTCTTCGTACATAAAAATTATTGTATCTTTTGTTTTTATATTCATCTCAATTACATCTGCTCTCAATATATTTTCTTGGTTAGTATAAACCACTTCCTTAGAAATTATCATTTTGTTATTATTCATTGAAAAATCTAAGTAATTACTTTCAATTTTATTATCTAAATATTTAATTAATACATTTTTTGAAAAAATTGTATCTAAATTATCTGAATTATACCTACCATATTTAGACGTAATATAGATGTTATCCGAATTTTTTAACTTAATAGTAGCCTTAACATCAGTGAGGTATAAAACATTTCTATCTGCATAATCTATCTCAGCAACTAACGCACTAACCATATACTCATTTCCATCTTTGTCTGATGTTATATAATTAACATCATTTATAAAATTTGAGTTGTAATTTGTCTCTTCCAAAATATCTGGATTTATTTTGACTTCAGAATGATTTTTATTTTTATAAAAAAGATAAATTACAAAGATAATAGCTATTGGGAGAAAAATTAAAAAAATTTTTACAATTTTTTTACTATTCATTTAAGAAATATTTGATTTTAAAATAGTATGAACATGAATTACACCAATTGTTTTGTTAGGTTTTTTTTTGTTTATAACAACTAATGAAGTAATCTTATTATTGTTCATTATAGATAAAGCTTTTGCGGCAAGTTCATTTTTATCAATAGAAATAGGCCTTTTGGTCATTATTTTTTTTACTGGTAAATAATTTATGTCAAAATTTTTTTGTGCAAATCTTCTTATTTGTCCGTCAGTTACGATTCCTTTTGTTTTTAATTTTTTGTCTATTACAATTAGTATACCTAATTTCTTGTTACTTAGAATTTTTAAAGCTTTTTTCATTTTCAAATTTTCGTTTACAAAAGGTATGTTTTTTCCAGTTAACATAATATCTTCTACAGTTTTTAGCTGAGCTCCTAGACTTCCTGCGGGATGAAGTTTTTTAAAATCAAGTTTACCGAATTTTTTAAATTGCATTGTTGCAATTGCTATAGCATCACCCAGAGCTAATTGAGCTGTTGTACTAGAAGTTGGAACTATTCCACCTGCTTCAATAACTTTAGGAATTAGAAGTTTAATATCTGAGGCTTTGTATAATAAAGAATCTTTTTTTGACACGATTGCTATCAAAAGAATTTTATTTCTGTTTGCGAATTGAATAATATTTCTAAGTTCACTCGTTTCACCAGAATTACTTATTATTATAAGAATATCTTTTTTTGAAATCATTCCTAAGTCTCCATGTGAAGCCTCACTAGCAGAGAGATTGAATGAAGGAGTTCCAACCGAAGCTAGTGTTGCCGCAATCTTAGATGCAATAATTCCGCTTTTACCTACACCACATAAAATTACTTTTGATTGACATTTCGCAATTTGATTTACAGCTTGATTGAATTCATTATTAATAACCTTTTTAAGTTTTTTTAATGCTTGAATTTCAAGATCGATTACATTTTTAGCACTATTTATAAATTTTTTATTCATTAGTGAGACCAGATATCATCTTTAAATAATGCTAGATCAAGTTCTACTCTTACCTTAATAAATTTTAAACAACTCTCATACAATTTATATCTATTTTCTCTTCTAAGAATTTTTACTAACTCTTCATGTATTTTGTGTAAAAAAATTACATCGTTTGCACAATATTTTAATTGAGATGCTGTCAAATCTCCTCCAAAATCTGAATTTTGAAATTGTTTACTTATGTCTATATTTATAAACTCTTTGATCAGAGTTTTTAAAGAGTGATTTTCAGAATAAGATCTAGCTAATTTAGATGCAATTTTAGTGTCAAATATATTGTTTACATCAGTTTTTAAATAATATTTTATATGAGCCAAATCTGCTCTAGAATAATGAAAGATTTTAGTAGTACTCTCGTCTTGTAATAATCTTGTTAAATTTGGAGAATTATAATTTTTTCTATCAAACTGAACTATATGTGCTTCTGAATTTCCTGATGAAACCTGTAATAAACAAAGAGGATCTCGTCTAACATTTAGACCCATAAACTCACCGTCAACTGCTATTATATTGCCTAATTCTAAATCATCTGGTAGATCATTTTTGTGTAATTGAATTTTATTACTCATTTTAAAACATATATATATGAAAGCAAAAAATTGTCTAATTTTTGGTGGAAGTGGTCAAATTGGTAGAAACTTGATAAGAAAACTTACCAAGAACAACTATAAAGTAACAGTTGTAACTAGAAACATACATCAAAAAAGTTACATAATTAAAACTCAGGCAAATGCCGGTTATATAGACATTGTGGAGGCTAATATTTTTGATGAAAAAAAAATAAGAGAGCTTTTTAAAAAATCAGACTTATGCATAAATTTGATTGGAATTTTATATGAGAAAAAGAAAGGAAATACTTTTAAAAATATTCACTCAGTATTCCCATCAATTTTAGCAAAATTATGTAAGGAATATAACCTTAAGCATCTAATACATTTGTCAGCTCTAGGTATAAATGAAGCAAAAGATTCAAACTATGCTAAAAGTAAACTTGAAGGTGAAAATAATATTTTCAAAAATTTTCCACTAGCAACTGTTCTTAGACCTTCTGTCGTTTATTCTTCAGACGATAATTTTACTACTAACTTTATGACTTTGTTAAATAGACTACCTTTTTTCCCACTTTACTATAATGGAGACACAAAATTCTCACCAATACATTGCTCGGATTTGACTGATATTATTTATGATGTAATTTCAAAAAATATTTACTCAAAAATAATTGAATGTGTAGGACCAGAAACAATTACATTTAAAGAAATAATTGAAAAGTTATTAAAATCAATTGGAAAAAAAAGATTAACAATACCTTTTCCACTAAAATTAGCAGAAATTTCAGCAAGCTTATTTGAAATAATGCCTAATCCGTTGCTTACAAGAGATCAATTAAGACTATTAAAATATGATAACATTGCATCAGGAAAGTACAAAAGTAATTTTGATATAGGTACCCCTAGCTTAAGATATTTTGATGATGAAATTAAAAAATATGCATATATGTGGAGAGAAGGTGGTCAATTTTCTACAGAAAAATATGCATCAAAAATTGATTTAGACAGTAAGCAGAATTAAATTAGGCTGATTGTATTTTTTTTTCGATAAATTCGGGAATTTCTTCTTTTTCTGTAACGTCATCTTTTTTGCCTTTAGGTTGGTAAGCATATAAAAGGTGTAATTTACAATAAGAAAAGTCTTTTAAAGAAGATCTTCCACAAAAATAAAAATTTTTTTCATCGGGGTGACCAATAGGCCATTTACAAGAATTTTCATCTAGTTCTTCAAGTTGTTTTGGATTTTCTGGTTCAAAATCTTTCTCAATTATTAAAGATTTAAATTTACTTTTACGACCTCTTTTTATTTGGGTATTTTTTTCATTTATTGCGCTATCAAAATTTTGGCTTGAAGTAGCTGTTCTAGTTTTTATTTTTGCTGATAAGTTTAGTCTATGAGCTTTACCTATTACTGCATTCCGACTTATGCCTCCGATTATTTCAGCGATTTGACTTGCGGTATTACCTTTTCCCCAAAGCTCTTTTAATTTTGCAACTTTTTCCTCAGTCCAGCTCATAATCAATATATTGTACCTTGTTTATATAAAACAACAATATACAGATATAAAATTAAATTAAACAATCAAAAATTAAGAGTTATCAACATTAATATTCAAGCAACAAAACATATATGTTTTCAATCCTTACTTGTATAAATAATTAAACTTTATAAAACAAAATAGACTTATGAGTTTTTTGACGAAAAATTATAACAGAAAAAAAATTTCCTTCAAATACGGAAAAGGAAGTTATTTATACTCTGCTGATAATAAAAAATATTTAGACTTTGTTCAAGGAATAGCTGTAAATTCTCTAGGTCATGCCCACACAAAATTAGTTAAAACAATAAGAGATCAATCAAAAAAACTTTGGCACGTTTCCAATGCTTTCCAAATTCCAGAAGGTGAAAAACTTGCTAAAAAATTGTGCACTAAAACTTTTGCTGATTTTGTAATGTTTCAAAATAGTGGAGCAGAAGCTACGGAAGCAGCGATTAAAGTTGCTAGAAGATATTTTTACTCAATTGGTAAACCAAATAAAAATAGAATTTTATGTATAAAAAACTCCTTCCATGGAAGAACTTTAGCAGCAATTTATGCTAGTGGATCAAAGAAAATGACTGAAGGATTTGGTCCAAAAGTAACGGGTTTCGATCATTTTAATTTTGGAGATCATAATTCTCTTACAAAAAAAATTAATAAGAATACAGCTGCTATTATGGTTGAAACTATTATGGGTGAAGGTGGAATTAAAGTTATTCCTGATTGGTGCTTAAAAGAATTAAGAGCATTATGTAATAGGAAAAAAATATTATTAATCCTTGATGAAGTCCAGTGTGGAATAGGAAGATCTGGTGATTTCTTTGCTTTTGAAAAATCAAAAGTAAAACCCGATATTGTGCCAATTGCAAAAGGGATAGGTGGCGGATTTCCTATTGGAGCAGTTTTAATGAATAAAAAAGTCGCCTCTGGCATGACACCAGGCACCCATGGCTCAACATTCGGAGGAAACCCTTTGGCTATGGCTGTCGGAAATACTGTAATGGATATTATATCAAATAAGAAATTTTTAAATAACGTAAAAAGTTTATCGAAATATTTTTTATTGAAATTAAATAAAGTTCAGGAAAAATATCCAAAAATAATTAAGCAAATAAGAGGAAGAGGTTTCTTGATTGGAATACAGTTATATAAAGATCAAACTGAATTTATTAAAAAATTGATGGATAATAAGTTATTGAGTATTCGGGCAGCAGAAAATGTTGTTCGTATTTTACCTCCATTAAATGTAAAAAAAAATGAAATAGATTTAGCGATAAAAATTATTGAAAAGGTCTGTTCGAAGATCAAATAATATGAAACATTTCATTAATT
>Ga0163109_10004440_pt1 | contig 10651 bp, 11 predicted proteins | sample CRUFie1St13metaG_FD_108704 | JGI IMG/M metagenome (GOLD analysis project Ga0163109, IMG submission 108704) | Marine microbial communities from the Costa Rica Dome - CRUD Field 142mm St13 metaG | ecosystem: Environmental > Aquatic > Marine > Oceanic > Photic zone | place: Costa Rica: the Eastern... | reverse complement strand
ATTGTAAGATATTATTTTCGACTCATTTTGTTTTATTAATCGACACAGATTGTTAAGCATGGCATTTTTCTGTCGTATGTCGTAATCACCAATGACTAAACGAGATTTACTCGCTCTACTACACATTTCATCTATAGATTTTTTAATATTCATATCCAAGTCTTTGCTCTATCATATCACGGTGAGAAGATGAGGTTAGCATAATGATCATTTCCTCAAAATTATCCCAAACATACTCCATTTCTGAATTTGATTTTATATATTTATCTAATGTGAAACAACGTCTTATTAAGCTCTCCAAAAAAGAAGGTTTAAACACAGACATCAGTGAATTATATTTATTTTGTTTGAAACTTGGTATGTAAGGTTTAGGTGATAGGTTTTGCCTCAAATATAGAAATTTTCTGACCTCATTCTGTAATAAATAGAGTACGAATACTTCAGAAACGTTTGACTCCTTAAGATATCTTAATACCTTTATGCTCCTCTTCTGATTTTGATATAAAATTGAATCTATTAGGTCAAACTCTGTATATTTTGATGTCATATGTATACTAGATAAGTACTCATCTAGCCTCGCTGGTTTTAATATAGACATTTTGTAAATCTCTTGTGACATACTGGAAGTATTACCATCATGCACTTCTTTAATTAATTCTAGCGATTTATCATCATAATCTATACCAACAGAATTAAATTTTAACCTTAACCAGCGATCTAAATTTTTATCATGCAGAGGTCTTATTTCACAACTTACAAATTCTCTCTCAACAAAATCTAAAAATTTATTTTTTTTGATTGAGCTGACTGGTTTTGAGAATTTCAAAATTATAGTTATTCCGTTAGATAATTTTATATTCTGTAGATAATCTGATAATTTTTTTGGTATCGATGAAGATACTATATTAAGAATAACCACATCACTACTAGAAAACAAGGATGTAGATTCACAATCATTTCTTATTTCTTCGAGTGAAAAATCATTATCGATATAATGAGTACTATAATTTACCTCAAAACCTAGATTCTTTTTAATAATCGACTCCATTTCGTTGACAAGATGGTATGGATCACCATAAATTAAATACAGACAAGATTTAGGTACTGACTTGCTATTCAAAATTTGACTATATGTTATTTTCATATCAATAGAAGACTATATCTTATACAATATAACATGGAAAAAAAAATATCTCATGACGAAATAGGATTTATAGGTTTAGGGATTATGGGGAAACCTATGGTTTATAACCTAATCAAGTCAGGCTATAAAGTCAGATTCTTTGCTAGGAGAAAGTCAGTAGCAAATGAGGTGAAAAAAAAAGGTGCTATTCAATGCAATTCATTAAGAAACCTAGCCTCAGCATGTAAAATTATTTTTTTAAATCTTTCTGATGACAAAGCCATAAATGAGGTTATTTTTGGCAAAGACAATCTATTCGATAACATGAAGCAAAAAACAATACTTATTGATATGAGCACAATATCACCTCATACTACCCTAGAAATCTCTAAAAAATTAAAAAATAGGAAATCACATATTCTAGACTGTCCGGAGTCTGGAGGTGAGATTGGAGCTATTAATGCTGAGCTGTCTATAATGGTAGGCGGTAAACTTGAGATCTTTAAAAGAATGATGCCACTGCTATCTTGTCTAGGAAATAATATTACATATGTTGGTAAAAGTGGAAGTGGACAGATTGCAAAAGCCTGTAATCAAATTCTAGTCGCACAGACAATTGTAGCAGTGAGTGAAATTCTTTGTCTGGCAAAAGAGACGAAAACTGATCCTGTATTAGTTCAAAAAGCACTTATGGGTGGTTTTGCATATAGCAAAATTCTTGATATACATGGCACTAGGATAATTAAAACGGATTATGAACCTGGCTTTAAATCTAAACTTCATTTGAAAGATATTAATATAGCCATAGAGCTTTGCAAGGCACATGGACTTACTTTAGATGGTGCTAGATACGCAAGAAAGATCCTTAAAAAGACAGTCAAGTCAGACTATGGTGACCAAGATTCCTCTATTATGAATGAAATTGTAAAAAATCTTATAAAATAATGTTTAAATTATATACACTTTGATTATAATATGATTATCATGAAAACCATTGAATTTCTTAAAAAGAACAATATCTCTCCAACCAAACAAAGAGTAGATTTAGCAGAAATTATTTTCAGAGAAAAACAACACTTCACTGCAGCAGATTTGATTGAGGTTGTTGCGCAAACAGGGTTACAGATATCACAAGCAACTATTTACAACACTCTTTGTCTATTTGAAAAAAAGAATATTCTTAAAACCATAGATCTGCAAAATGATTGTAAATTCTATGACACTAATCTATCCCCACACCACCATTTATATAATACATCAACGAATATACTCACAGATATTAAAGAAGAAGAAATAAACTTCTCTAGGCTACCAAATATCCCAAAATCTTTAGTTATTGAAAAAACTGAGGTTTTGATCAAGGTTAAGAATAAAAACTAGTCTAAATCATTTAATAAAGATCGGCATATACTATCTGACAATTTAGTACTAGACTCATACTCAGAGTGACTTGTCCCAATTTCAATCTTTGTGGCAGTTTTAATTGATTTAATATACTCATCATTAAATTGAAATCTTAAAAAATGTACTGCAGAAGTTTTCCTGTCATTAGACCTATCAAGATCCTCATCAGAAATAGCAAAAACACGCTTTTGGTTATCAGCACATATCCAGACTTCATTTTCAATACCATTCAACTTTGTTAACATTTGTTTTCTTTGAATAACATTAGGGTACATGATTAACATAGTGGCTTTTAAGTTATTCCCATCTGGTATCAATGGAGTATAAGCAGCTAACTCTTGTTGAATATCCTCTTCTTTAGAAATTTTCTCTATCCTAAGCATCTCTTGCACCTGATAACGAATCGTCAAAAAATCCTCAAAAAGTAGGATGATGTGCTCACCAATCATTACAGATCTATGCTTTTTATGATTAATGACATCAGTTTTTATTTGCTCTCGTTGTTTTTCGTAATCCTCTAGCGATAGTAAACTATCATGTATTAAATTTTTCATCATCTCCTCTAATTATTTTTTAATTCCGTACGCATCTTTCATGAGTGAAATTGGGTGATGAGAAATATACCCTTTCTTAGAGATATTAGCTATATGATCCCCTGCTAGTGAGCAATCACTTATAAATTTTGGGTAATTACCCGAATCCAACGCTTTAGTAACTGGCTTTGCAATCTTGACTGAAATTTTATGCGTCTCTTCCTTCACTCCATAGGTGCCGTCATGTCCAGAACATTTTTCTAATGCATCTACACTTGTGTCTGGTACAAGTTCTAGCACTTTTTTCGTTAATAAACCAAAATTCTGAACTCGTTGATGGCACGCAACTTGGTAAAAAATTGATCCCAAACCTTTTTTAAAATCCATTTTAAGATCACCTGATTTATGTAACGAGAACAGATATTCAAATGGGTCATAAATTGACTCAGCTATTCTTTTAAGATCTATGTTTTCTGGGAACATTAGTGGTAACTCCTGTTTGAACATTAACACGCAAGAAGGAACAGGGGCTATTATTCTATACCCATTTTCTACATATCTAATTAATTCTTCAGAATTAGATTTCATAAATAATTCAACTTTCTCTAAATCACCTAATTCTAACTTTGGCATTCCGCAACAATTATCATTTTTGATAATTTCAACTGATACATTGTTATGTTTAAGCACTAAAGATAAATCTTTGATTATTTCTGGTTGATTATAATTATGGTAACAAGTGGTATATATCGCAACTTTATTATTTGTTCCAGAATTATAACCAAGCTGTGCTGCCATAGATTTTGCGGTAATTGATGTAAATAATGGCAACTTAGCATCTATGTGTATATGTAATAATCTTGAAAGTATCTTTCTAAAGGACTTAAGTTTATTAGCATAGTTAACAATAGGCGCAAAAATTCTATTTGCAAACATTTTACCGAGTAGATCAGTAGATGTAAGGACTCTATCTCTCAGTGATGGTCTTTTTTTGTTAAACTTGATTGCTTTAGCACGTAGCATTAAATGTGGAAAATCAATCTCCCACTCATGAGGTGGAACATAGGGGCATTTTGTCAAGAAACAAAGGTCACATAAGTAGCAATGATCAACAACCTGCTCAAATTGAGAATATTCAACACCATCTACCTCAAAAGTATCAGATTCATCGATTAGATCAAATAGTGATGGAAAAGAGTTACACAAACTGACGCATCTTCTACATCCATGACATGCATCTGCGACCCTTCTTAATTCTTTTTCAAACAAATCCTCATTAAGATAATCAGGATTTCTCCAGTCTATATTATGACGAACGGGTCTCTCTAAACCACCTTCCATTATCTCTCCCAAAAAGAAACACTCCCTCTAATTAGGGAGTGTTAACAAAGAATTTATACGAGTGCTTCTAGTGCTTTAGTGAACCTATTAGCGTGAGAACGCTCAGCTTTTGCAAGTGTCTCAAACCAATCAGCTATTTCGTCAAAACCCTCGTCTCTTGCTGTTTTAGCCATACCAGGATACATATCAGTATATTCATGTGTTTCTCCAGCAATAGCAGCCTTAAGATTAGATTCACTATCACCAATTGGCTCGCCTGTTGCTGGGTCACCACACTCTTTCTCAAGATACTCTAAATGACCATGTGCGTGACCAGTTTCACCCTCAGCTGTTGAACGAAAGACGGTTGCAACATCATTTTGACCTTCAACATCAGCCTTTGCAGCAAAATATAAATACCTTCTATTTGCTTGAGACTCGCCAGCAAAAGCATCTTTTAAATTTTGTTCAGTTTTAGAACCTTTCAAACTCATAATTCTCTCCCAAAAACTACACTGTTTTTTATATGTCTATTTAGAATGATTCTAATTTTATTTATAATTGTTGTCAACCAAAATATGTTAAACTGATATTCAGTATTGAGAATCAATATCAAACAGGAGTATATGTATCTTATTTGATCTTTACAAAAAACTTATCTTTTTACTGCCCCCTGAGATCTCTCACAGCGTAAGTTTGAAAACTGCTGACTTTCTATATAAATATTTTGCAGATAAGAATATAAAAGACCAAAAAATGATTAAATTGATGGGGATAAACTTTGCAGGAAAGCTGGGGTTAGCAGCTGGATTTGACAAAAATGGTGATTACCTTAATTTCACTAATAATATTGGTCTAGGATTCGTCGAACTTGGAACTGTTACTCCTAGAGCTCAGTATGGTAACAAGAAACCTAGAGTACATAGGGTATCTAGTGATATGGCGATTGTTAACCATCTTGGATTCAATAACAAAGGAGTTTTATATCTAAAAGATAAACTCAAGTCTTTTGAGAGGAAAATTCCTATAGGAGTAAATGTAGGTAAAAATGCCTCAACCAATATTGATTCTGCACACGAAGATTATAATTACTGTATAAAAGAAATTTATAGTACTAGTGATTATATTACGCTAAATATTTCTTCCCCAAATACAGTAGATCTCAGAGAGCTCCATTCAAAAAAATATCTCAATGACTTTCTTTATAAGGTTAAAATCAACTGTGATCAACTCTCAAAGAAAAATAAAAGAAATGTTCCAATTTTATTAAAAATATCGCCAGATCACCCAGAGGATAAGATTGAAGAGCTGTGTAAAATAATAGATATTTATGAAATACAGGGGGTAATTTTGACTAATACATCCGTTGATAAATCTTTATTATCAATGAGAAATCATGACCAGACCAATGGGGGAGTTAGTGGGCGTCCACTTTCTAAAAAATCTACTAAAATGATAAATATCTTTAAAAAATTTCTTCACAAAGATACTGTTATTATCGGATGCGGTGGTATTATGTCAAAGACTAGCGCTGATGAGAAATTAAAGGCCGGCGCAAATCTTCTTCAAGTTTATACTGGCTTGGTTTACCAAGGTTTACGACTAATAAAGCAAATCAACAATTAACTAGGCTTCCAGATTCCAAAAGCATCTTTTGTATCATTATTTGCAGGCTCTGACGATGCTCCTTGGGTTTGTTGATCATAAACATATTTAGTAAAATCAAGAATCTGTTTCAATATCTCTTCTTGTTGCTGAGATGGTAAATTTGAGGTTGCTACTATAGATCCAACGATGGCTGATAAATATTGTGCAGCTAAAATTGGATCTTGATTAGCTGATTCATAATCAATAAGTACTTTTTGAATATTTTTTATTAATTCAGGCTTCAAAACTATTTCTGTCATATTTGTACTATAACATAAAATAAGATTATACTCATAAATATGAATGAAATAAAAAAGCCATATAAAATTACGACCTTTGAAAGTGGTCCTATGGCTAATTTCATTTATTTAATTGAGGATAATGCTACAAAAAAGTGTGCTTTGGTTGATCCAGCGTGGAACTTAACAAATATTTTTGAATACATACAACAACAAAATTTATTTCTTGAAAGAATACTCCTTACTCATAGTCATAACGATCATGTGAATGCAATAGATAGAGTACTTACTGATTATGATATCCCAATCAATATTAATCATGACGAACAAGTTTTTTGGAGAAAGAAATATGATAATTTTAATCTTAACTATGGCGGTGATTTAATTCAGCTTGGAGATACAATTATTAAATCTATTCATACACCTGGGCATACACCAGGATCTACATGTTACTATATAGGCGATGATCTAGTTGCAGGAGATACTCTGTTTGTATTTGGTTGTGGTCGTTGTGACTTACATGGTGGTGATCCAGAATTGATGTATAAATCACTGCGTCAAATACGCGATAGTTTAAGCAGTGACACAATAATACTCCCAGGTCATAATTATTCTACAAAAAAAACATCGACACTAAATAATGAAATCAAAAATAATCCTTTTTTTCATTTTGATGATCTCAATAAATTTGTACAATACAGAATGGTCACTCATGATAAGGTTAGAAAATCACCATATGGACCTGTGTCAAAATGAAGCTATAATTCTCTATTTTTTATTCTCGAAATTAGTTTGGTGAATATCAGAGATGCCGCATTTGAAACCATCTCCTTTTTAATTTGTGCTTCTCTATCAGTATTACCCATAATGTTATTTTCATCGAAAGAATAATCTCGATAAAGAGATAAAGTTTCTTCTTTAAATTTCTCATTTGGACTACTTATTTGATATTTAACATTATAAATTAACTCGTATTCATTTACCCTACCAGTAATATTTATTGATAATTGCCTCCTATTAAATACTTCGGATACAATTTTTACTCTGTAAAGATCTTTGTTAGACTTGTCCACAACTTGAATATCACTGTTAGATAGACTTTGACTCAAATTCTTTACAAGATCACTATAATCTTCTGATATGACAGATATTTGTCTCAAGTCAGATGGTAAATCAACATTACCACGGAGTTGAAAACCACAACCACTAACTAGCAAACTTATTGCCAAATAGATACTTATTGAATATTTATACATTTATAGAACATAATTTATAATTTTATCGCTGATAAAGATAATTTTCTTTTCTTTCTTATCTAAATACTTACATATCTTTTCATTTTCCTTAACTAAATTATTCACCTGATCTTTTGTAGACCCTGGTTTAATATGAATTCTTCCTCTGACTTTACCATTTATTTGCACAACAATCTCTGTCTCTTTCTCAATTAATGAGTTTTTATCAGACACCGGCCATGATTGATCCATCAAGTTCTCTGAATTAATACAATCCCACCAAATTTTCTGACTTATATGTGGAACAAAAGGAGAGAGTAACTTGAGCATTACCTCTAAACCATGCATACAGAACTCTTTATCGGGCTTACCTTGATCGATATATTTGATAAAATCATTTAGTAATTCCATAATGGTTGATATTGCTGTATTGAAATTCTTCCTCACGAATATGTCATTAGTTACCTTGTCAATACTTTTATTCAATTTAATATTTATATTATCATATAACTTATTAGCATCAGGTTTACTCTCGTTTTTCAGATGGTTTACTGTATGTGAAAACTTCCAAAGCCTTTTGAGGAATTTATGTGATCCTTCTATGGCCGAGTCAGACCACTCTAGGTTATTATCAGGAGGAGCTGCAAACATAATGAAAAGTCTTAACGTATCTGCGCCATATTTCTTAATTATATCATCTGGATCAATGGTGTTTCCTTTAGATTTCGACATTTTTGCACCATCTTTTAATACCATTCCTTGAGATAAAAGTGACTTAAATGGTTCAGATGATTTTACTAGTCCAATATCTCTCATAAGTTTATGGAAAAAACGTGCGTATAGTAAATGTAAGATAGCATGCTCTATTCCACCGACGTATTGATCGACAGGGAGCCAAGAATTTATCCTATCATCTAGGATTTTTTCATCATTATTCGCAGATAGGAATCGAAGATAGTACCATGACGACTCAAAAAATGTATCAAATGTATCAGTTTCACGTATGGATTTTTGTCCTGTATGAGGACATTGTAAATATTTCCATGTTGGATGAGATTTCAATGGATTACCATCAACACTAAAATCTATATCTTTCGGTAATTCCACAGGAAGTTCTGACTCTGGAATTGGATGCATAGTCCCATCCTCATGATAATAGACTGGTATTGGACAGCCCCAATATCTCTGACGTGATATCCCCCAATCTCTAAGACGATAATTAACCTCTGATCTACCTAAATCATTTTCTTCTAGAAACTTGATTATTTTACTTTTTGCCTCATTTGATTCTAAACCAGTAAAATCTGAGGAATTTATTAATTTACCTTGACCTGTGTATGCTACGCCATCATATGCATGATCTGAATCTATAACTCTGACAAAAGGAAGTTTATATTTATTAGCAAACTCATAATCTCTCTGATCATGAGCAGGAACAGACATAACACAGCCAGTTCCGTAATCAGATAGTACATAATTAGCAATCCATACTGGTATATCTTTTTTAGTAATAGGATGTTCTACTACGTACTCTGTTTTAATACCCTCTTTATCTAATTGATTAATAGTCTCTTCTGATACTTTTATCTTTGAGCATTTAAGAATAAACTTTTTTACTTCTTCTGAAAGTGGTGTCCCTGAAGTAAAAAATTTATGATTTGGCGAGAGTGCTAAGAAAGAGATGCCACAAATTGTATCTGGTCTTGTTGTAAAAACTTCTAGATAATTCTTTGTTCCCTTAATATTAAATTTAATAATTGCACCCTCGGATCTACCTATCCAATTTTTCTGCATGGTTATTACAGATTTAGGCCAATCTTTAAGCTCATCTAAGCTAGTGAGTAATTCTTCTGCATATAATGATATTTTTAAGAACCATTGTGGTATCTCTCTGCGTTCAACTACTGCTCCTGATCTCCATCCTTTCCCATCAATAACTTGCTCATTAGCCAGAACAGTCTTATCAACTGGATCCCAGTTTACTTCAGATTTTTTTCGATATACGAGATCTTTTTCTAATAATTTAAGAAAAAACCATTGTTCCCATTTATAATAGTTTGGTTCACAAGTTGATAACTCATGATCCCAATTATAACTAAATCCAAGTCTTTTTAACTGCCCCCTCATATATTCTATATTTTTTTTTGTCCAATCTTCTGGGTGAATTCTATTTTTAATAGCTGCATTTTCTGCAGGTAATCCGAAAGAGTCCCATCCCATTGGTTGAAAAACTTTTTTGCCTAACATCCTATTTGCTCGTGATATTACATCTCCAATTGTATAATTCCTTACATGTCCAATGTGTAATTTTCCACTGGGGTACGGGAACATTGATAAGCAATAATAATTTTCACTATTATCAATATTGATTGACGTAGAAAAACAATCATTAATATCCCAGTATTTCTGAATTGCTTCTTCTACTTTTTTAGGATCGTAATCTTCAGTCATGCTTTTTTAATTCTTACCAAGTAAAAAATTATTACTATAAATATTAGCATCAAAACCGGGTAATCGCCAAAACGACTGAATGGTGTAGAGCCTTTTGTAGCAATAATGTCTGATTGAATAACGCCAGAAGTATTATAGTTCAATTTTTCAATTATTACCCCATGTTTATTTATATGTGCTGATATCCCTGTATTAGCAGCCCTTAAGAGATTCCGTTGAAATTCAATAGCTCTAACCTGAGTAATTTGTAAATGCTGATGTGGTGCAAAGGAGTTGCCAAACCAAGAATCATTACTTAAGTTGACTATAACGCTATAGTCATCATCATTAGTTTTTATTAATGATGAATATGCAGATTCATAACAAATTATGGGAATTAGTTTGAAACTCTTAAATGTAAAAATATTCTGATCCAAGCCTCCGGGTGATAAGTTAGACATCGGAATAGCAAGAATGTTTGCCAAAGGTGCCAACATTGATGCAAGGGGTGTATACTCTCCAAATGGCACTAAATGTCTCTTGTCATAAAATTGCTCTGTTTTGTCGAGAAGAAGCATGCTATTAAAAATATGATTTTTATCTTTCCTAAAGACACCAGAAATTAGGCTATTTGATTGTTTGAGAATTTTATCCCGATAAAAACTTGAACTTGATCTATATACATTTGGTAGTGCTGTCTCAGGCATTATAATCAATTCT
>Ga0163109_10004436_pt1 | contig 10655 bp, 4 predicted proteins | sample CRUFie1St13metaG_FD_108704 | JGI IMG/M metagenome (GOLD analysis project Ga0163109, IMG submission 108704) | Marine microbial communities from the Costa Rica Dome - CRUD Field 142mm St13 metaG | ecosystem: Environmental > Aquatic > Marine > Oceanic > Photic zone | place: Costa Rica: the Eastern... | reverse complement strand
TTACCACCTTGTGTAGTCTCACCTGCTTCATAACCAATCGCTATTGCGCTATAATCTTGATCAGTTTCGCCGGCATAGTTACCTATGGCGATTGCTCTAGGCCCTTGATTAGTTTCACCTGCTTCACTACCTATAGCTACTGCGCCTTGATCCTGAGTTGTATTACCAGCGTTATTACCTATAGCGACAGCATAGTTACCAGCATTTGTTCCTTTACCTATACTAACAGCTTCTGTTCCTGCTGATGAACCATTTCCTAGTGAAATGTTTTCACTATTTAAAGTTAAAGTTGAAGTAGTTACTGGACCTACAATCTGTCCAGTAGTGCCATCTATTAAAATAGTGCTATCATCAGCAAACACTGATCCTGACAAGTTTCCTTCAAAGTCTCCTCCTGCTGTAACCACTCCAGTCAAAGCACTACCATCTATTGCTGGTAAAGCACCTGTAAGTGTTGTAGCGTTTAATGTGCCATTCACACTGTCTACCAATACAGTTGAGTCTTGTGCTACAACATCTATTGATTGGGCTGAACCACTTGGCAGTACTGAGCTTGTTATAGCATTATCAACTTCAGTTTTTGTATAAGCATCTGTAATGCCATAACCTGAAATTGTTGTTGGTGTTCCTGATAAAACACTGTACGAAATGCTTCCGTTCACACCATCTACTAGTAATGTTGAATCATCGGCAAACACACTTCCTTTCATGTCTCCAACTAGACTACTTACTGTTGCTATAACTCCGGTCAACGCACTACCGTCTAGGGCTGGCAAAGCACCTGTCAATGCTGAAGCATTAAGTGTAGCATTTACACCATCAACAAGTACAGTTGAGTTATCAGCAAATACACTACCAACAACATCACCTGTATGATATCCTGTCGAACTTCCTGTAAGGTTACCAGTTACATTACCTACAACATCACCCGTTACATTACCTGTTACATCACCTGTAATGGTTGTTGCTACAAGTGAAGTAGTAGTTACAGAACTGTTGTTTACATCTCCTTGAACTTCACCTGTGAGTGCGTCAAAAACTACTGTGCTATCATCAGCGAAAATACTACCTTTTACATCACCTACTACACTTCCTGTAAGTTCAATAGTTCCATTTTGAATGTCTACAATATCGCTGTATACTTCTGTAAAGTTTTTATTAATTTTGTCAAACGCTGTTCTAATAGGATCGCCGTTGCCCTTGTTAGCTGAAGTACCAATATTTACAATAAGCTGTGCCATTATACTCTCCCTACCACTACTTCAACTGTACCACGATCGTCGGTTTCTTTTTCAGCAACCGCCTTTCCTATTACAGTTCCTATCTTAGGATCATTATCTACGATAGCGTAGCCTGGAATAGCACTTGTAACAAGCATGTCTCCTTTTTGTACTCGTCCTATAACTTTACATGGCACTCTACCTTGTAATGCCACTGTAGCAACAAAATCACCTTCTAAGTCGTCATTCATTTTAAAGCCCGGCTTTTCAGATATCACTCCAGCAATTCTTCTATCACCTTTAGAATCTGTTGTAGTAACTTCTTGCTCTCCGCCAAATATAACTACTGTGCCGAATTCGTAATCAGCATCTCCTAAGTAATTCTCAGCCAAGTCAGCATATCTAGCACTTGATGCTATACCATAAATATCACCAAACTTTAGAGAGTTTGTACCTAAGTCATATCCACCGTTTGAAGCAGGAGTCATAGCACCCTGTTTGAAGATTACTGCGGCTGTATTATTATTAGCAATTATAGCAACCTGTCCAGAACTTGTAAAACCTGTGCCTGCGCCAATAGCAATACCTGTTGATGAACTATTTTTTTCTCCTGGCGCTTCTATAAATGAAGTGTATACCCAATCACTTGCGAGTCTCGAGGAGTTTTGTGTAGCATCTACTGGATCACCAAAGTTACTGTTTTGTTGGAAGAAAGAAGCTGTAGTGCTTGTAGTACCAATTTGGATAGTTCCAGGGAACGTTGTGGTTGTATTATGTGGAACACTACCAACAGTATCAAATACTTTAGCACCACCTGGTGTCTTCATAGTCATTGTGTTCGAAGTTTGATCTAGAATATCATAGTTATCTAACTTTAACTTCTGCATATCAATGCTACCGTCAGCACCAGTCTTAACAATTCTATCAGCAACACCTGTGGTTGTAAACTGTCCACCGTTATCAACTATATCAGCATATGAAACAATAGTAGGGTCACCTGTTCCTGCTGTATTTTTACCATATGCTTGATATTGTCCTAGTTCTGGTAAATCAGTAAGATCGACACCATTATCTTTTAGTGTTACCCAACCATTTGTTACTGAGAAATCACCTGAATCAAAACTCGCTAATCCTAGATCTGCCTGTGTAATTCCTGTTGCGTTTGCTCTAGTACTTGCTGAATTCATTGCTAATTTACTTTGAGCAATACCTGCGTTAGGATCTATATCAGCATTGACTATTGATCCTGCGGCAATAGCAAATGTAGCAATATTATTTGACACACTGATTTCTACATCACCAGCTGGTGAAGCATTATCATAATTTGTTCCTGTCCAAACTAAAATGTCGTTAGTTGATCTGTTTCCAACATTTACTCCAATTGCTTCAGGACCAAAAGGTGTTCTCGCATCAACATAACTTTTAGTTGTTAAGTCTTGTAACGCTGTTGGATCAGCGGCATTTCCAATTTTAAATCCACCAGCATTTAAATCGCCAGTCATTTCTGTTGTACCATCTCTAGCAAGAGCACCTGGACCTATTGTTCCTGTAATTTGTTTTAAGCCTGCTCTATTAAAATGTAAACGTCTTGTAATAAAGTTTTCAGTAGCAAATTCTGTTGGTACTGCCGCTGGATCACTATCAGCCATTGTATCATCATTACTGAATTCTGTAATTCTAACACCTTGTCTAAATCCTAATCCGTCTAAGTTACTAATAGCAATACTTGCCGCAAATGTAACTGTACCTGTTCCTTGGTCAACACTAAAGAACTTACCAACACGGAAGAATCCATCTTGGTCCGTACTAGCAAAGAACACTCTACCTTTGCCTCTTTCGTTAACTTCGTTACCTTGTTTTGCTTCAATAACTGGATCACCGTAAATAATACTTGGATAGTTTGTTGTATTAAATCCACCAGTACCAATTTTATCAAAGTCATGACCGTTTGCTCTTAGTGTGGAAATACCTACTGTAATATTTGCGGCTTCATTATCCTGTAATGACAACGGAAGTGTTTTGGTTGCTCCACCGCTAAATCTTAAGTCTGCGGCAATACCACTTGCGGAAAACAGTGCCGCGTCACTGTTAATATTTGATCCTGCTAGGTCTGCTAGTTGTATTGTAGCATATGAGCCTCTATCTGTGTAGTTAGATACTACATGGGTTTTACCAGCAAAGGAGAATATCATGTCATTATTATCTAATCTTGCTTGAACAGCGGCTGTCACTTTATCAATAGCAATAACAACGTCACCTGCTGTAGCACCCATTGTTGTACCTGAACCAGCATATGTGTTTAATGCAGCTTCTGTATCTCTTAGTGTAAGGTTAGCATGTTTAAATCCAGCATCAAAAACAACTTGGAATTGATCTGCTGGAAGTGATGAATTATCTGAGTCTTGATTGTTAAAACTAATTGTTCTGTAAACGTTTTCTGTAGCTTCATCAAAGATTAAAGCAGTTGAAGGTCTAATACTTGTTACACCTGCTACACTATCTAACAAGTGGTTTTTGTTCATTCTAAGAACAATTACTGGTGAAGCATCTGATGCTAATGTAGGATTATGTAATCCTGTTATAGCGGCTTCGAGTCCAGTGCTTCCTGAAATACTTAATCTATAAATTTTCTGATTAGCACCTCTACGTCCTGTAGGACCAGTTGCTCCACTGTAACCACCTGAGTTAGAAGCAGGAACAGCAACTTCTGCTACTGCTGTAACTTCATAACTTGTAACACCTGTGGATGTGTAAACATCGGCAATACTATTTGGGTATGGATGATAATCACAATCATATACAAATATACTAAAGTTACCTTGATTGTGATTAAATTCACCAAAGCCGTAAGTGTCAGTTGGGTCATTGTAAACTTTAGCAGGCTGTTGCATATTCCTTAGTGTTTCAACTTGGTCAACAGTTTCGTTTGGATCTGATCCTGCCGCAACTAGACCAAAGTTACCATTTGCGTTAGAACAGTTAAGAGCTCTAATTTCTGAACCGTTATTACTAAAGAACGCAATATGGTTGTAGTATGTAAATGTTGATACCTGTTCTGACAACGCCGCATTGTTACAGAACAATCCGTAACCTAAGTCGTTAACTTGCGTGTAGTCGTTTGCTAACATACTTCTGTTACCAGCTGTTTGTACAAATATATCTTGTGGGAATGTATTATCTGAATACCCAGCACCTTCGTTTGAAAGTTTGTTAATTAAAAGTTTTGCTGTACCAGTGCCTCCATCATATTCGGTAACAGCATCAACTTGATAACGTACACCGTTAATAAAGAACGGAGCTGGAGTTTGTGGTTTTCTTACCCGTAAACCTTTACCTGCGGCTGATTGAACATTAAGAGTAAAGTTATCGTCTTTGCTTGTAATAGTAGTTTCTAAGTTACCAGCAAATCCGTCAATAAACATACCTCCTCTGAATGCTTGCTTGTTCAAACTTCCTGAGAAAGATCCACAAACTTGTGTATACGGAGACTTAACAAGAATTTGTCCTGCTGGGTCAAGTACTTGCGCGAATCCACCGTGTCCTTGGAACGACATGTTTGCTAGTCTTGTAGCATCATTCATAAGGAAGATATCCATTTGATCGTTACGTTTTGGAGTACTTGATGCGTCCAATGGATCAGTTAGATAATGATATCCGTAATTTGATGTTTGTTTGATGTGCCATTGTCCTGCTGGTATGTTAGATAAGTTATCTAAGATATCTACAGTTAAAGTTACACTAAAGTCACTTCCGCCGTCAGCATTTGAAATTAATCCTACAGCACCACTGTCAGTGTAGAACCAAGCACCGTCCCAAGCAATAGGAGCAATATTATCTGCTGGAGTTACAGTAATAATACCGCCAACTTCGTTTGTTCCTGTAAGACTTATCTCTTGGTTTGTTGCTAGATCCGCACCTGTAAAATCTGTAATTTTTAGATTGTCTAGTAGTTTGTCTCTATAGAAGTATGTTCTACACCAAGGTGATTGTGATATCCTGTTAGCAGGTCTGATTTGACAACGTCTAAAGTCTGTACCTTTTACAGATACGTTAGCTGGAACCTTAAGTGGGTAATCTTCATAGTAAATACCAGACTCAACAATAACTGTAATTTGTTTTTCTTTTGTTTGGTTACCGTATTCTAATTCTTCACCAATTCTAAATTCTCTTGGTTCAACTAGTACAACTTCACATCTATCAAAACTTTGTCCACCTAAGTCTAAACCGCTTGTGTATTTTACGATACGTCCTCTTGCGCCTGATGTTTTACCTGTTACTAGTTTACCAGGAAGAATATCAACGTTGGTGTTAACACCTTGGTCTGTACTGTCTTCTCCACCATTACTAAATTCCAAAGTATATGTACTTCCATCTACTTCGGTATAGTTTTTCAACGCTTGGAAACCGTTCTCAATTACATCAATAATAATATCAAACTTAGCATCTAAGGTATTTTTAATAGTTGTAGTTACGTTATTCAAATCATTATCTAAATACTGTGGTACTAAAGTTGTGTAATCTGATGGATAAACTTTTTGTCCAAATTCACATTCAAACAGTATATCATCTAGTACAACTACATCAGTAGCACCTAGCCCATGAGCACTTGTGGTCGTTACAGTGCTTATACCTGTTGCTTCATCATAAATGAAATTACTGATATTAAAAGTATTACCTCCGAAAGTAACTGTTCCTCCACTTATATAATCGTGTGTGTAAGGATTACTTCCAACGTTGATTTGGAATTGAGTTGATGTCAAGCCTGTTGACAACACACTAAATCTTTTACTTTGTGCTAAAAGGTCTACGTTACTAACAACATTTCTTACAATAGCTTTGGTTCTACGTAGTGCAGCTAGTGTTTGCGTTCCTTGTGTTACTCTTGCTTTAGCTCCTGATGGTGTACTAAAATAACGTTTAGCCGCTTGTAAAGCGTTGATGTTAGCATTGGTGCCATTACCAATATCTAATATCATACCATCAATAATTAAACCAACATCTCTTTCACAAGTGTTATTTGTTTTTTCTGGTCCTTGTGGCGGATAATTTTCAAGAGCGTTTGTTCCATTTGTTATTACGCTTGTAATCAAAGCAGTAAGTGTGTCAGCTCTACCAATTACATCTTTGTTTCCTGTGCCACTTTCACAAGTAAGGCTTGTAATAACTTGTGGGAAATCTTCTGGATAAACTTTATTTTGAACTGATCCTTCAAATGTACAACTTACATTTATTCCTGCTAGTGTTACAACATCACCAACACTCAACCCGTGATTGACTGTTGTAGTAACCTCAGCAACACCTGTCAAATAATTATATGTAAAGTTACTAACTAAAATTTGAGTGTTATCTGGTTTTGTAACAGTTCCGCCATTTACGTAAGTGTTTGCGTAACTGCTTCTACCGATATAAAATTGAAAACGTGTTGCTGTAAGACTGTTGTCATCAACAACAAAAGTTCCTTGCTTAGATGTATAAGGATTATTAGGAAGGATATAATTTTTAACAAGGTCTCTCGCAAATTCAATAGCCGCATTTGTTTGCGCTATCTGATCTGCTGTGCCTAAAGCTGTACCAGATGGTCCTACAGCATTTTGATTTCCTGCTTGATAACTTGCCGCAGAAATTCTTGTTTCTAAGTTACCACCACGTGCTAGGTCATTTATCCAAGCATCAACAATATAACCTACATCTCTTTTACATTTAGCACTACTGTAATCAAAGTTATTCCATATACCTGAACCACCTGCGTTACCTACATTATGATTAATCCAGTAAGTTACTTCTTCTTGAATAAATTCTTTGTTCTGGAAAAGGATTGCTTCAGCATTAGGGTTAATTACATTAGTATCATTATATGCTAGAGTAGGAAATGTATCATTGACATAATCAATTACTGATTGTTGAATAAACTTTTTATTTCTTCTCAAATACTTTTGTGCGTTACGAGAAGCCGCTACAGGATTTGTTACGCCAACACCTGTCACAAGTGAAATCTTTTTACCTTCGTCAAATGTAATTGTTTGTTTGTAAGCACCTGTTTCAACTGGAGCTGATTCTATAATTTCTTCTGCTTTTGATAGAGCGGCTTTCAAACTGCCGAAAGCATAAGACATTCCTCTACCTTCAAGTCCTACTGGAGTACGTGCTTGCGTGTCGTCACCTTGCTTTGTAACAAAAATATCTTCTGTGCTTGCGTAGCTAGTATTATCTACATAAAGTTTAGAAGCGGCTTGTAAGTCTTCTATATTTCCTGTAGTAGTTCCTGCCAAGTCACCTGGATGATCATGTAGATACAAAGCACCTGTCATGTCGTCACCTTGACGTCTTACAGTTGCTTTTCTTGGAAGTGTTTCGTCTTCTTTGTAAAAACCATATAAAGCACTGTCATATGCTGTGTCTGTAACAGCGTCTTGACCTGTAGGTAATACAGTTGAACCTAGGTTAATGTTGACTTTGACTCTTGTTGTATCGTTATTATTTTGTGCTTCAGATTTTGAAGTATGTAGACTAATTTGGTCTTCGTTTACAAAACGAATATAATATTCTGTGTTATCTGTTAAACCTGTTGGAGCAGTATCTGTGGTTGTATATTTCCACTTTGTTCCATTGCTACTCCAGTCAAATCCATGATTGCTAATAACAACGTTACCACTTCTGTATTCACTGATTGACTTAGTATACTCATTTGCGTTGCTAGGTTCGTTTCTAGCATATACAGGCTTATTAGGTTCAAATGTTGTATTAGGAGCATAGTATTGATCTTGGAACTTTTTGTCTGTGACAAGATCATTTATTGTAATTGCTGTGCCGTGTGTAGTATTAAATTCTGTTATAGCTTGTGGAGAAGTAGCAATAAGTCCAATGGAATAAACCCTGTTACCACTTAAAGGTCCACCTAAAATAGGAGAAGTATCAGCGTTAATATTAGCACCAGTATTTGTTATTGTAATATTTGTTTCACTACTGTTGTCAATGTTTATACCTTGTCCAGCAGTTAATGTTTTTTGTATTAATGCTGTACCTGTTGAGTTTCCTATTAATATTCCGTTTTGTGTTATACCTGTTGGCGTGTCGTTAAGAGCTGTAAAACTAATAGTACCCCCTTGTCCGAATACAGCGTATAGTTCTGTAAAGTTTTCGTTAGCTTTACGAAACGCTTCACGTATACTATCACCTGTACCGTCGTTACCTTCAACACCTAAGTAAATATCTTGTTTTGCCATTGATTAAAATCCTACGCTTTCACCACAACCACAACTACTTGTGCTTGCTGGGTTTTTTATATCGAAATAAGATCCGAAAACTTCTCTTTTGTAATCAACTGTTGAGCCTATTAGATACATTATACTCATACCATCTACTACAAACTTTCCATTATCTAGTTCAATTACTTCATCATCATCGTTAAATGAGTCTTCTAATGACCAATCATATTTAAAACCTGCGCAACCACCACCTTGTAAAGCAAGTTTAATTGCTGGTTTATTATGCTCACCTAGCATACTTTGCATCTGTTCTTTTGCTGATTCTGTCAAAAATATCACACTCATTGTTACTTGCTCCTTTGTATTTATACTATATTTTATAATCCTAATGTAAATAAATACTTGTATGTTCAAAAGAATTGAAAAAGAAGTACGTTTTTACGTAAGGAAAAGTAAGAAAGGTAAAACCCATACTTACAAGCGTCTACGTAGTTATGCTGTTTTTGAATGTGACGAATGCCACAATGAATTTAAAAGAGAAAAAGGAAAAGTGGATGCCAAGCGACTAGACAACTTTTTTGAACATGTATGTCCTGGTTGCGATCCTAAACGCTTCGCACAAAGAAAAGGAGTTGAACAAAGAAAGAAACTTGATCTTTCTGTCAACTCCAAAATTAGAATAGATGAAATTTAATTATTCAGACTTCCAAATAGTCCAGGCACCATAGGCTATTGCGATTCCTGCGGCAATCTTTGCTAAAGGTGCTAAAAATAATACCATAAGCCCTAGCACTACAAGAGCCGCACCATCCCAAGATGTGCGTTCTTTCATTCTTGAATTAAGCCACTTTTTTAACATTGTGTTCTCCTTCGAAGTATTTATGTAAGGCAATAGTTGCCAAGTTCTTTGCTTTTGATTCTACCATAATATCTGCTGTGTCTCGAAAAGAACCAGCCCAATCGTTAACAGCCCGATTCCACATAAAATCACTATGAGCTCGAAGTTTAGCTTTTTTGTATCCTTGTTCAAGTAAATTCTCCATATTAGGTTTTTGATTACAATCAAAGTCTACCAATACATCTTCTCGTGATACACTGTAATGTATCACAGGACGAACACCGCGCCAACTATCAACTATGCGTAGATATCTATCGTCGGTTGGTTGAATGTATTCACCTTCACGGCACCAGTGATGGTGTATGTCAAGAACGAGTGCGACATCATTGGCAAGTTCGAGGCTTGCGTCGATCCCCCATTTGTTCTCGTCATTTTCAATGGTAATAGCATTTCGCGCCTCTTGAGATAATCTTGGGAGGACTGCTTTAATACCGGCTGGACCTTGCCTGCCTGATATATGGACGTTACATTTGAAGTCCTGGAAGGTACGCCCGTATCCCATCCAGCGCAAGACATCGGTGTGATATTCAAATTCTTCTATGCTCCTTTCGACAATTTCGGGGTTGTCGCTCGCAAGTACAGTAAATTGGCCTGGGTGCATCGATAATCGGACATCGAGGGCTCGCGCCGTTTCTCCGACCGGTGCGAAGTGTTTCTCACAGTAGTCACGTACCATAGGCAAGCGCCAAAAATAGCACCAAGTAGGCTCGGTATAAACAGGCAATACATCAGAGCCGAGTCGAACCATCCTAAGTTCATTTGGAAGTGTTCCCACATATTCAATCAACCTTTTGTAGGACGCAATATTGTGGGCCATAATATCCCACAAGCGTTCTTCAGCAACATCTACAGTCTGTCTATTCAACCACTGTACAGTTGTGCTACGAGTATTTAGTGGTCGTTGAATTTCTTCTAGTAACTTTTTCTTTTGTGTTTGGTCATCGTGCATGAACTTACATGCGAAACCAATACGTCTAATCATTTGTAATACCTTTAATCTTCCAAGGAGTAAAACATACACTACCTAAGCTGATATGATCAGCGCCAGCGTCTAAATAATTTTTTGCGTCTTGTTTAGAATACACTCCGCCACCTGCGATCATTGTTACATCGTTATGATTATTTTTCATATAATCAATTATTTTTAAAGTATATGGCATTATCATTTTACCCGATAATCCGCCTTTGGCTGTTGGTACAGTATTACTTGCATGTATACAATTATATCCTAAACTAACTATTTTGTCAAGCTGTTTTGGTGTAATTGTTGGTGGCACTTTTACTATACACCATTTGCGCTTGTCTTTAGCAAATGTTTTTGTTAAGTTTGGA
>Ga0163109_10004434_pt1 | contig 10657 bp, 8 predicted proteins | sample CRUFie1St13metaG_FD_108704 | JGI IMG/M metagenome (GOLD analysis project Ga0163109, IMG submission 108704) | Marine microbial communities from the Costa Rica Dome - CRUD Field 142mm St13 metaG | ecosystem: Environmental > Aquatic > Marine > Oceanic > Photic zone | place: Costa Rica: the Eastern... | reverse complement strand
TGCATTCAGTCGTTGATCCCCCAAAAAATATAATATCAGCAAATGATTCTTCATGAATATATGAAGGCTCTATAAACCCTTCATTATCAGTCCTGAATTTATATTGATCTATTAAAAGATTATCGGTTTTAATAAGATAATTATTATCAGGTATAAATGTTCTACTTTCTAATGATGGATGTTCCTTAAGCCTTACTAGTCGAGGAGGATTTCCAAGTTTTATTTCACCTGAAAAAATATAAAATAATTTTTCGAATAAAACAAGTGAACTTAAAGATGAAAATAAGAAAAGAAATAATTTTAAAAAATTACTTTTAGAAAATACTCTAGTCAAATTTGCCATAATCTATCTATAAAAAAATCATAAATCTATTTAAATATAATTTATTAAAAAATTTAAAAGAAAGTCATTACTTTCATGATAATAATGATTTAAGAATTAAAGTGATTTTTATAATATTTATAGAAATAATTATTGCTTAATCAAAAATTTTCTATTGACCTCATGTTTAAAAGATATTACTAGTTTTGATATGTAAATAGATAATTTCAAAAATTGAACTTATGATTATTTATAAATAAATTATTTTGAAAATAATTCCCAAAAAAAACAAAAATTTATTTTTAGTGATTTTTAGTATCTTTTTTGGGATTATATTGTTAGAGAGTTTTTCTTACTTCTCTTTAAAACTTTTATCCATATTCAAAAATAATAAAAATAAGGAAATTTTTATAAAAAAGGAAGTAAATTCCCTAAAGAAAAATTTAATTTTTATGATAATAAAAATTTTAGGCTTTCAAAACCATTGCCATATAATAATTCTGAATATTTTGATTGGTTTATAAATGAACAATGGAGTGATAAACATCCTGAATGTAAACAAATCATCATACCCAAAAGATTTGGAGTTGGTATAAGACAATTTGATACTGAAAATTGTAGAGGATATACAGTAATAGGAGGTTGGAGAAAAACCACAAATTCACCTCTTGAATACAAAAAAAATTTATTCATTTATGGTGGATCAACTATTGATAGCAGAGAGGTTCCTAATAAATATACTGTAGCCTCATTTTTGCAACGAAAAATTAATAAAGAAAAGGATCTTAACTTTAGAGTTAATAATAGAGGCTTTACTTCAGTTACGACAAACCAACAAGTACAATTCTTGGCCAAAGAAAAAGTTAATAAAGGAGACATTATAGTCTTTTTTGATGGAGGAAATAATCAATGGCAAGGTGTATTTAATAATTCACCAAATGGAACGATCATAAACTCAAACATTAGAAATTATTATATTTTTAAATTGAAAAGTAAATTATCTAGTATGCAATTTTATAAATTTCTTAAATTTCTTAAAGGTAGTAAAGAAAAACAAGAATGTTTGAATTTAGAAATAGATACCATTGATAAAAGGGCAAATTTAGCTTTTGATTATTATTTGGAAAATTTGATTAAAGCAAAGCATATAGTTGAATCAAAAGATGCAATCTTTATTCATTTCCTACAACCTCATCTTTTCTCAATTAGTGGTAATGAGTCCAGTATTTATGAAAAAAAGCTTAGAAATACTTCACCATCTGAAATGATACCTTGTGGATCAGAAAAAATATTAACTAATTCTTCAAAAATATTTTCAAATAGACATCATGAAATCTTAAATGCGGGTATTAATAGTATTGATTTATCAAAAACCTTCTCAAAAAGAAATCTCGAAAGATTTACAAATGAAGAATATTTTATTGATTGGATACATGTAACTGAGGCTGGAAACAGAATATATTCAGATAAAATATTCAAAATATTATTGAATTTGAAGTTAGAATTGAGCAAAATTAATTAATTAATAACTTTTGATAATCTTCTGCTTAATCTTATGAAAGGAAGTAATAAATATGAATACAGTGGATTATATTTATTATATTCTGTATTACCAATCCCAAATCCTTCAATTTCATTTAAGTAACTTTCATCTAAATAAGTTCCGAAACACTTATCCCAAAGTGTAATTACCTGACCATAATTACTATTAAAGTGTTTAGGATTTGTTGAATGATGAAGCCAATGTAAGGAGGGGCTCATAAATATCCTAGAAAATGGTTTTGGATAGATTATTTTCATTGAACTATGTGCGGCATAAGTCGCGGATAAAGAAAAAGTTATATAAATTCCGTAAATAAGAACAGGAATAAAATATCCCTTCAATAAATATTCGTTGATCAGTAATCCGTTTAAAACTGTAATAGGTAAAAAAATAGTTGTGATAAATAATCCTTCCAATGGTGTAGCCCTATCTCTAGATAAGATGGTCATTTCTTTAGCTGAATGGTGAAATTCATGAAAATCCCATAAAAAAGGAACCTCATGGCTGACTCTGTGTATCCAATAGTTAGCAAATTCATTCATTATTATTGAAATTATCAAAATTATTATTGCCAAATACTCAGTTGAATTGCCTAATGAAATTCCCATATAAAAATTATTAAATCTACTAGATATATTTCCATTTACTGATGCCAAGCCAAGGCTCAAAAATGAAGATATTATTGGAATATTATTAGTAATAATTGCTAAAAAGAAGTACCAAATATCGGGCAACAAGAATCCTCCAGATCTATTTAATCGCCCGAAGCTTGTATTATTAAAGTTATCAAATTTATCTTTTGACAGAAAAATCTCTAGAAAAAAAATAACTAATATAGGTAGAAATAAGAATAATGCTTTTAAAGGCATTGTATAAATATTATTTTTAGAAAGCTCAGAAAGAATTTTTGCGAAATAAGAATTTTGGCTTATGATGTTGGAATTTTGAATAATCCATTTAGAGGATATTAAAGCAATTGGTAAGAAATAAATTATCCAATGAAATTTTTTTTTAATTGAAATGAAATTCTTAATCAAAATTTTTTTGAAGAAATTTATTTTTTCTATAATACTTAGTATAAATAATTTTTAAGTTTATTATAAAAAAATAATAAAAAAATTTTTTTGGATATCATATCTTCTCTCAATTCATCTCAGGGTTCAACTGAAGTTTTATTTTATTTATTAATATCGGTCAATGAACCTATTAATTAAATGTATCGGTTAGTTTGTATATAATATTCTGCTAGATTAAAAATTTAGATAATTTTTTTTTTAAGATCATCGTTAACCAAAGAATATCTTTCAAATGAATTATGTTTCTTCCAAACTAATTTATGACAATTTTCAAGCATAGAAAAGTTTTTAAGGTATTCCCCGATATTATTGATTTTTTTTGTAAATTCCTTAAGATTCTTAAAATTTATATAATTTTCTAATCCAATTTCATTGTTTACAAGATAGGACTCTTTTGATAATAAATAAGCACCACTTGCGGGAATTTCAAATACCCTTCTAGTCAAAACATCTGAATTTATAGAGGAAAATAAACATAAAGCACTTTTAGATTGAGAAAGAGATTTTACATATTCGGCAGAATTTAAAAATCCTTTTATTTCCAAATTTGGATGACTATCTTTAAATTTAGAAAATAAAGAATTCCATATTTCATCTCCAGCGATAAGTATCTTTTTATTAGACTTTATAAGTTTGATTAAATATTCTTTTCTATTATCATTTTCATAATGCCCAATAAAGCAAACATCATACTTTCTTTTTGAAAAACTAGTTTTTATTTTTTTAAATTCAAAATGATTTATAAAATTTTCCCTGTTAAAGGACGGAAGTAATAATTTACTATCGCGATTATAAAGTTTTTTAATATTTTCTATATTTTGAGGTCTATAAGAATAGATGGTATCAGCAACTTTATAAGAATCTCTTATATTTCGATTGAAAAAATATTTTTTCTTGGAGAATGGATCATCATTACAATATACAATTATATTCTTGCAGAATGGTTTTATTGAATTTAAGGTTTTTAATTTTATCCATGGACAGTTATACAAAAAAATTGCATCCGGACTCTCTTTGGAAATAAATTCTATTAAATTTTTGTTTATATCTTTTGTATATTTACCTAAATGGAATCTAATACCCATTTTTTTTACTAAAGGAAAATAGTTTTTTTTAACATTTAGGAGATTAAATGAAATCACATGATGTCCATAATTTCTTAATGCGATCGATAAAGGCTCTTCATGAATATTTCCAAAATTGGATGAGATATAAGAACCGCAAATTATAATTTTCATAAAATTTTTCTTTTAACTATTATGGAATAAAAATTAAATTCATAATTTTTCAATATAGTTATTTAAATATTTACCATAAGAGCTTTTAATTAATTCCTTAGCAATATTTTTTAATTGTTGATCATCAATATATCCAAGCCTCCATGCCACTTCTTCTGGACAACCGATCTTAAGTCCTTGTATTTTTTCTAAAGTTCTTATGTAACTAGAAGCATCAAGTAAAGAGTCGCAATTTCCAGTATCAAACCAAGCTATACCTCTACCCATTAGTTCTACGTTAAGAAGATTATCTTTTAAATACAAGTTGTTTAAGTCAGAAATCTCAAGTTCACCTCTCTTAGATGGTGATAATAATTTAACCCTATCAATAACTGTTTTATCGTAGAAATATAAACCAGTAATAGCCCATTTGCTTTTAGGTTTTTTGGGTTTTTCTTCAATATTGATTACTTTTTTGTTATTGTCAAATTCCGCTACTCCATAGTCTTTAGGATTATTTACTGAATATGCGAAAATTGTTGCTCCTGATTCGGAAACATTTTTCATAAGTTTAATTAGTAGTTGATCTCCATGAAAAAGATTATCTCCTAAGATTAAAGCTGCTGGACTACCATTTAAGAAATCATTCCCAATTACAAATGCTTCAGCTAATCCATTAGGTTTATTTTGTATTTCAAATTCGATATTTATTCCAAGATGTTTACCATTTCCTAAAAGATTTTTAAAAGAATTTATATCAGATTTATTTGTTATTATCAGTATTTCTTTTATACCTGAGAGCATTAAAGTTGTAAGGGGATAATAAATCATTGGTTTATCATATACAGGAGCTAATTGTTTACTAATAGCTTTTGTTAGCGGATAAAGTCTAGAGCCTGTGCCACCAGCTAGTATTATTCCTTTTCTTTTACTTTTATTCATTTTATTTAAAAATTAATTGGATTTATCCTTTTAGGGACTATTCCTTTTAGATCAATAAAACTCCCTTTTTCAGTAAGAAGTTTCAACCAATCATTATCTCTTAATTCTTTAAAATCTTTATGAGCAACTGCTGGACAAACTACATCAAATTTTTTTAATGGGGGTATTTCTTTTAAAATTCTTATTTTATATTTTTCATAAGCTTCATTAGAATCTGCGAAAGGATCAATGACTGTAGTCTTGATTTTAAAAGAGTTAAGTGTTTCTATAATATTAATTACTTTAGTATTTCTAATATCAGGACAATTTTCTTTAAAAGTAAATCCCATAATTAAGACATTAGCTTTTGATAATGGAAGATCCATTTCAGAAATCCTTATTATAATTTGCTTGGCCAACCAATTACCCATCTCATCATTTATTTTTCTTGCTGCAAGAATTAACTGAGGATAATAACCTAACTTCTGTGCTTTATATGTAAGGTAATAAGGATCCACACCAATACAATGACCTCCAACAAGTCCAGGTCGAAAATCTAAAAAGTTCCATTTGGTTCTTGCAGCTTCAAGTACTTCTAAAGTATCAATATTCATTTTATTAAAAATAATCTTTAATTCATTAATAAGCCCAATATTCAAGTCTCTTTGTGTATTTTCAATAACTTTCGCAGCCTCTGCAACTTTAATAGATTTTGCTTTAAAAGTCCCTGCTTTTATAAAGGAACCATAAAATGAATCTATCCATTCCAGAGAATCTTTATTACTTCCACTAGTTACTTTCATTATTGAACTTAAGGTATGTTCAGAATCACCAGGATTAATTCTTTCTGGACTATATCCACAACAAAATCCATTTGATTTTGAATTTAATTTAAATCCAGATTCTTTTTCGAGAATAGGAATACAGATTTCTTCCGTTGTAGTGGGGTACACAGTACTTTCGTAAACAATTAAAGGAATATTATTTTTATTGAATATTAATTCCCTTTTTTTTAAAGTATTACCTACAAGAGAACTTGCCTCCTCTATGAATTTAAGTTGTGGTCTTTTTGATTTATCTATAGGGGTTGGGACAGTAATTATAAATAAATCAGCTTTAGTTAATTCATTAGAGTCGCTTGTGAATAAAATACTTTCAGTTTGTTTGAAAACTTTATTATCTATTTCCATATTTCGATCAAAGCCAATATTGAGTTCTTCTATTCGTGCTGAATTTATATCAAAACCTATAACATTTCTATTTAATTTCTTTGATGTTCTTAAGCATTTTTTTGTCCTTGCAATTTCCATTGCCAAGGGAAGACCAACATAGCCTAAACCTATTATTGCAATAGTACAATTTTCTAATTTTGGGAAAAATTTTTTCAATATTCTTATTCTAAATTTTATAAAAGTCTCTATACCAATTCACAAATTTTCTAACCCCTATATTTATAGATGTATTAGGTTTAAAGCCTATCCATTTCTCTAACAATGTGGAATCAGAAAATGTAGCAGTGACATCCCCTGGTTGTAATGGGTACATTTTCTTAATTGCTTTTATTCCAACAACATTTTCTATGGCTTCAATATATTCCATTAATTTTACTGGCTGGGAATTCCCAATGTTAAAAATATTGTGACAAGCCCAACTTTTAGACGGATCAGGATTTTCATAATCAAATGAATTATTTTTATTAGGTGGTTTTTGCATTAATCTTATGAGACTCTCACAGATGTCATCGATGTAAGTAAAGTCTCTTATCATGTTTCCATTATTAAATACTTTAATTGGTTCTCCTTTTAAAATTGCGCTTGTAAATAAGAATAAAGCCATATCAGGTCTACCCCAAGGTCCGTAAACAGTAAAGAATCTTAATCCTGTAGCAGGTAATGAATAAAGATGACTGTAGCAATGAGCCATTAATTCATTAGATTTCTTTGTGGCTGCGTAAAGGCTTATTGGATGATCTACGCCTTGCTTTTCAGAGAATGGCATTTTTTTATTACCCCCATATACAGAACTGCTACTAGCGTAAATCAAATGTGAAATTTTATTTTTCCTACAACATTCCAAAATATTACCAAATCCGACTAGGTTTGAACTTATATATGCAGATGGATTTTCTATGGAATATCTTACTCCTGCTTGAGCTGCAAGATTATAAACGTAATCTGGTTTGAATTCCTCAAAAATCTCTAAAAGTGATGAAAGGTCTTCTAAGTTAACTTTTGAAAATTTAAAAATTTTATTACTATCTTTCGATATCTTAAAAAGCCTATCTAACCTCGTTTTTTTTAAATCAACATCGTAGTAATCATTAATATTATCTATTCCATAAACCGTATGATTTTTATTAAGAAGTTTTTCTGCCAAATTATATCCAATAAAACCTGCCACACCAGTAATAAAAACCTTCATTTATTATTTATTCAACTTGGTTTATATTCTACTAAATAATACTGTCAAAATATTTTTTATTAAAATATTTATAATGTTAGTAGAATAATTAATTTACATTTATGCTCAATAAATATTCAGGAAATCAAATAGTTATGAAGTTTTTAGTAAAAAATATAAAGTATTATTAATATATTATGAAAAAATATAGATTCAACAAAAAACCTTTTATTCAAAGTTTTAAACCCTACAAAAAAACTAAAAATAAGAAATTCACTTGTTTGATTTTTGGTGGTCTAGGAAATCAATTAACAATGGCTTCAATAGCAACCATTTTTTTTCAAGAAAATAACATAAAAAAATTTGATTTTGAATACATCATTCCTAATAAGGGTGCTTTTAGAGATTGCTTATTAAACAGATACTATCTATCCAAAACTTTCAAAATTAAGAATGCAAATTCTAAAGTACAAAAAATTTATAATCTACTTTTAAAATTTGGTTTACTAAGAAAATACTCTTTAATTTGGAAGGGTATGAAAATAAGTATTTTAGATCTTCCATTCAAATTTCAAATGGAAATTAATGAACTAGAATTTGAAATTTTAAACTGTAAAAATCTAAAGAATAAAATATTAACTAATGTTAGCTTAATAGATCGGAATAATTTAACTTCTGATAAATTTAATGTCGTTATACACTTTAGAGATTATTTAAATGAGATTGGTTTAGAGGGGGAAAAATATCAACTTAAAGAAAGTTATTTTATTAATGCAATGAGGATTCTGAAATTGCCAGATGGAGCTAAAATTACTGTAATTTGTTATAAAAAAAACCTTAATATGTTTCCAACTTTAGGATGTAAATATAATCTAGAGTATCTCAGTGACGCTTCATGTAAAGTAGAACAATCATTGGAAATAATGCGTAATGCTAATATTTTAATTATGTCGAATTCAACCTTATCCTGGTGGGGAGCTTTTGGGAGTGAAAAACAAATTAAAGCTAGAAAAGTAGTTTTTCCAAAGAAATATACAGAAGGATTAGTCAACTGGAGACCAAGTTATATGATAGAAAATTGGATACCCTGTGATGAATAAATTTATAAAAATTTCTAAGGATACTTTATTAGTTTCAAAAAAGATTTTTAAAATTTCAAGATGGAGTTCCTTTGCTTTATTTTTTACCTTAATCACCTCTTTTATTGCAATATTATTTGATTTAAAAACTATCGAGCAGTTAACTTTATTTCTACCTAACTTATCTGAAGTTAATTCAGAAGGAACAAAAGAGCTTACGCTTTTTTTGATATTTTTTTCAAGTTCTGCCTTCTTCAGATTACTTTCAATCCTTATTTTAGAAAAAAACTGTGCAAAAATAGGCTCAGACTTGTCTAATTATATTTGTAGAAATTCTTTTTTAAATAATAATTCTAAATTTTCAGAATCAGATATTACTTCAAGATTAACTACTGAAATACATATCTTAATTAATGGTGTAATTATTCCTTTATTTTTGGCTTTTTTAAGTCTTTTGCAAATATCTGCAATTCTTATTGCCACCGTTATATTAAAAGGAATTTTATCAATCCTTGTTTTAATATTATTAGGGGCTTTATATATTTTATTTTTTAAAATAAATAATAAAAAACTTAAGTTAATAGATAAAGAACAAAATACTATCCGACGTAAAACATTAGAAACCATTAGAGTTTTATTTTATGGTTTAGACGAATTAAAAACTTATAACAAAACAGAAAATTATTTAAAAAGTTATTCTAAGCAATCTTATAGGCTCTACCAAAACGATTCATTAAATAAAATTTTGGCCCAATATCCAAAATTTATTATTGAAATTTTAGGTCCAGTGTTCATTTTTTCAATTATAAGCTTTTTGAAATTTCAGAATAATTTCGATGACCGTAATTCAATTTTAGAACTTCTTCTTCTTGTAGGTTTTTTAGCTCAAAAATTACTACCTGCTGTACAAACCCTTTATTCTCAACTAACTGCTTTAAAAAGTTATAATATTGTTTTAAAAAGAACCTATAATAATCTTAGAGATAAAAATTGGAAAATTAATAAGAAACCATTAGATGTTTTTAGTAGAAGTAAAATATATAATAAAGATAATTCTAATATAAAGGAAATAGAAGTTAAAAAATGGACTCATAATCAAACTAATTTATCTATTAAAAATCCTATTTCATTTGGAAGCGGTCAAATTACTTGTATAAAAGGATCAAGTGGGATTGGGAAAACTATTTTTATTAAATCATTATTAGGGTATGAGGATTCTACTTTAGAACTTAGAATAAAATATTTTGATAAGAATAATAATATAGATTCTTTTTCAGGCAATCTAGGAAATATTTTACCAATCTCTTATATGCCACAGAAGCCAATTATTTTGTCAAAATCAATTAAAGATAATATAAATCTAGGATTAATTTATCCCAAAAAGTTTATTCATAAAACAGCTTACGATTTTTTGGATTTGGGTTTATATGGTATTTTTAAATCAAATAAAAATATAAATATAAATAGTATGATTGGTCCTGAAGGTTTTAAATTATCTGGGGGGCAAATACAAAGAATTGGTTTGGCAAGAACTTTTGCTAACGGTTCTAATCTAATTTTATTAGATGAACCATCCTCAGCTTTAGACAGTAACTCAGAGTATGAAATGCTTCAAATAATGAGAAATTACGTAAATCTAGGAAACTCTATAGTTATGATATCCCATTCAGAAAACATTCATAACTTTGCTGATAAGATCATTGATTTTTCTAAAGAAATTTCGTAAAAATTTTTTAATTATAAATATTTTTAATATTTATATAAATTATTCCTTAAAAAATTTGTGAAAATAAATTAATATTTAGATTTCCATTCCGGGACTAATTCAGATAAATATTTGAAAATTTCTTTTTTATTTCTACGATCTATCGCTTTTTCAAGATTGGAAAAGCTTAATGAAAATACTGAAGTTTTCATTGAATCTTCATTAGCTTTGAAAATCAAGGGATGAGAAGTAGGTTTTGATTTTGCATTAATTAATAACTCTTCATATAATTTTTCTCCTGGTCTTAAACCTGTTGTTTTTATTTCTATATCTCCGTATTTTTTTTCACTATCTTTAACGGTAAATCCACTTAGTTTTACCATCTGTTTGGCTA
>Ga0163109_10004433_pt1 | contig 10658 bp, 15 predicted proteins | sample CRUFie1St13metaG_FD_108704 | JGI IMG/M metagenome (GOLD analysis project Ga0163109, IMG submission 108704) | Marine microbial communities from the Costa Rica Dome - CRUD Field 142mm St13 metaG | ecosystem: Environmental > Aquatic > Marine > Oceanic > Photic zone | place: Costa Rica: the Eastern... | reverse complement strand
ACTACGCGAATGATGTCTTGATCACGGTCAAAGACTGCGTCTACGTAACTCATTTATTCTCCTCGTTGCTTATGGCCAACTTAACCTTCTTCATGCCCGCCAATTGGCTTAGGGCGTATATAATATATATCTACTTGTCTTTACCAACAGTAACAACAAGAGTTTCTAAATCTTCAAACTCATCTTGTACTTTATTCCAATCACCTTTTTGAGCAATTTTAATTGCTTTATTAATAAGTGCTGGCTTCATATTTAATTCTTCAGCTACTGATTTTACAGTATCCTTTAAGCCTTCTTGTAGATCAGCTACTTCTTGTAATACAGTTACGCCTTCATTGACTAGCCTTTCAAGTTTTGCCTTTTCTTCTACACCATATACTCTATCGCTCATAGTTACTCCTTTAATTTAACTTATTGTACATGTTTTATTTGCCTTTGTCAAGTATTTTTTTTGCATAAGCCTCTTCAAAACCATCCAAAGTTCCATTGAATTCCACACTTTCGCCTTGTAAATTGCACCACATACGTTTAAAATAACCGTTATAACAACTGTAAATAGTTTCATCTGATGTGTTTAAATGACCTTTTACGATCCAAAACATCCTACATGCTTCTTTGTGTGACGGAGAATCATTCATGAGTTGAATGTGCCATCAATATGTTTACGTATGTGAGCCAACACTTCATATCCTTGAATTTGTGCTTTGTAATCGTGGTGGTCGCCTAAGTATAGATATTTATAACCTTTACTTTTCAACCATGCGGGAACGTGGTGACTAAATCTCCAACCTATACTTCTACCTGGTTGTTCATAATCCCAAGCAAATTGTTGGCTAAATCCTACTTTATCATTTGGGTACATTAAAGTTTGCTCCCATGCAACAAGTTTTCCATTTTCGTACAAACAATTCCATTCATATAAATCTATATCATCTTGATATAATGGATGAACACTATCAAAATTTTTATACAAACAGTATTCTTGAAATACTTTTGTTGCTTCTTCTAATTTTGGTTTTACATTTATAATTTCTTTGTCTAATTCGTAATCAATTTTTGATAAATTTATTCTACCGTACATAATATCCTAACCTCCTTTCTTTAAAATAAGGTTTAATATCTTCATACCAATTTTCAAACGGATTATCAATCCATTGAAAACCTTGTTTTTCTAAGTCATTTAAATATTTTTTCGGCGTATCTTGCCATACTGGAATATATTCATTCCATTTGTCTACTGTTGTTCCGTCGGGATTACCACTTGGTCTAAAATGTATCTCAATTGGTTTGTCATCTTTGTATTCTACATTCAAAATAGGCACATCTATTTCAGCTAGTTGTTTAGGTAATTTCGGAGCAGTATCTAACTTTACCCATCTTGTAAATTTCACTACATTAGACTTATCATTCCAGCCCTGCCAGTTATGTAGTAATTTCCATTCGTGATAAAATCCTTTATCTTCTTTGTAATATGTAGCTGAGTAATGATTACCTTCGAAATATTCGCACCAAAAGTATCCTGGAGGCACGCTAGATATATCGCCCTTTTGTAAAACTTGAACAGACGTACAGATGCCCATGCCTCCTAAATTATATATAGGCCTAATTACATATTCTTTTGTTTCGGGAATTTCTGTTGCACCTGGACCACAACTGTAGCCCATAGTTTCTGCTAGGTATAGCTTATTCCACCACTTGTGTAAGTGAGGTAGTTTTTTGTAAAGTTCTCTTTCTTCAAGATCATACTCGTCGAGATCAATTAGATGTCTTCTTCCTCTTTTGTCTTGTATTGCCATTCGTCTGTATGTCCTACTGACCACTTGGGTGTATTTTCTACTGTATAATTTTGCGTACAAACTTTAAAATCAGGCATTTTTCTATCGGGATGGACAAGACTTTGATCAGTAAAAATTATCCTGTTATTTGGCTGAGCCGCAAATTGTCCATTATTTAACTTAATTATATTGAATGATTTATGTTCTGGGTCATGCTCTGAAAAGTTCGTGTCAATTATACTTTTATCTCTGTGTGCATTATCTATTGTAAAAAGATATTCACCGTCGTGTAATTTTTTATCTTTACCGAAAAACTTACAGTCTGCCAACATTGGTTTTTTAATGACTGTAATGTCGTAATCAAAACAATCCCAAATTTGTAATACATCTAAAGGAAGTTGGTCGTCTATATTAAAGTCTTGCTTCCAAACAAAAGCTGATAAAGGTAACTTATCAAAAAGTGCTCCATAGTCTGTCAGTAAAGTTTCAAAATAAAGTGCCTTACCCATAACACTTTTTACAGATATCCAGACACCTGGAGTTAATTCTCCGTGTCCTTTTTCTAAATCATATAGATATTCTTTTTTTACATATACAGGTACAATAGGAAGATTGTGTACAAGGAAGGCCATTACTTATTGTTTTTGCCTTTCCCCTTCAGTATTTTGTTCATTGCAACCATATTGCTTCTAAATTGTGGTGTTGTTAGAAGTTTTGTAAATAGCCCTACGTAAGGTTTAAGTGCTTTTCTTTCTCTTCCTGTTAAAACTTCTCCTGCAACAGACTTCTGTAATCCTCTTGCTATAAGCATGTATGGATCATCGCTATCCAATCCTAAACTACTAACTGCCGCTGATAATTTAGGCGAGTCATCTTCACCTACAAGTTTTCCCTTCAGTGGATGCGGTTGTGAACCGTCTTTACTTGGTTTGCTTGTCTTAGGCATAGGCTCTTTACCTTTTGCATGACCTGCACTGCCTGTTTTATGATCTTCACGCATTGACGCATACCCTCTGTCGCGGTTATCACTATATTTTTCCCAAGTAAGTCTGTAGGCTTTTTCAGCATCTGTTGGTTTGATTTCAGGAAATTGTTTCATTAATTTTGCAATTAATCTTTTTTTAGGGTGGATATTAATCCAGCGTTTTGCAAATGGAATATATTTTTCTTCCATTTCTTTACCAGACCAATCTAGCCAACCCCATCCCTCGTATAAATCATTGACATTCATTATTTACAGCACCTACACGAACAACCTGTGCATATATCATTTGCACATTGTTGACATTCTTTTTCACAATGACAATCATGTCCACATTTTTCACATTTGCATTCCATATATTATCTCCTAGGTAGCTACGTTTTTAGCCTTACCACGTCTATCTGCATTTGGATCTTTTCTTCTTTTTCTACTTGCAGACGTTTTACGATTTTTTTTGCCCATTGCATATGCTTTGGCCGCAGGTAAACATTTAGGCTTTCCTTCGCCTTTACTTTTACCACCACATGATCCTCTTATTTTTCCATCAGGACCAAATCTCACCCATTTTTGCCTAAACCATTTCTTTAAATCTTCATGTAAATCCATTTCTTCTGAAAACACTAAATCTCCACATTTTACGCAGTAATCAACATGTTCTCTTTTAACACAATTTGGAACACGTTTTCCAAACATTGTTTTCATACCCTTTTTTTCGTAGCCCTTCCAACAACGTGTACCTTCAGTTGTTACATAACTTTCTGTATAATAAGGATTTTCTGGATCAGCATCGCCAGATTCATCTGGCCACCAGTCTAATTCAAAACGTTTTCCACTAGCAAACATTTTTTTCATTGAAATTATACGTTTTTCATATTCCTCCTTGACGGGTTCAGTTCTGCCCGATACCACATCTAAACAGAAATTAAGTGTCACTGCATTTGCAGTCAAACTTCCGCATCTAGCGCCTACCTCATTTTTTAAATGATCGATTAATATAGATCCCGAACACTTAGCAAGTTCATCTGATAGTCCTTCAGGAACTTCTAAATCAATATAACTGTAAACAAAATCATAATGAGGTTTTGGAGATGCATGTAAGATGTATTCATCTTTACAAACAACTCTTTTGAAACCATCAATACCTTGCCATATTGCTTGCTCATTAGTAAATTCATCCGGGTGCCCAAAATGTTTTTCTAAATATTTTGAATAAGATACTGCTTCTTCATGATCCCAATTTTCATAACTAGGAGCATCATGTTTTTCCACAATACTTATTAGTTCTCTAATATTCATTTACATCTTGCTCCTAAAATACCCTTTAAAATATTGGTAGTTGTATGTGTAAAGAATCTTGGAGCAACACCATGAATTATAAGCATTGGTATACATACTAAAAGTAATAAAGCAGTTTTAAAAGACTGTAACATATGTGCGAAAGCAGTCTCATTTACTTCTTCTAGGTGTGCTCTACATTGTTTACTAATCATTTGCTTTTGTTACCCCAGTTCTTTGCTCCTTTTTTCCGGCACTGAACTAGAGCACCAGAAGCATAGGCACTTGGCCATACCTTATAACGTGCTTTGACCTTATGATAACAAGCATCTTTTTTTTCTGCAAGTCTTTCAAATTCGTCTTCAGTTATTAATTTACCTACAGACTCTTCTAATGTTTCATAAGATTCATTTTTCTTTTTGCGTTTATCGTGTTTATCTTTGATTTTGCCAATTTCTTCGTGATTGGCTCCTTTACCAGCTGCACTTTGTATTGCTTTCATGCCGTCTTTACCATACTTTTTTACACCAGTATAGTATTGTAACCCACTTTCTTTAGTAGTTTTATCTTTAGATTCTTCTAATTTTTTTGTTAGTTCATCTTTATAAGAAGATTCTATCTTTTTACTCTCTGCAAACTTTGTTTCATAATCTAATGCATGATATACAGAACTCATGTAGTCTGCTGCTTTAGTAATTTTGCTTTGCATCCAGCCTTCAATACCTTCAGCTTCACTAACTGATTTAAGCATTTCGTGTAATTTAATAGAGTATTTTGCAATTTTATATAGATCAGATCTGGCCATTTGTACTTCATGATCACGTTCAACCATATCAGCCATGTCTGCTAAACCTTCGTTTGTTTGTGAATTATAGTATTTTAAAAAAGTAGCATGTTTAGGATGTGCTTCTGCAGCATCTTTACTCTTTTTGTAAATTCTCAACCATGATTTGTATTGCGGATCATTTGCAATATCTTCTTCTTTTAATTGATCTAATCTCATTATATACTCCTATTGTAGTATTTATTTCTTTTTCTTCTTCTTATCTTTTTCTGACTTAGATCCTACTCTACTTATAGTTCCAGGTCCTCCATTTGCAAACCCGTTAGTTGTTGATGCAACTGCACCTGCACTTGTAGCACCAGAAGTTGCAGTTTCTCCTACATTCTGTGTACTGGCTGCAGCTGGTACTATATAACTTTTTCCAAATATGTTGACAAGTTTTTCACCACTCTTTTTACTGCCTTGAAATGGTTTTAATCCTTGTCCGTGAATTTGTTTTAGTATTGCCATTTTTGTTTGCGGTAATTCTTTACATGCTTGATTCCACTTAGGATCTTTTTTAGAATATTTTGCACATGCTTTTTCAAGTTCATTTACAATATATGCTCCTAGTGCTAACAAATCTGGATATAATTTATTTTGAAGAATATCACCAAGTTCTGCTCCTGCCATAAATCCTGCATCTGCATCACCTGTTCTCGCCGCTTGTTGCATTCTAGCATTGATATCTTTCATTTTTGCTACATCAGCTTTGGTAGTTTTTATTGATAATTTTTCTACAACCTCATAAACTTTCATTTCTTTCTCCCAGATTTCATGTTTGCACACCAGTGTGCCATCCTTCTACGCTCACCAGTTGAGTTTTTAGCTATTTTACGTAATTTACTTATGCTTTGTTTGCAGTTTACACCACTTCTTTTAGCAAGTCCTTTACGTCCTTTCTTTTTACCATCTGCAAAATTTTCAATTAAACACTCTATACTGTGTGGTATTTTTGCAACTTGTATATACTTTTCACCTAATAGTTTTACAGCATCGTATCTATGATGCCCGTTAACTATTCTATTTTCACAATCTACAACAATAGGAGTATATTGTCCTATTACTATACGATCAACTTGCCTTTTAAAGTTCTCCATTACACGTTCTTTTTGTACAGGAACTATTTTATCAATGGGTAATAACATAAATTCATGATCTATGTACTGTAAATCATGTGATTTTATTTGTGGAAGCTGTGATCTTTCGTAACTTTCATTACGTTTTTTACGGCCTGCACAATGAGCTTTTTGTGAAAATCCTTTTGGATTAGAGCAATTAATACTTTTCTTGTATTTTGCACTCCATTTTTCTTTTACTGGTTGTGTCATATGAGCTTGTATATTTCTAGCAGTTCTTTCAAACTTGTGATCTTTGTGTTTGAAGCCTACACCGCCTGCTGATTCCCATTTCTGTATGTTTACTCCATAGTCGTCTATCAATATATTAGGAGTACCATCAGACTGAGTAGCAAATTTTGCTTTGTCGAAAGTTATTATTACATCTTCAGGTGGAAAGAAGTTTAAATTACTTTCTATCCATTCTCTTTTATGCGGTTCTGAATTAGGATCATCTGGCAAAGGCGAACTTAAAATTTTATAAGATCCTTTTATATTTTTAATTAAATTTAAAAGATTCTTAGCATTGTTTGTCATAGGTAATTTGAGCCAAAAATCATCTGTGTCACGAATCTTTTGTAATGCTGGCCCAATATCTGTAATCTTACGCCAATCTTTACCTACAAGTTTTTTCCAGTCTCCAAAAAAGTCTGCTAACACTCCGTCCATATCAACATATATTTCACTAGATTTTGCAATCTCATCAACAGTTGCCTCGGTTAAACCTAAGTTAAAAAGAACGTTTGTGCTTTTACCTTTTACTTTTTTTGATAATGTAGGTGGGCGTCCATCTTTGTCTACTTTAAATCCCCACTTTCTTGCTTGTTTAGGAATTTCGTTAGGACTTACATCTTTTGTAGTATTAACACCTGCAACAATTCTGCCATATTCTAACAATTGACTAACTTTCATTACCATCTAACCTATTGTTAATAACTGACCAATTTACAATTTTAAACACATTTTGTAAATATTTTTTCTTAGCATCTTTTGCAGGTACATAGTCTGAGAAACTGTGTTCCCACATGTCAATTGGCATAAGAACATCTGTTTTAAAACTTTGATTTGGAGTAGTTTTTATTTCTCCTGTTTTAGAAATATACACCCAACCACTACCTTGTATAGTCATTGCTTTTTCAATAACATTTTCTTTAAAAGTTTTGTAATTTTCATGTTTGTCATTAATAATATCTTTTATAGAACCAACAGGATTATTAGAAGAACTTGCTTTTTGTAATTGTGTCCACCATAGATTGTGTAATTTTGCACCACCATAGTTAAATTTGCTGTCGCCTTCGTTGTTGTTATATCTATTGACATATCCTTTAGTTAAAACATTATAATGATAATCCACATTGTCTTTTGAAAGCACAGGTGAAAGGTCACCTAAGTTATATGGTAACTTAGCTACTTCTAATTTATTTTCTTTTGCTTCAAATAATTGTCTAACTAACATTATTTTCTGCTCCTAAATTGAACAGGTCCAGTCATATATGGTTTTGAAAACCAAAGTTTAAACCAATCTTTATCTCCTGGCTTAATGCCCAGTTTCTTTTCTTTTGCTTTTAATGCTGTTGCTGTTTCGGAAGGATTTTCATCAATTTTGTATTCAGTGTATCCTTTGAATTCATTTACACCTGCAAGCCGTTTTAATTCTTCGATGCTATTATACATATCATCGTCCTACTTCTTTTTAGCCATGTTTGTAGCAATGGCATATACAGCACCTTCAGGATCCATTCCTTTGTCTTTAGCCCAACTTGCTATAGATTTTTTAGCTTTGGGTTTGTCCATTATTTTGTCTGCTGTTTTATCTCTACTTTTTAGTTCACTTTTTGATAATTCACGTTCATTTAATTCAGGATGAAATTTCCAATGGATATTTTTAGCATCTTTTGCAACAGATTTACCGTCAATTGTTATTTCAATTGGAACTTTTCTTGTAGGATCGTTATACCAATAATATGAATCATAACTTCCGTCTGCATTACTACGTACGACCAATCCTCTTATATGATCCTTATCATCGGCACGAAGCACTTTTTTATCACCATTGGGTAGTTTTAAATCAACATCTAAATTTTTTGGTTTTTTGTGTCCCAAATCAGAATACTTGTTTTCACGGATAGATTCTAAAGCCATCCCTTGCCGAACTGCTTTAAACATTTCTCCAGCAAGTTCTTGTTGTGGCACGCCTTGTTTAAAACTATCAAAATCGTTATCTGCGGCTGCTTGACGCATTTTACTAGCACTCATGCCTTCTGCACCGTCTGCATCAGGATCTCTTTCACCAGCACTTATGACTTTAATATTTTTAAATGTATAGTCTTTTCCGTTGTACTTGTTTATAAGTTCGTTAAAACTTTCTACTCTATCTGATCCTGCGACATAAATTAAGTCGGTATAGCCCATTGTTTCTATTTTTTGTAATGCTTGGATAATAGTCTTTACTTCAGGATTACCAATAGTTACATTTGGAAAAAAGAATTTGGCATATCTTAATTTGTCTTGAAAAGGCAAAGGATCTGTCTTGGGTTTTTGACTTTGACTAAGAAATATGTAATGATCTCCGGGTTGTGCTTTGATTGCATCAACTAATTTAGCATGGCCTATTGTAGGAGGATTCATTCTCCCAAAAGCCATTACAGCAGTTCTTCGTTCTTCTTCAAAAAGTTCACGAAGCCTCATGCATATTCTCCCTTTTCAATTTCTTTTATTTCTTCACTGTAAATTTTATCATAAAGAGCTTTCCGATGATCATCTTTAAATACCTCGTCTGGCATTTTAGCCATGTTGTATTTTTTACAGTAAGAATTTACACCATCATTTACAAGTGGCATAATAATTAATTTAGGATCAAAACTTTTACTGCTTTTGTGTAAGTCTGCCATTTTACACATGGTAGGAAAATACTTTTGTCTATAAAAATTTTTGTCATTCCGCATATGAACATGGGCATCATCAACTATATCGTAATCTAATTTAGGCTCTGACTTTATACCTGCTAACTCTATTAATCTGTTGTGATCTGATCTATCTACACTGTCCTTAAATTTATCAGGAATTTCGTATTGGTCACCGTCCCACTTCATTGGTTTACCACCTTTAGGATTAAAATAAGTAAGTTTCCCATCTCTTATTTCACCGCCTGGATGTTTCATGACTCTGGATTTTTCAATTTTTCCATCCATTCCTCTATATTCGTTATATTCAGCTTTAAGTTTTTTGTATTCAGGATCATCAGTAAACCCAAAACCCTCAGCATCTGGGTTTTTCTTATCCCATTCATCTGCAAAGTCATCCATCTTTTGTCTTAAAGCATCTTTTTCTGCTCTCAATTTTTTTGTATCTGGCCCGTCTTTCATACGTTTAGCAAATCTTGTTACGCTACCTCCACCTGATGTTGATGTTTTTGTACTTGTACCGCCGGTTCGTGTAACAGTTCTAGTGCTTGAGCTTGTAGTTGTAGTTGTTTTGTTTCCTTTTTTAACAACTTTTTTATCTTTAGTAACACCTAGATCTTTTTCATCATCCCAAAAATCATCTTCTTTGTCAAGCAACTTATCAAAAGCGTCATCATCTTTCTCCATTGATTTGTAAAAAGGATCACCACCTTGATCTATCATTTTCTTTACATCTGGATCACTGGCTAGTTTGTCAGCTTTGGCTTTTAGTTTATCACCTTTAGCTTTGTACTTGTCATCTATTGCTTTTAATTCTTTTGGATAATCTGGATCTCTTTCATCTGCTGGAACACCATCATAGTAAGGTGATTAGGATTATCTAATGCTGCTTGTGTCCATTTGAGTTTTTCATCCTCTGCTTGTCTTGGTAATTTCTTAATTTGATTCATTAGTCGTTCGTAATCATTGTATCGACCACTTACATCTTTACCAAATGTTTTTTCATATTCATCTCTGCTTACTGGTTTACCGTCTTTTGTATACTTAGAACCAGTATTTTCTTCACCACCTTTATCTTGTGACTTTGATGGTGCAGTTGAAGCACTAGGTAAATTCTTTACACCTGCCGCAAGCAAACCGGCATTTATCTTTTTAGATTTCATAAGTGATGAAAAATATTTGTCATTTTTTACAGCATCTACTAATGCCTGTAATTCCTGTAATTCTGCTTGCGATAATGCTTCATGTAACATTCTTGCTATAGAACTTGTAAAATCAATGCCAGCAGTTTGAGCACTTGCAGTAGCTTTTCTAATTAATTCATTCATACGCTTTGCAATTTCATTCTGCGTCATCTTTTTGCCGTTGATATCCAATACTCTATTAGCACCAGTTTGCTCATCGCCTGTAGTAGTATCTGTTTTTGGTGTTTCTTCACTACCTGTAGTAGTATCTGTTTTTGGTGTTTCTTCACCGGCAGATTTTGTGTCAGTTGCTGTAGTTTTGTCTTGTGGTTCTGCTGTTTGGTCTTGTTGATTACCTGCAGGTTGTTTACTACCAACTATTTTTGCACCAGTTCTTTTTCCGTCTCCTTGCATATATGCTTCAAGATCTTTTGGATTGCCATAACCTCGTACAACAGATCCATCTTCTTGTGGAATATCTACGTAAGGAGTAGGATACTTAGCTTTCATTTTAGCTACATTGAAATTTGTTGTATTTCCACCTTTTTGTATAAATTTTTCACCACTTACTTTTGGTGCTGCGGCTGGAGTTTGTGTT
>Ga0163109_10004432_pt1 | contig 10662 bp, 9 predicted proteins | sample CRUFie1St13metaG_FD_108704 | JGI IMG/M metagenome (GOLD analysis project Ga0163109, IMG submission 108704) | Marine microbial communities from the Costa Rica Dome - CRUD Field 142mm St13 metaG | ecosystem: Environmental > Aquatic > Marine > Oceanic > Photic zone | place: Costa Rica: the Eastern... | reverse complement strand
TCCATAATTTTCTAATAAATATTTTAGCTCGGGGTGGAATCGTTCATTTAGCTTTATTTATAATTTTTCAAATAATAGATCATAAAAGTGAAATTTTTATATTTGACCTAAGATTTTTTGGGATAGTTTTATTAGCAGTTTTGTTAGGCGCAGCATCTACGTTAAGAGTTTTAGATCAAAATATAGGCGAGCTAGCAGAAGAGGATAAGCTATTTAGTGTTTTTTATTCAGGAGAAGCTATCAAGAAACTTTCTGCTCAAAAAGATACAAAAGTAGAGTCATTTGTATCTTTTTATACCCGAGATGGAAGAGTCTTTTCTATTGATGGAAATGTTAATTGGAGAATTCAGATTTGGCAGGATGTTTACTTTGATTTACTAGACGATAAAAAACTTTTCTTTGGCAATGGTTATAAAGATATTATTCCTGCAATGAAAAAGTTTGAAAGACAAGGCAGGGACGGTTTGAATGAAAATGTCCATAATTTTCTAATAAATATTTTAGCTCGGGGTGGAATCGTTCATTTAGCTTTATTTATAACTTTATTTCTGAATATACTGTTCAAGTTCAACAAAAAAAATAGAAATGTTTTTTATTTAATGACAGGAGTATTTATAGTTTCATTTTTTGACGCTTCAATGGAAAATGCACATTTCCCAAATATTTTTTATATATTTTTGTCACATTTTATAATTGATGAATTTGCTAGTTAGTTTTTGAATTTATAGTTTGTACACTATTTGTTATAAATAGCAAAAATATTAAGAATAAATTTAATATGAATCTAATAGGCGACTCCAGTTCCATATTTCTCCACACTGAAATATAAAGTAAGAATATTAATAAAAAATTAGAAATGATATTTCCTATTAAAAAATATAATATTTTGCTAATTAATCCCCTGTTTAAAAGTAGATAAAAAATAAGCGCAAAAATTATTAGTAATAAATAGGTCAATGGTTTGTCAATGAATAGATTATTTAGAATACCAAACATGTTATTAGGATTTAAATCTCTGAACAAGAGTAAATCCAAAACAGTATCAATTATGTCTATTTGTCTAATATGGTGATCTTTCTCCAAGTTAGAAAAATATGACAGATACATTATTTGTTTTAGTAAAAAAGCTATGAAACCATATTTTACAAATTTTCGTGAATCTTTAAAAATAAACAAAAATACTAAATTTATTAATACAAGTGAAATATAAAATTGTTTTGAAAAAACTAACAACCCAAAAAATAAATAAATATACTTCAAATGTTCAGGTCTTTTTTCATCAAAAAGATTGAAAAGTAAAATAGCAAAAATATAATTCAAAATACCCTCCGACATTATTGAATCAAATAAAAGAAAACTCAACCAATCAGAATTTAAAACTAAAGATGAATATAAAAAGATAATAAAAAGTTTTTGATTTTTATCAATTTTTAATTCAAATAAAAAGTAACAGGTAAGAAAAAAAAGTACATTTGTTGTAGGTTTTAAATAGACATAGCTATTTAATGAAAAGAAATATTCAAACATCACAGAATGCAGGTATGAGCTAAATTGTGTATATCCAGCGAATAAATTGTTATTCATTGAATAGAAGTAGTTGTTATTAATTATTTGTTTACAAAACTCAAGGTAGTACCAACTATCAACTTCAATATTTGAATTTATCTCAAATTTATTTATAAAGTTGTGATTAAATATTCTTAAAATTATAAAATTTAAACAAAATAGAAATAAAACCCTAAAATTTACTCGTCTCACTAAAAAAAGAACAAACCAAAATATGTTTGTTATTAAAAATGAATGTTTAAAAGATATATTTGTAGTTATAAATAATGTAAAAATATCCGTAATAAAAAAACTAAGAAGATAAATAACAATTCCTAGTGATATATTGTTTAATTTAAAACTAACCTTAATTAAATAACCAATCAAGACTATGGAAGTAAATCCTAAAATAGTTGATATTAAGCTATAAAAATTAAATTTTTGAAACGCAGAAATATTTTTTATTAAGTTGTAGATAAAATTAAAAAATACCGGCGAAAATAATATAAAGTACCAATTAACTTTTATATTCATTGTTGTTATTTTTTTCACTATTAAAATATATATTTAAGCTAAGTATATTTTAATTTAAAATTACGAACCATGATAAAAATTTCAGTAATAATGAGTGTTTATAATGATGAAGACAATATTTCATTATCAGTTAATAGTATTCTGGAACAAACCTTCAAAAATTTAGAGCTTTTGATTATAAATGACTCGTCTACCGATTCAACAGAAAAAATTCTTAATAAATTTGCTAATAGCGATAATCGAGTAAAAATTTTTAATAACCCAAAAAATATTGGCTTAACAAAGTCACTTAATATTTTAATTTCCAAATCAAAAGGAGAATATATTGCGAGGCAAGACTCAGATGATGTTAGCCTACCAAATAGACTAGAAAAGCAACTCCAATTTATTTTAAAAAAGAATTTATCTGGATGCTCAACTTTGGCATTTATTAAAAATACAAAAAAAATTATTCACTCTAAAACTTCAATAATTAGTCCTAAACTAGTTTTACCTTTTAAGAACCCTTTTATACATGGGACTTATTTATTAAATAAAAAAGTTCTTGAATCAGTTGGCAATTATGATGAAAATTTTTACTTTGCGCAGGATTATAAATTGGTTAATGATCTTTTAAATAAAAAGATTAAATTTAAAATTTTAAAAGAACCACTTTATTTATTAAATCAAGAAAATAATTTATCAACAAAATTTAAGATTCATCAGGATTATTACGCAGATTGCGTTCGAAATGGAACAATTCCAAACTTTTAACTATAAACGTAGTTAATATCTATTTCAGTCTTGCAGTTTACCAATTGAATCTACATTTTTTAAAATATAGTCATAAAATCTATATTCTTTTTTCAATTCGTCTTTCAGTATTGAAATGTCAATTTCTTTTTTCGATACTGTTTTGTTAATTTTATTCAAGGTTAGAGATGTATTAAAAATTGAATCTATTTCTTTAATAAAAGGTTCAAAGTTATTGTCTACAATTATATGGTTAACTTTTTTAATATTTTCTATTGCTTCATCAACATCTAGCTTTTTTGAAAACATGTTTAGTTGTGCATATTTAATATTCTCTGGAAGGTAATATATAAATTCATCAAAGCTCTCTTTATAATTTTTTAACAAATGAACCATATGTTTATAATTGTCGTCCTTTTTAAATTTATTAATGTCATCTAAGAATCGATAGTACGAAACTATTCTTTCCCCAGGCTCTCTCAATGAAGTAAAGGTGTATGTGTCAGTCTTAAAATCTAAATCTTCCAGAGGGTAGTGACTCCATGAGTAATAAAAAGCACTTTTGTTTATCAGTGAAATATTATGATCTGAAAAAACTTTTCCATTAATTTTTATACTTCTTGTAAATAAATTTGAAAACTGCTTTCTAATTGCAGGAACATAATTTAAATTTTCAGATTCATAAAATGCAGCATTTATGGAGGTTCCTGAAGTTTTGGGTACATGATAATGGTAAATTCTTTTAAATTCATTTGAATTACTGCTTTCATATACTGGTAAAAAAAGAGATACTAATTTTCTACAATAATTTAGGAACTTTTTAAAAAAAAATGAATTTGTAGCTATTTTTAAAAAGAAAATAAATAGCTTATATTTTATATTAAAAATCACATCATAACTCTAATATTAAACTTAAATAATAAAAGAAGGTTTAGTTGTTGATTTAATTAATTTTAAATTGCCAATTTTAAAATTTAAATGTTTAAAAGATTCATAAAATATAAAAATTTCATTCCATCAAAATTAAGAAGGTTTTTAAGAAAAATTTATTTTAATAGAGTTATAGCATATTTTGAAAACCTAATTTTTTTTAATCGGGTAAAATTTTTAAACCTTGAAATAAATGATAAAGATAAAATTATTTCAAATAAAACTAAACAACTGATTAGGCATTCACTTTATGAATATTATGAATTAGATGCAATTTCAAAATTAAGATATTTTGATAACGATTTTATTGACCTAGGGTCATCAATTGGACTAACTTCTTACTCTGTTTCGCAAAAATTATTTGGTAAAAAAATTATTGTTGTTGAACCAGTAATTGATTATTTAAACTTTTCTAAAAAAATTTTAGATGAAAATCAGAACGAAATAGTTTTCTTAAATAAAGCTATTTACTATGACAATGAGGTTGCATATATTGAAAAAGGTGTATCAAACCTATCAAGTTCAATTAATTCTTTAAGTGGTGATGCTGTTGAAGCTACATCATTATCTGAAATTATCTCATTAAATAATTTAAAAGAATTTAATATGCTTGTTGATATTGAGGGTTACGGTTTTCAGCTTTTATTTGAAGAGGAAGATGCGTTGCAAAATTGTCGTAAAATAATTATTGACGAAAAATTTAATACAGAATTTACTTATCAAATTATAGAAGAACAATTAAATAAGCTAGGTTTTAAATTAGTTTATTTTCAGAATGCTTGGAATGGAATTGTTTTAGGTGCTGTTAAAACATAATCTTTTTATCCAAGCAAATTATATTTTTTTAAATACAATACTCTAATGGCGGTCTTTAAAATTAAAAAACTTTTACTTCTGGTTCTTTCAGACAAAGGTATTAAATTTATAGGAGAGTTTTTATTAAATTTATTAATACTTCGTAAATTTGGACTTGTAGATTATGGAGTTTTTACAACTTCCTTAGCCTATACAACTGTTTTGGCTTCAATAGTATTTGTTGGCAGTAGGGAAATTCAATTAATTTATTTTCAAAATATAAAAAAAGATAGAAGCGAACTTTTCAGTGAAGTATTTTTAGTAAGAATAATAATTTATTTTTTTGGGCTAATTATGTTTACAGGGTATTTGTATTTATTTCAGAATTCTATTTTGAGATACTTTATTCCAATGAGCATAAACGCTTTACTGGTATTAAATATTATAATTGAAAATCAATCAAGCATTTATCAAGAACTAGAAAAGTTTAAAAAAAATCAAGTAACTATAACACTAATGTTTCTCATTTTTCAAATTTTTGTTTTAATATTTGGTGAATTTAATTTAACTACTTATGTCTGGGTGTACTTTTTAAAATTTATTTGCACTTTTACTTTTTTATTTTTAAATAGTAACTTAGTAAAAATAAAATTTGTTTTACCGATAAGATTTTTCAAGTTTATTCTCAATAGAAAACATTATATATTTTTTCAAGTTTTGATAGTAATTTTTATAAGAATGGGAATTTTTTTAAGTAATTATTATCTAGACAAAAATACTGTTGGTAGTTTAAGCCTTTCTTTTAATATATATATAATTGTTTCTCAAATAATTTTAGCATTTGTAATAGTTGAAGAAGAAAAAAACTTTTCATTCAAAAACAGACTTTATAGCAATTCAGACAAAATCTTTGTAAAAAATATGTATAGTTTTTCAATTTTGATAACTTTGGCTTTTTTAATTTTTTTCAATTTACTATATTTATTTCCAATATTTAAACAATTTGTTTATTTAAGAATAAGTCTTAATTTATTAATATTTACTATTCCACTTTTAACTTATTTAAGTGTTAAAAAAATATTCTTAATTAAAAGTAATACAGACATAGAATCCAAATTTTATAATATAAGATTATTATTTTGTGTGATATTTTTTATTATCATAAGTGCTGTAACTTCAAATTATATCAAATTATATTTTATTGAGTTAAGTTTTGTGACTTCATTTATTCTTTTCTTATTGTTAACAAAAAGCAGACACACGTTTAAAGCATCTGATATTTTAGGTTTTCTATATTTAAAAAATCTAAAAAATTCTTTAATTTATTTAATATCTAAACATGATTAATTTAGATCTAAATTTAATAGACGATAATAAACCCCTAGTAATCACATTTGTAGATAAAAAATATACTTCAATTCTCATAAATTGGGTAGCTTTTTTAAATGAATATAAAAATTATCAAGTATTAATTTTCACAACTGATGAAAAGTCATCTAATTTTTGTAAACAAAATAATTTCTTGTTTTTTGATATTTCTACAATTCATAATTCTCACAAATTAGGAATTGTAAAAACTCGTTTAATAATCTTTCATTACTTGTTAAAAAATGGTATTGGATTTATTCATTCTGATTTAGACGCTGTCTGGTTAAGTGATCCAAAAGAATATTTAAATGATAATTTTGATTTAATTATAAGCCAAGGAACGATTTGGCCCTATGAATCATATATGAAAAATAATTTTGTAGCATGTATGGGTTTTTTTAAAGTCTTATCAAATAGCAGAACAATTGCCTTATTTAAAGAGGCTGATAAATTAAGTTTAAAAAATAAAAATAGAGTGAGTGACCAAAAAACTATTAACTTTTTACTAGATAGTTTTATTAAATGGGAAAATACTGAAAGCTCATATTTTGTAAAATACAAAAATAATAGAATAAAATGTTTTGATAAATCTATATTTGGTAATGGAAAGTTAAGTGTAGTGCTTTTACAACACTCTACATTCCCAAGGCTATTTTTATATGAGAAAAACCAAAAAAACAATATTAAGGTAGCACACCCAATAGAAGCGGAAGGATCACAGTTCTTTAAGCTTATTCAATTTAAAAGACTGGGTTTAATTCATAAAACATATGAAAAAAAATTTTATAAAATGTTAGCTTTTGAAATTCCAAAATTTATTCTATATTTTTTAACAAAAATTAAGAGCAAAGTTATTTATTTTATAAAAAATTAATTTAAAGTATCAAGATTTTCAATTATTGAGACATTTTTAGATATTTTAAATACCCAGGCAGGTATTTTTTTATTTTCTTTAAATATAAGTTCAAATTCAAAAGTTATTTGACTTCCATACCAACTACTTAAAACATAAGGAAAATATTTTGGTTTTACACCAAAAGGATCCATACTACCTGAATATTGTGGTCCATGAAATTTACTTAATTCAATAAACACATAACCTTCATCATGAATTTGATTTAGCCAAGTTGTAAGAGCTAGATTAGGATTCCAAGACTGGTCAATTGAATTAGAATAGATGAAGTCAAACTTTTGAGACCAATCTGGATTCACATCATGAAAATCCCACAATATAGAATTTTCAAAATCCAAAACGCTATCAGATATATCGGTACCAATTACGTCAAGTTTATTGTTAAAAGTATTTAGAAAGTTTTGTTCAAAACCATTTCTACTTCCATGACAAATTCCTAAAATTCTTGACTTTTCTTGAAAATCATTGATTACAGAATTAGCAATAAATGTTAAAATTTTCTCATCAGCCCATACGTTATTTAATTTTAGTTTATTATGTTTGATTTGGACAGCTTTGTATTCATCATATGAGTTATATTTATGTAGGCTATAATCTAGTAAATCAATATTTCTTACTAATTTAAAATTTAAAAGATTTAAAAATAAATTTATACACTTTAAAACTAACTTTAAAAAATTCTTCATTATTTTATGATACATAAAAATAAATTGTTAAAAATATTTTTAAATTTTTATAAATGGTAGATTTCTGAAAAACCCTTGTGGGCGCTACAGGATTTGAACCTGTGACTTCTTCCTTGTAAGGGAAGCGCTCTGCCGGACTGAGCTAAGCGCCCCATCTATTTAAATATATTAGTTAATATTAAAATTAAGTGAAAAATCATTTAATTAAATTAGAAGAAGAAGCGATATCTGTAATCAGAGATACTTATGCTGATTCTGAAAATCCATTATTTTTATATTCTATAGGAAAAGATTCATCAGTTTTACTAGAACTATTTAAAAAAGCTTTTTATCCAAGCAACATTCCAGTTCCTTTTCTGCATATTGACACTGGGTGGAAGTTTAAAGAAATGATTGATTTTAGAAATACTATTTATAAAGAAAACAAATTAAAAGGGCTTGTTTATTCCAATGAAGAGGGAATGAAATTAGGAATTAATCCTTTTGATAACTCAAATTATACAGATGTAATGAAGACCAAAGCATTAAGAGATGCACTAAAAACAGGTGGGTATGATTTTATTTATGGAGGAGCAAGAAGAGACGAAGAGGCAAGTCGCTCAAAAGAAAAGGTTGTATCACACAGAGATCAAAATAATAGATGGGATCCAAAAAACCAAAGTATCGAACCATGGCATTTATTTAATACTTTAAAAAAACCAAAAGAATCCTTTAGAGTATTTCCAATATCTAATTGGACTGAGGTGAATGTCTGGGAATATATTCACAAAGAGAATATAAAGATTGTACCACTATATTTTGCAAAAAAGAGAAAAGTGGTTGTTAGTGGTGAGCAAATATTTCTTTATGATGACAAGCGGTATCAACTTCAGGATCATGAAGAAGTTAAAGAGCTTGAAGTTAGATTTAGAACTTTAGGATGCTATCCATTAACAGCAGGTATTGAAAGCAAAGCAAAAAATGTTAAAGATATTATAAAAGAAGTTAAAACTTCAAATTTTTCAGAAAGAAGTGGTCGATTAATTGATTATGACAAACTTGGCAGCATGGAGTTAAAAAAACGAGAAGGATATTTTTAGTGAAATCTATCAATATTATGACTTGTGGAAGTGTAGATGATGGAAAATCTACTTTGCTTGGTAGATTGATTTATGAAACAGACAATCTATTAGAAGATCAATCAAATTATCTTTCGAAATTAAATCAAAAATTTGCTAAAAAAGATATTGAGATAGATTACTCCCTTCTTTTAGATGGATTAATAGATGAGAAAGAACAAGGCATAACAATTGATGTTGCTTTTAAATATTTTACACTTGGCAATAATCAATTTACTTTAATTGATTCACCAGGCCACAAAGAATATACGAAGAATATGGCAAACGCTGCAACTTTCGCTGATGCTGCACTGATATTAATTGATGCTTCTAAAGGAATTTCTCACCAAACTAAAAAACATATTGAAATCGTAAATATGTTTCCAAACATCCAAAATAAAATAGTGTGTATTAACAAAATGGATAAAATTCTTTACTCTAAAGAAAAATATTTTGCTCTAAAAAAAGAAATTGAATCTTTTGTGAAGGAATACAGTTTTACAATAGATGAAATTCTTCCAATTTCTGCAGTTAAAGGTGACAATGTTCTTAAAAAAAGCACTGTGATGAATTTCTATAATGGCAAAACTTTGTATCAATTACTAATTGATTTGAAAGTAAAATCTTCTAATAAAAAGAATGGAAGCACGGTTGTAAAGTTTGTAGACAACAGTTCGGGTTCAAGAACATTTTTTGTTGAAAATAATGATATAAGTTATAAGGTTGGAGATATTTTAAAAAATGTTTATACAAATGAAAGAACTAAAATTAAAAAGATTTTTCATGACAATAAACAAGTTCAAGAACAAAAAAGCATGAAGAATACAGCTTTACAACTTAAAGATCAGATTTCAATTAGTAAAGGAGATTCACTTATTCTTGAAGATAAAAAAGCATTAATTTCGGATGCTTTTAAAGCACAAATTATTTGGACAGGGAATGAGAATCTATTACAGCGTAAAAGATACATATTTAAATTTCATGCAAAATCTGAATATGGATTTGTTTCTAAATCTTCAAATAAAATAATTAGTAAAAACTCAATTTCAACTTTAAATATTGAACTTGAAAATAAAGTCCATATTGATACCTTATCTTCAAATTATCATTTATCACAGCTTGTAATCATAGATCCAGACAATAACAAAACAGTAGGATTTGGAAATATTTTCCAAAATTTAGATAGAGGAAATACAGTAATTTATAAAAACTTACAAGAATATAGTGACAATTCGTTCAAATGTATTTGGTTAACAGGCCTTCCTTCTTCGGGCAAATCAACTATTGCAGAGGCATTTGGAAAAAAATTGAAAAAAGAAAATATACCTTTTTATATAATTGACGGCGATAATATTCGATCAACTTTAAACAAAGATTTGGGATTTACCAAAGAAGATAGAATTGAAAACAATAGGAGGGTAGCGCATTTAGCAAAAATATTATTTGATTCAGGCAGTGTCCCAATAGTTGCAACAATTTCTCCAAATGATAGTTCGAGAACTTTTGCTAGAAGTTTGTTTAATGAAAATGATTTTGCACTAGTACATATAGATGCTTCTTTAGAAACATGCATAAAGAGAGATCCAAAAAATCTCTATTCAAATAAATCTAAAAAGATTAAAAATATTACAGGGATGCATACCAACTATGATATTCCTTTAGATGCAGACTTGGTACTTAATACTGAGAAGCTTTCAGTAACACAATCTGTTAACAGACTTTTTAAGTTGTTAAACTAGCTACAGCCTAAAGAGTTGCCACAGTTTAAGCATTTATAACAAGATCCATTTCTAATAGTAATGTGTCCACAATCAGGGCAAGCAGGAGCGTCACCCATCATATCACCTAGAACTTCTTGAACAGTTGTAACAGAGTTTGAGACAGCTTCAACTGACTCTACAGTATCATTATCTTCAATTTTTGTTACAAATTGGGTTTCCTGAACAATGGATGTTGTTTCATTGTTTTGAAAATTACTAGGTGTTTCAACTTCTTGAGCAGGTTCTACTGTTTCAGTTTTTTGTATAAGCTCAACAGGCTCAACTTCTTGAGCAGGTTCTAC
>Ga0163109_10004431_pt1 | contig 10663 bp, 8 predicted proteins | sample CRUFie1St13metaG_FD_108704 | JGI IMG/M metagenome (GOLD analysis project Ga0163109, IMG submission 108704) | Marine microbial communities from the Costa Rica Dome - CRUD Field 142mm St13 metaG | ecosystem: Environmental > Aquatic > Marine > Oceanic > Photic zone | place: Costa Rica: the Eastern... | reverse complement strand
TATTTCAACTTTAATTTTAACTTTTTTCTTCCGCTATATGAGAGAATTGATTGAGCTTGGCTACATTTATATTGCAACACCACCATTATATCTTGTAAAAAAAGGACAGAAGAAAGACTATGCTTGGAATGATGACCAGCGTGAAATTTTACTTCAAAAGTTTGGACAAGGAGCATCTGTTCAACGATATAAAGGATTAGGTGAAATGAATGCTGAACAATTATGGGACACTACAATGAATCCAGAAGAACGAACACTTCGACAGGTGACAATTGATAATGGAGGAGAAGCTGATCGTATTTTTTCAATGCTAATGGGCGATGAAGTTCCACCGAGAAGAGAGTTTATTGAGAAAAATGCTATTTATGCTAATATAGATGTATAATAAAGTGTTTTATTTTTTTAATTTAAATTTTTTAGAATGAAGGTTACCATTGTAGGAGCAGGAAATGTAGGTGCCTCTTGTGCAGAATATATTGCACAAAAGCAAATAGCTAGCAAAGTTGTTTTATTAGATATTAAAGAAGGCTTTGCCGAAGGTAAAGCACTTGATTTGTTTCAAACAGCAACAACCTTGGGATTTAACACTTCAATAACTGGAGTAACTAACGATTATTCTGCAACAGCAGGAAGTAATGTTGTTGTAATTACTTCAGGTGTTCCAAGAAAACCAGGCATGACTCGTGAAGAATTAATTGGAATTAATGCAGGAATCGTAAAAAAAGTTTCAGAAAATATATTGAAATATTCACCTGATTCTATGATCGTTGTTGTTTCGAACCCGATGGATACGATGACATATTTAGCATTAAAAGCTACAGGTCTGCCAAAAAACAGAATTATTGGAATGGGGGGCGCACTAGACAGTTCCCGATTCAAAACATATTTATCATTAGCCTTAGATAAACCTGTAAATGACATCCAAGGCATGGTTATAGGGGGCCATGGTGATACAACGATGATACCACTTCCAAGATTAGCTAGTTATAATGGAGCTCCTGTTTCACAATTTTTAGATAAAAAAAATCTAGATAAAGTTGTTTCAGATACTATGGTCGGTGGGGCAACACTTACAAAGTTACTAGGAACCTCTGCGTGGTATGCTCCAGGGGCATCAGTTTCTTACCTTGTTGATAGTATATTAAATGATTATAAAAGAATGATCCCATGTTCAGTGCTTTTAGAGGGAGAGTACGAACTTAACGACATATGTATTGGTGTCCCTTGTATTATTGGAGCTAATGGTGTTGAAAATATTGTTGATTTAAAATTGAATGACGACGAAATGAATTTACTAAGAAACAGTGCAGAAAAAGTAAAAGAGATGAATTTTTCATTATCAGATATTATTGAATAGTTTATAATTTCATTTAAGAGTTGTCTTTTCCTTGGTTTAATCCTATATTTGCTCGCCCTAAATGTGGTTTAATTTAAATTAAAATGCAAAACAATTCTTTGATAAGAGTCTTTGGAATATTATTTGCTCTTGTAAGTATTTACCAGCTCTCATTTACTTTCATTACTAGTAATATTGAAACACAAGCAGATAACTATGCTAAACAGGTTATTTCAGATGAAGAGCCTAATTATCTAGAAAAACGTGACCAAACAGCTAGTGCCTATCTTGATTCAATTGGAAATAGTCCACTTTATGGATTTACTAGTTACAATGATGCAAAGCAAAAAGAGTTAAATAAAGGACTCGACCTTAAGGGAGGTATTAATGTTATCCTTCAAATATCTATTAGAGATATATTAATTGGTTTAGCTGAAAATTCAAAAAACCCTGTTTTTAATAAAGCACTTGATGATGCTGATTTGTTGCAAAAGGCATCAGACGAGCCTTATATTGAATCATTTTTTAGAGCTTTCGAATCTATAAAGGGAGCTGATAAACTTGCTTCTCCAGAAATATTTGCAAATCGAACCTTAAGTGATGAGATTAACTTTGAAATGAGTGATCAAGAAACACAAATAATTGTTAGAAGAAAAATAGATGAATCAATTGTTTCTGCATTTGAAGTCTTAAGAAAAAGAATAGATAAGTTTGGAGTAACTCAACCAAATATTCAACGTTTAGGAACCTCAGGTAGAATATTGGTTGAACTACCAGGAGCTAAAGATGTTGACAGAGTTCAAAATTTATTACAAAGTACAGCTCAACTTGAGTTTTGGGAAACATATAAAAATGATAAACTTATAAGTTTTCTAATTGAAGCAAATACATTAATTGGAAAACAAATTAGTTCCAAAACAACTTCAGTTGATAATGGCGAAAAAGACGAAAGCTCAGAAATCGATGATCTATTAGCTGATGTTGCTTCTCAAGACTCAATAGTTCAAACTAAGAATCCAATTTTAGACCGAATAGTTGGTCAAGGTTTTCAAGGTGGGCCAGTTTTAGCTCAATTTAATGCGAGGGATAGCGACTTAATAATGGGTTATTTAAATCAGCCTGAAGTTCGAAAATTATTACCATCTGAGTATAGATATATTCGCTTTGCTTGGGGTAAACCATTGTCAGAAGGAAGTGTGGTTGAATTATTTGCATTAAAGTCAAATAGAGATAATATAGCACCTTTAAGTGGGGGAGTAGTAGTCGATGCACTTCAAACATTTGATCAACTTGGAAATCCTGCAGTATCAATGCAAATGGATTCAAGAGGATCAAGGATATGGGAAAGTATGACAGGAAAAGCATATAAAGATGCGAGTAATATTGCTATAGTACTGGATGAAATAGTCTACTCTGCTCCGGGAGTTTCGAGTGGTGCAATTTCTGGAGGCCGCTCTGAAATAACTGGAAATTTTACTTTAAACGAAGCAGTAGACTTAGCAAATGTTTTGAGAGCTGGTAAATTACCTGCATCTGCAGAGATTATTCAATCTGAAATTGTTGGTCCTTCTTTAGGAAAAGAGGCAATTCAGGCAGGAATATATTCATTTATGATAGCATTAATTATTGTTTTATTATGGATGATATTTTATTACGGTACTTCGGGAATTTTCGCCGACATAGCTTTGTTATTAAATATTCTTCTGATTTTTGGTATTTTAGCTGGACTTGGAGCTGTTTTAACACTCCCTGGTATTGCAGGTATTGTACTGACTATAGGAATTTCTGTAGATGCTAATGTTTTAATATTTGAGCGAGTTCGTGAAGAAATTAAGAAAGGTAAAGGCTTAAGAAAATCAGTGTCAGATGGATTCAACAATGCATTATCTTCTATCTTAGATGCGAACATTACCACAGGCTTAACAGCATTAATTTTGTTTATTTTTGGGACTGGGCCTATAAAAGGTTTTGCTACTACACTGCTTATTGGTATAGGTACATCACTTTTTACTGCAATTTTCATTACTCGTATCCTTGTTGATTCTAGAAATGATAAAGGCAAGAATGTATCATTTTCAACAAAAACAACGAAAGAATTCCTTTCTAATATAAACCTTTCTTTTCTCCAAAAAAGAAAGATTGCTTATTTAATTTCTGCCTTTCTAATTATTATAAGTCTTATTTCACTATTCTCAAAGGGTTTAAATCAAGGTGTTGATTTTGTAGGGGGTAGATCTTATACTGTTCGTTTTGAAGATCCTGTTAATCCCACTGAAATTAATTCTATTACTAATAATGTTTTTGGTAGCTCTGAGGTAAAAACTTTTGGAGAAGAAAATCAATTAAAAATAACAACAAAATACAAAGTTGATATTGAAGGGATTGAAGTTGACGAGGAAATACAAAATAAATTATTTACTTCATTAATAGATTTTCTTCCTGAGGGTATTACATATGATGATTTTGTGAAGGGTAGTTCAGAAAAGTCAATTGGTATAATGTCTTCGATAAAAGTTGGACCTACAATTGCAGATGATATTAAGAATAATTCATTTTTAGCGGTAATTGGGTCATTAATAGTTGTTTTTCTATATATTCTATTACGTTTCCAAAAATGGCAATTCTCCTTAGGAGCCGTATCAGCTGTATTTCATGACGTACTTATCGTATTAGGTATATTCTCTTTGACCTATACATTTATGCCCTTCAGTATGGAAATTAATCAAGCTTTTATTGCTGCAATTTTAACTGTAATAGGTTATTCTTTGAATGATACGGTTGTAGTTTTTGATAGAATTAGAGAGTTTTTAAATGATGGTTCCAAAAAAGAATTTAATGAAACTGTTAATGGAGCATTAAATAGTACATTGAGTAGAACATTAAATACCTCATTAACTACATTACTAGTGCTTATCGCTATTTTTACTTTTGGGGGAGAGTCAATTAGGGGCTTTATGTTTGCACTTATTATAGGTGTTCTTGTTGGAACTTATTCTTCAGTATTTATAGCTACACCAGTTATGTTTGATACCCAAAACAATAAAAAAATTAAATCAGAAAAATAGAAAGTTTTATTTTAGGTAAATCTTTTTTGAAAGATTATTTAAATAATTTTATTTATTAATAGCGAGGTCTATATGAGCTAAATGGTGATTACAATGCCATGCATATAAAAGAACAATACTACCTACAGTATATTCTTTTCCCTTCTCATGATTAATATATGTCCTATTAAACTGTTCTTCACTTAGATTTTTAAGAAAATTCACCCAAATTGCATGAAGACATCTTATAAGCTCTAAATTATCTAAAATATTAATATTCATGCTGTCAGGAATTTTAGCCCAATCATTTTCATTATAATCTTTTATATGTGGAGTATCTTCAACAATTGCATATTTAATTCTTAAATAACAATGCATATGACTTTCAGCTAAATGATGAACAATCTGCTTAATGTTCCAGCTTTTTTGACGATAATTTTTTAAAAAATCCTCAAATTTCAAATCTTTTAGTTTTGATTCTAATTTTTCAGGAAACATTGCTATTACATTCATTGCTTCATTGATTTCTTGAGAATTTGGTTTTTCAACCAATTTGAATTTACCTATTGGATATTTTAGTGATTTTTCCATTTTTAAATTAACTGATAATTAATTATGTCACCAATTTTTAAATTTAAATTATCACTAACTCCATGAATCACCTCTAAAACATATTTTGATGGTAGTTTTGAGGAAATAGATGATAGATCGTTGGGTTTTGCATTTTTATAAATAGAAATAATTTCTCTTTTTCCATTTATAAAAATTAAATCTAATGAGATGTATGTATTTTTCATGTAAAAAGTTAAAACACTTTCTTCATCAAAAATAAATAACATACCTTGATTTTTTTCCATATTAGTTCGATACATTAATCCCGTTTCTCTTTCATATGGAGTATTTGCAATCTCTATGTTTAGCGTAGAAATTAACTCCCCATTGCTTTGTAATAAATCTAATGTTGCCTCTTTTTGAAATAAAACTTTTTGTTCAATAATAATTTTAGGTCTTTTAAAATCCATGCAGCCTTTTAAAAAACACATTAGAATGCCTACATAAAAAATTTTTAACGAATTCATTCAAACTTTCTTGGGAATAAAAAACATCAAAAACAATCCTAGAAGAACGAAAGGAATACTTAACCATTGTCCAGTTGAAAAAATACCAAGAAACTCTTCAAACCCTCCTTGACTTTCTTTAATAAATTCAATAATGAACCGAATACAAAACATACCAACAAAGAAAAGTCCAATTAAATATCCTTCTTTGTTTTTTTTGTCAGTTTTATATACTTGACGCAGTAGAAAAAAAAGAATTAAATAACCTAGTGACTCATATAATTGAGCAGGATGTCTGGGGAGACTTTCTCCTCTATTTAAGAATACCACACCAAAGTTCGAATTACTATATTTTCCTACAATTTCTGAATTAAAAAAATTTCCAATTCTAACGAAACTAGCTCCAATTGAAACAGGAATTGTAACTCTATCTAAAAGCCATAGAAGTGATCTTTCTTTGAATTTTAATCTATATAAATAAAGACCGATAAGGCTTCCAATAACAGCTCCATGGCTTGCTAACCCTCTAAATCCAGTAAAAGTATATCCATTTGGCGTATCCCTTATCGGTAGCAATATTTCAACTGGATGATTTTGATAATAATCCCAACTGTAGAAAAAAACATCTCCAAGTCTAGCTCCTAAGAGTATAGATAGAACCATGTAAACAAAAAGTGATTCTAAATAGTCTAAAGAAATTTTCTCGTCATTAAAGATATTTTTCATCAAATAATATCCTAAACTAAAGGCAATAATGAACATTAGGCTATAATAGTGGATACCAAAATCACCAATTTTAAATAAAGTTTCGCTTGGCGCCCAATCAATCTTTGAAAAGTACATTTATTTAGATTTTTACTTTGTAAATTTAATTAATTTAAAACGATAAGAAATGTAATATTTACGGAATTGGGTCGTACCCAGATCCTCCCCAAGGATGGCATTTAATTAATCTTTTAAAAGTTAGACTGACACCTTTAATAATTCCATATTTTTTTAACGCTTCTAGAGAATATTGAGAACAAGTTGGACTATATCTGCATGAAGGAGGTGTTAGTGGTGAAATAATAAATTGATAAAGTTTAATTATAATAACCAGAGGAAAAACAAAAATTTTTTTCAAAGAATGTGATTTATTTTATTTTATAGCTACTTCCCATCTCAGAATCATTAATTTGAATGTTAAGTTTTAAAAGAGATTCTCTAATTAAGTCTGATGTTTTAAAATCTTTTGAATTTCTAGCATTTTTCCTTAAGTCTAAAACCAAATCAAGAACTCCTTTTAATTGAATCGTATTAATCGAATCGCTATGAGTTTTGATATTTAAACCTAGCACATCAAAGTAGAAGTGATGAAAAGTTTCCTTTAAGATGTGAAGGTCACTTTCACTTATTTGTTTTTTGGCGTTTGAAACTGTATTTATAAATTTAACAGCATCAAAAAGGTGTGCAATTAGTATAGGAGAATTAAAATCATCATTCATTGCTTTATAACAACTCTCTTTCCAAGCAACCATATCAAAGTTAGTCGTCGAATTAGAGGGTGTTATTTTTTCTAATGTTGTCAAAGATTCCTTAAGTCTATTTAGGCCTTTTTCTGAAGCCTCTAAAGCATCTTGGCTTATATCAATTATACTTCTGTAGTGAGCTTGAAGCATAAAAAATCGAACAGTCATTGGAGAAAAAGGCTTTTTAATGAGATTATTACTCCCATTAAACATTTCATCGGGTAAAATATTATTTCCTGTTGATTTGGCCATTTTTTTACCGTTAAGGGTTAACATATTTGTATGCAACCAATAATTTACTGGTGATATATTTTCAATAGACTCAGCTTGAGCAATTTCACATTCATGATGAGGAAACTTTAAATCCATACCTCCCCCATGGATATCAAATTTTTTACCTAAATATTTTCGACTCATAGCGGTACATTCTAAATGCCATCCAGGGAAACCATCACTCCATGGGGAAGGCCAACGCATAATATGTTCGGGTTCTGCTTTTTTCCATAAGGCAAAGTCTTGAGGATTTTTTTTATCATTTTGACCTTCTAAAGATCTCGTGTTATGAATTAATTCTTCAATTTTTCTACCACTAAGTTTTCCATAATGATTTTCTCTATTAAATTTTAAGACATCAAAATATACAGATCCGTTAACTTCATAAGCAAAACCATTATTTATAATGAGTTTAATTAATTCTATTTGTTCAATTATATGACCTGTAGCTGTTGGTTCAATACTTGGAGGTAGAACATTAAATTTATCCATTTTATCATGAAAATCTACAGTGTATCTTTGAACTACTTCCATAGGTTCAATTTTTTCTAGTCTTGCTTTTTTTGCAATTCTATCTTCACCTTCATCTTCATCATTTTCTAGATGACCAGCGTCGGTTATATTTCTAACATACCTTACTTTATATCCTAAGTGTTTGAGATATCGATAAATTAAATCAAATGAAATGAATGTTCTACAATTTCCTAAATGTACATAGTTATAAACAGTTGGCCCGCAAATGTACATCCCTACGTAGTTTTCCAAAATGGGTTTAAATAGCTCCTTTTTACCTTTTAAAGAATTGTAAACAAAAAGTGAGTTATTCATTAAAATCGGTATCAAGTTTGATATAGTCTAAAAACTCAAGTTTTTTATCTTCTTTTTTAAAACTACCACCAAATTCACTTGTAACAGTACTACTAGAAATATCACTGACCCCTCTTGAGTTGACACACAAATGTTTCGCATCAATAACACAAGCTACGTCTTTTGTATTTAAAACTTTTTGAAGTTCTTGAACAATTTGAAGAGTCAACCGTTCTTGAACTTGGGGTCTTTTGGCATAATAATCTACAATTCGATTTATTTTTGAAAGACCTACAACTGAACCATTTGATATATATGCCACGTGAGCTTTTCCTACAATTGGTAAAAAATGATGTTCACATGTAGAATATAATGTTATGTTTTTTTCCACAAGCATTTCTCCATATTTATATGAGTTTTTGAATGTAGATGCTTTTGGTTTCTTATCAGGATGTAATCCTCCAAAAAGTTCTTTAACATACATTTTTGCAACTCTTAAAGGTGTTCCACTGATACTGTCGTCATTTAAATCCATACCTAAAGTATCAAGGATGTACTTAAAGTGTTCTTGAATTAAAACAATTTTTTCATCATCACTTAATTTAAATGCGTCTTTTCTTAAAGGTGTTGAGGCATTTGTAGAAAAATGATCTTCTTCAGAAAAAGTGTCGTTATCTGGTATTAATTTTTCTATTTTCATATAGCTAAAAGTGCCTACAAATATACAGATTTTAAAAAATAAATATTTTAAGAACCATTTTTTACAATTTAAAATTATAACTTATAGAGAGTTGTGATAGCTTTTTATTCAGATCATAAGAATCAATAAGGCCTCTCGAAAAAAGTTGGAACTTTTTATTTTGATCATATTGAATAAAAGAAAAATTTATAGCGCTTGCTCTAAAGTTGAATCCAAAACCAAAAGTTATAGCTTGATCATTATTTCGTACAAAGTTTTGATTTTTTGATCTACTATAAAATCCTGCTCTAATATTTACTTTTTTAAACCGATATTCTCCACCTACTTTAAAAGTATTGATAGGTAAAAATACATTATTGACATCTAAATTAACTTCGTCAAGATAAGAGCTTGCACCCTTATCACTTAAATAACTATTGGATAAATTTTGTGAAGAATATTCTATTGAAAACAGACCTCTTTCATTAAATACATATGCAAAACTTGCACTTACTTTTGAAGGAATTTTGATATTATATGGTCTGTAAGTATTTGTTATTTCAGGGTTTATATTTTCTTTTATTTCAAACTCACCGTCGTATCTATATGAACTTATTTTTTGAATCGTTTCATCATTAATTTCAAACCATTGAGGACTGTCATATGACAATCCTAAACGAATATTATTTAATTTAAGTATGGTTCCAAATTGTAATGAAAATCCTTCACCATAACTTATAAGTTTGTTGTCGAAACTAACGTCATAAATAAAAGAATTTAAGTCTTGTTCCCCTTCAAAAAATTCTTGGTCATTTATAAAATCAATTCGATGTTGGTTAATATTAAAACCTAGATGTAAAATATTTTGATAAAGTCCACTAAAATTAAAACTAGTTTTTCTATGAAATCCATTGTTAATGACATTTAAATAATGTCTGTTTTGACTTGATTCAATGTTTGAAATATATGATTGTTCGTATGGGTTATTTGAGATAGGGTCAATTATGTAGGATTGGTATCCTAAAAAGGCCTGCTGCGCTCCATATCCTATATCATTTCCAAGTAAGCGATAAACCTCAGCAATTGATTCATCATCATAGAGTTGGATATTTTCAAAATCAATTCCATCGGCATAATATAGAAAATAATCAGCTATACTATTTGTATTAACTCCATTCAAAGTAAATTGATTTTCAAAAGATGCTATTCTATTTACGTTTACAGAGGTACTAATTCGCTTCCAGGGATTTTTAGAATTCTTGTTATTAAATACAAAAACAGCACCAAACTGATCAAAATTAAATAATTCATTTTCCCTATTTGATCTATTTCCAAGATAGACAGTTTCAAATTTAAAATTATTATAATTTATTGTGCCTCCAATCTCGGTGTTCAAAAAAACTGATGACCCTGCAGGATTATCACTTATTGCAGAAACATCTCCACCTAAAGCACCAAAAGCACCACCCATTGAAATATACCTTGCAGAACCACTCAAGGAGGAACCAGTTAAATAGTTAATATCATTTCTGGTTTGAGCGTGTGAAATAAAGATTAAAAAAAAAAGTAAACCTGTGTAAAGTGCTTTATTCAATTCAATAAAGTTATTAGTTAGTTTCTTCTTCCAGCACTTGAGGACGAGCTTCCTCTTCCAGACGATGATCTACCACTCCCTGAATTAAAAGAAGATCTACTTCCCGAATTATATGGCCTACTGTAACTTCTGCCTGAGTTATTAGATCTGCTTATGTTATAGTTATTTCTTTGGTTTCCGTTTGATTCTTTACTTATTTGTTGTGAACGGTTTTTATATTCATTAGATCTAATTCTAGCTGTATGGACTTCATTAATCATTCCACTTCTTCTTAAGAGGACATTATTTTGATTAGGATTTCTTCTTATTAGACTATATCGACTTTGTAATCTACCTGTGCTTACATAATCCTCTAAAGAATTTT
>Ga0163109_10004430_pt1 | contig 10664 bp, 4 predicted proteins | sample CRUFie1St13metaG_FD_108704 | JGI IMG/M metagenome (GOLD analysis project Ga0163109, IMG submission 108704) | Marine microbial communities from the Costa Rica Dome - CRUD Field 142mm St13 metaG | ecosystem: Environmental > Aquatic > Marine > Oceanic > Photic zone | place: Costa Rica: the Eastern... | reverse complement strand
GAGTTTGCTATCTATAAATTATTGTATTTTGAAAGTATCTTTTATTTTTTGGGCTAAAATGAGTAGTTTTTGTTGAATCAATAAACCGCACGAAGGCTTGATTGGAAGCTCTGGGAATCTTAAAATCCTTGTTCGCTAGACTATCTGTTTTGCTGAAATAGCGGTTGGAACTGAAAGAAACCCTGACAGGGCCTCTTAGGCTCCTAGTTGGCGGCTGAGGAAGCGTCGGGTATCCCGTGGGCACGTTGCTGCAAATCTGGTAAAATTGACTTATGCACTTTGTATCGTTAGTTTTGATCTGGTTGCTGCCTTAATTAGCGGTGTTCCAGGTGCTTGAACCGATCGTCTCAGAAGACAAAAAGGGCTTGATTTTCAGCTTGGGTTCATTCCGATGGTAATTGATCGAAATAGCGTCAAAGTCGTCGGAAATAGATGCGAACCTCCCTATTCTGAGAAGAATTCAACTCGTGAGAACAGTTTGAGTTGCGCCTCGACGCAGCGGAAAACTGAATCCAATATGGTTAACAAACAAAATGAATTTGGATCGAAAGACCTATCTTCCAGTCGATGTTTGGGAGATAGGGTCGATACTGAGGTCCCCACATCTCAATTAACCTCAGAACACGCGTATGGACTCTATGATCCGAGTCACGAGCACAGTGCTTGTGGGGTTGGGTTTTTGACCCGGAAAGACGGGAAACAGACGCATGAACTGCTCAAAATGGGGCATGAAGCGCTGTGCTCAGTGCCTCATCGGGGCGGCTTTTCTTCGGAAGGCGTTGGCGACGGTGCCGGCGTGACAATTGATATCTCGCTGGAGTTTTTCCGCAAGCTGACTGGCCGGGAACTTGAGCCCAGTTCGTTTGGAGTGGGTAATTTTTTTCTCCCAAACGACCCTCAACATCGGGGGCGAGCTATCCAGCTGGTTGGAGACAGCCTCGCCCAAGCCGGATTCTTGACCTTGTTAGAACGTGATTTGCCGGTAAACAGCCAGTCCATCGGCGAGCGTTCGATCAGCAAGCAGCTGGGAATCCGACAATGGGTGTTTTCGGCCCCCGAAAATCTCCGCGATCGTTCGTTGGACGAGAAGATACACGAAACACTGTTGGCTATTGAGTCCGAGGCCTACACCGTTCCTGAGCTTGACGGACTCTATCCGCTCTCGCTTTCGGCCCGGATTCAAACACTCAAGGGGAGGCTCAATTCTTGGGAGATCATTCCATACTTCAAGGATTTGAGCGATCCTGAGCATTCGATCCACACGTTGTATTTTCATACTCGTTTTTCAACCAATACAGACCCGCATCCTTTCATGGCGCAACCGTTCCGGTTGATGGCGCACAATGGTGAGCTGAACACGGATAAGAAGAATCGTTTGAGTGAAGCGGCGATTGCGTTGGCCCGGAACAAGTCGATTGTTCGACCCCACGGACAATCGGACAGTTGCCGGCTAGATCAAACGCTAAACTCTCGAGTTTTTGAGGACGGGATTGACCTGGTCACCGCCGTGGTGGCGATGATGCCGCCTGCTTGGGAGAACGATCAGCGGTTGTCTCCCCAGGTGCGGGCAATGTTCGAGTTTTTCTCCTTGTTCGAGGAGAAAAATGATGGACCAGCTGCGGTTATTTTTGGTGATGGCCAAGTAGTCGGTGCTCGCTTGGACCGTCTGGGCTTGCGGCCTTTGCGAAGCGTCGAAACCGAGGATTACTTGGCCGTGATGTCTGAGGCTGGACAAATTGATTTCCCGCCCGAGGCGGTCATTCGACGAGGACGCGTTGAAGCGGGTGGAATGATCTATTTTGATCATAGGACCGAACGCCTCTATGATACTAATGAGGCACTCGAGGCACTTGCGGCGCAGAAGGATTATCCAAGTCTGGTCGCTGCCGCGCAGGTGATCATTGACGATCTCGACTTGACTATTATCGACCCTCAGGAAGCGCCGCCCCGTTACAGCGGGGACCTGGAAACTGCTGCGCGTTATGTGGCCTACACCCACAACCAGGAAAGCTTTAAATTCTTGATGGATCCCATGCTCCAAAATGGGGTTGAGAAGGTCTCTGCCATGGGATACGGCAACGCAATCCACGCTTTGAGTGACAGTGAGGGTGGAATGGCCAAGTATTTTAGCCAAAGATTTGCTCAAGTGACCAACCCTCCTCTGGATTCCATTCGCGAGGCTGATGGCATGACGCTAAGAGTGGCGCTGGGAGAGAAGCCGCATTTTGGAAAATCTCGAAGCCGTCAGATTGTGTTGCATTCGCCCATCCTGAGTAAACCTGATATGCTCAAAATCCAGGCGCAGGATCAGACTCCGGTAGAGACTTTCGAGTTTCTTTACGAACCTGTTTTCGGCGATCCGAAAGCGAATGAAAGGGCTCTAGTTACGGCCATCGACTCGTTAGCCGAACAGGTTCAGATTTTTGCCCGCGAGGAGGGCGGAATTGCGATTTTGTCGGACCGTCATGTGGCGCGCTCCAAAGCGGCCATTCCGACGACTCTGATCGTTTCAGCTGTAAATCAACGACTTATTGAGGAGGGCATGCGATTTAAGGTCTCCTTAGTAGTCGAGAGTGGGCAGATTTTGTCTTCGCATCACATCGCCTGCATTCTCGGATTCGGTGCCGCAGCCGTATATCCGCTGTCAGTTCGGCTCCGTGCTGAAGAAAAATATGGAGAAGAGGGAGCCACAGATGCCTTTTTCCGATTTAAGAAAGCCGCCGAAAAGGCGCTTATGAAAACTATGGGAAAGGTGGGGCTTTGCACCGCAGAGAGTTACTCGGGTGGGGAGTTTTTCGAGCCCAATTTTCTCGACACAGATGATCCGGTCTTCCGCAAATATTTCCCCAACATGAAGACGCCGGTCGGAGGTGTTCGTTTTGACACTGTTGCGCAGTCAGTAGCCGATTGGCATGAGCGGGCTTTAACGGTGCAAGGCGAACAGGACATTCCGATTCTCGGGCTCTTCAAGGAGCGCTCCGAAGGTGCGGGCCACAGCTACGGGGCGATAGCGGTTCGTGGTTTCGTGGATCTGACTGAAGAGTCGGTGCGTTTTCCTTCTCCCAAAGAACACCTATCGGAAGAGGACCACACTGATACCTTCCGATTACTGACCTTGAGCCAATTGGACGATGCATTTGGTATAGATGAAAAGGGCTATGTCCATACGACATTTGAAAAGCTTACTGAGGAGGAGATTAATCAATTCAAAATCACTCCAGGGTATCGAGCTTTCAGCAAAATGATGGCGGAAGAAAGAAGTTTGCGGCCGGCAGCTCTGCGAGATGTTTTGGTTTTTGCAGCTGATATCACTTTTATGGAAAAAGCCGCCGACCTCAAACGGGAGTTGATGCAATTCGATCTCGTTGGAAACGTAGACTTTGTTGTACGTGGGTTGGAGTGCCAAGTCGAGGAAGGCGGAGTATTCATGCTCCGACTCGAAGGTCCGAAATCAGCTCAGCTTGGGCGATTGGATGCGCTTGACCGGGCACTCGTGGATACATTCGGGAGTGAAGTCGAAAGGCACTACTTGAGCGAGGGAGGTCTAAAAGTGACTGCTAAAGGAAAGGCTCATGATTATCTATCGCGACTGCGACCAGCGCCTCCAGCGGTGGCGCTGGATCAGGTTCAACCCGCTTCTGAAATCACGCCACGCTTGACGTCTGGTGCTATGTCACACGGTGCCTTGGTCGCGCCTGCTCACGAGGCCGTTGGCCATGGGACAAATATGGTGGGAGCCTTATCGAATTCGGGTGAAGGGGGAGAGCATATTTCCCGATACGGCACGATCAGGTCTAGTCGCATCAAGCAGTTTGCGAGCGGTCGTTTTGGTGTTTGGGCAGGCTATTTGGCAGATCCGAATCTTGAAGAAATCGAGATCAAGATTGGTCAGGGTGCCAAGCCGGGTGAGGGCGGACAATTGCCGGCGGCTAAAGTTACCGTTGAGATTGCTGCGGCTCGAGGAGGAACTCCGGGGGTGGAATTGATCAGTCCGCCGCCGCATCATGACACCTATTCGATTGAAGATTTGGGTCAATTGATTCACGACGCTAAAGCAGCTCGCGTTCGCGTCATTGTTAAGCTGGTTAGTTCCGAAGGTATCGGGACCATTGCTGTGGGGGTGGCGAAAGCGGGTGCGGATCTCATTAATGTAGCCGGTAGTACTGGAGGGACTGGAGCGGCTTCTGTGACCTCACTCAAATACACTGGACGGGCCGCCGAAATTGGAATCGCAGAAGTGCATCAAGCACTTTGCGCCAACGGGATTCGCCAGAAAATCACTTTGCGCTGTTCTGGGGCAATGCAGACGGGCTCGGACGTGGTGAAGGCATCGCTGTTGGGGGCTGATAGTTTCGAGTTTGGCACGACCGCGCTGATGATGCTGAAGTGCGTCATGGCAAAAAATTGTAATGTCAAATGTCCGGCGGGACTAACGACCAATGCTGAAGCATTTGATGGCGATCCGAGAGCTTTGGGGCAATATCTTTTGAATTTAGCCCATGAGGTGCGTGAGATTCTCGCAAGTCTGGGCCTGCGTAGTCTTGACGAGGCTAGGGGACGTGCAGATCTGTTGCATCTCATGGACCATCCTTCATCTGTTGGGCAGCTCCGTCTCCAGGCCATGTTGACGCGCGTAGCGGAGAACGTTGTCAACGATCCGGTATATTTGGAGCGTGATTATTCGGTTGATGATTCTCTGTTGGTTCCGATTCGGTCCTGGCTGGACGAGGGGGGGGCGGAGAGCTTGAGCTTGACCATTGAGAAGCCCCTCAACACCCGCAACAAATCGGTTGGAGGGCAGCTCTCCATTGATCTGGAGCGTATTCTCAATTATGAACTCAAGACGTTGCCGGGTGCCGCCTTGCGACGAGATGATGGTCGGCGCTTTTTAAAACCTAAGACTGTGCGTGTCGTCAGTAGAGGGGCGGCGGGCCAGAGTTTTGGAGCTTTCTGCAATGATGGTCTCCTTCTGGAGCATACTGGCACGTGTAATGATGGTGTCGGTAAAGGAGCCTGTGGCGGCGAGATTATTATAAAGGCACCGGCTGGTGGCGGTTCGGGAGACGGTCAGAACGTTCTCATTGGAAACTTTGCCTTGTTCGGTGCGACAGGGGGGCGCGTATTCATTCAAGGCCAGGCCGGAGATCGTTTTGCGGTGCGAAATTCTGGTGCCACTGCTGTGGTTGAAGGGGTTGGTGATTTCTGTGCTGAATATATGACTAATGGCGCTGTTTTAAATTTGGGGGGCTTTTCCAAAGGGCTTGGTAACGGGATGTCCGGTGGCTTTGCTTATCAATACGATCCCGAGGGCAAATTGCCGGACTATATAAGTCATGACTCGGTGCTTGCCGGAACCTTCGCTGATGGAAGTGAGCAAGCGGAAATTCACGAGACAGCAGTGAAGAAAATGATACGCTGGCATATCGCAGCTACGGGTTCCGTTCGCGGTGAAGTCTTGCTCTCCGAGTGGGAGTCAACCCGGGACAATCTCTACTGGATTATGCCTAAAGCTTTGCTGCAGTATCAAGATGCCGATGAGATTCTCCGGGTTAGGAGTCGCAAGGACTTAGTCGAAGAGCTTGCTGCGGCCTTGGCGAAGCATCAGATTTCTTTGCTCAAGGCGGCTTACAAGAGCGGGGAGGCTGTTCTAGGCGGTGGCGTTCCGGACTACGGCGTGACGGAGACGGACGATATGTATCGACTCCTGAACAGCTTCACGGTTATGGAGATGGCTCAAGCCATTGTGGCTAAGCGAGTGAATGCGGGTTTGGCTGAATTGGATAAACAAGCTCGTAATATGATTCTGACCGAAGATTTTACTCTCATGGCGGCACTAGCTAAGCATGCGCGTGAGGCGATTATGCATTACGATGACTCTGAGCTTGCGGCGCTGGTTGCGAACAAGCGAGTCAATGACTTCAAGCGTACACTGTCGCTACGAATCTCTTCCAAGATGGATTCCCTAGGAACAAATGCTTGGATTGAATTTCAGGACCGCAAGAACTTGAAGGTTTTGGGAGAACTTCCCAGCTTCGACACTCTTTTTGCCCAAGTAGCAGTACCGGACATTCTCGAACGCAGTAATGCGAATTAAGCTCATGGAAGTTCCTTATATACCAAAAGACGCTCCTTTTTCTGGGGACCAACGCGCTTGGTTAGGCGGTTTTCTTGCGGGTTTGCACTCCCGATCAATTATCGTCGGCGAGTCAAGCGATGCCGTTTCTTCGTCAAGCGAGTCAAAACCCATCGACATCTTGTTTGGCACTCAGACTGGAAATTCAGAGGAGCTAGCCAACGATGCCGGAGAACTCGCCCGCATGCGTAATCTGAAACCTCGCGTCGCAGAACTGGATTCGGTGAGCATGGAACAGCTGGCGAAAATGGATACGCTACTCGTGGTTGTATCAACCTACGGGGAAGGTGAAATGCCCGATAACGCCCAATTGTTCTGGGACGCACTTTCCGCCAGTACTGCGCCGAGGCTCGAAACGCTTGAGTTCGCAGTGCTTGCCCTGGGAGACACGAGTTACGAGCATTTTTGTCGAGCAGGTAAGTTGGTTGACACACGGTTAGAACAGCTTGGTGCCACGCGTATCGCGAGCCGCTTGGATTGCGATGTCGATTTTGAAGAGGCGGCGAAACAATGGCTTCAGGCAACCATTCCGGAAGGCGGGGCCGGCAATGCTCAAGAGGAACCTGCCGCGGTCGCGAAGCCCGGCTGGTCTAGGCGGAATCCTTACCCTGCTGTGGTGGTTGACAATCGGAATCTCTCGGGACCAAAGTCGGCTAAGGAGATTCGACACATAGCCTTCAGCTTGGCTGATAGTGAATTGGGTTATGAGGCAGGGGACGCCCTAGGGGTGATGCCTGTCAATTGCCCTGAGCTGGTGCAGGCATGGCTTGACCGCCTGGGAGCGAATCACGGAGACGCTGTTCCTGGTAAGGACGAGACTTTAGGTGATCTTTTGTCGCGATCTTTGGAAATACGGACGCCATCTCAGGAGCTTTTGGCTGGTTTGGAACCTTTGGTAAAGCACCAAGAATTTAGCTATGTCCTGGGCGGGGGAGATCGCGAAGTCATCGATGCCTTTTTGTGGGGTAAAGACACGCTTGATTTGCTGAATCTGAAACCGGCTCTCTCGTTTGATTTGGTGGAGTTGCTCGGTTGGCTGAAACCACTGCAGCATCGGGCTTACTCCATCTCTTCGAGTCCCAAAGCTCATCCAGGCGAAGTCCATTTGACTGTCGCTGCTGTTCGTTGGACTTTCGACGGTCGTGAGCATAAAGGAGTTTGCTCTACCTACATAGCGGATCAAGCGCCAGAGGGCCAATCGTCGGGAATTTTCATGCTGCCCAATAAAGCGTTTCGAATTCCCCAGGATAACAGCTTGCCCATGATCATGGTGGGGCCTGGAACAGGGATTGCACCGTTTCGAGCCTTTTTAGAAGAGCGGCGTGAGATTGGAGCTCAGGGACTAAACTGGCTGTTCTTCGGGGACCAGCACAGGGAAAGTGATTTCATTTATGAAGGGGAGCTGCATGAAATGAGCAAGAGTGGCTTGCTAACTCGACTCGATCTCGCGTTTTCTCGGGACCAATCTGAAAAAGTTTACGTCCAACACCGAATGCGTCAAAACGGTGCTGACCTCTTTGCATTGCTGGAAGAGGGAGCGCATTTTTACGTCTGCGGTGATGCCACTCGAATGGCTAAGGACGTTGACTCCGCTCTTCATGATGTGATCGTGGAGCACGGAAACAAAACCCCAGATGCTGCAGCAGAATACGTACAAGAGCTTAAACTTGCGAAGCGTTACGTTCGAGATGTCTATTAAGCGAGCGTATTTCCGAAAACATAGGGAGCGGGTGAAATCACTCGAATACCTGCAATAGCAGGAGCTGCTATTAAAATCGCTCCCGAAGCGACGAAGCTAGCGGACGGCCAGGGTATGACTTGGGTGGCGCGTCCGTTAAAGACTTTCGCCGCTTCCATAATCGTCTCGGCTAACGCGGGGTGGGGAATGGCCGTCTTCTGAGCGCTCATCTTTTTTCAACATAACGGGGCGTCTTTGGTCTCAGGTGAGTGAAGGTTGTGTGATTAGGCTCAAAAAGTGCTCATACGCGCTTCGCGGGCCAAATGGAGCACTATCTTAAGCTGACCTTTTTGGTGGTGCGCCGGGATGAACCTTAAGTCACCGAATTACGCCACAAAAAAAACGCGCCTGAGTATCCAACAGCAGGAGCGGGTATCAGTGTCGGAGGCTACTCAGACAGACGCAAACGCATCGGCCCCGTGTTCAGCTAAGTGGGGAAAGCCTAGTAATACTTACTCCTCAAAACTACTAATAATTTGAATTTTAACTTGCTGTGCAATTTCAGGATAATATAAGTAGATTATGAAACATATGCTAGCTACTGCCTTATTGTTTTTATCGATTGCTTTCACGACAATTACAAATGCTCAAAGCCAACCTAGCTTTGAGTTTTTTAATATGCAACTAAAGGTGAACCCAACAAACGAAGCAGCATTACTGTCTTTGCTTGAGCAGGTAGCTGGTGCACTTCCGCCGGATATTAAGGTTACGCTAGGCGAACAGATATTCACCCCAACTGAAGCTACTCACGTGCTTAATTTTTCAAGTCGAGATGGTGAGAATCTAAATGAATTGATGTCACCAGAAAATAATTCAGAACGCCTTAACTTTATTCATGCGCTCAGAAATATAGTGGAGATAAAAAGAAGCGTTAGAGGTATTCGCTTGTTCCATTTCGGAGGGAAGAATGTTCGGCCCGATACAAAAAAGAGCGGTTCGTATTATGGGTATTGGCAAATCAACTCGGCTGAACCCGAAAAAACTGTCAGCATGTTTCAGGATTTTATAAAGGATTTCGCTCACTTAACAGGTGGTAACTCAGTCGGTTTAGGTCAGAACGTTGCGGGAGCAAATTCATCCACGCATTACTACCTTCACACTTTTCAAAGCTACAAGGAGTACGTTGAAATTTTGAATGCTTACATGTCTTCGGAAAAATTCCAAAAACATAAGTCACGTCAAAAAAGTTTTGAAACTCCGGTTGAAAATGGGCTTGTTAAAATTCTTAAGCAGTGGAACTGATTTAGGACATATTAAACACTTACTGTAAGGTAACAGTACACTGTTTGCCAACAGGACTAGCATCTACCTTAATAGGGTAGGCTAGTGTTTTTTTTCTAAACCCGTCACAGAAAAATATACCCCTGTGTATCTAGCTGGAGATGCCCTACCCCAGGTGGGGAATCTATCACCAAGCGCTTGAAAGAAGGTTTCCGCCCACGAGGGCGGCGAATGCGCACGATCGATGCCGGAAATAAGGAACACGCATAGGGTTGCTTTTGGCATAAGGGTGCAGTCAGGCGATTGATTATTTCGCGGGTCAATGAGTTAGGCGATTTGCTTAGAACAGTAGAAATTTCTTGTTTGGCGTCCGCCTAATTGAGTGCTCCTGCTGTGTTTGTTCCCTGTGCAACCATTGCGCATCATTTAGCCGCAAATCCGCTAAAATCCACTCTGAACTAATGTGCAAGACTAACTAATATCTGGACTCACAAAAAAACATCTAAATGAAAACTAAATTACACATATTAATAATCTCTTTTGTCGTTTGTAGTCACTAGCGCTGAAACAAAAGTAGAAAAAGAAATTAAACAATTGATACTCGATGATAATGCTTATACATCGAGGAATTTACAATTTAGGGCCAACAAAAATAGTAAGGAAGGCTCGTTAGAATTTTGGTCCAGCGGTGGGCTTTTGCATACGGTTCCGCAGGATAGTAAGGTTTCCTTCGATATATTTAATCTGCATGCAAAGCATATTCAGGTTATTGAGATTAATAGTAATACAGCAGTTGCGCTCTATTACTCCGAAGGGAATGTTAAGCCAAAGGGAAGTGAAATGAACAATCACTATTTAACAAGAGTAATGTCGGTTTTTGTTAAGGAAGATGGCGGTTGGAAAATTAGGGCGGCACATTGGTCTCCGCTAACTGGCGGGAAAGGTACATCGCAAACGGCTCTCGATGAGTAAACAGCCAAGGAGTGAGTAGCTCAGGTTAGCCGAGGTCATTGCCGCCGCCTTCCGCGCCTTAGTTCTCAATTCGTGTCACCCAAGTAGACGTCAAGAATAAGCTTACCGTAGGCAAGCGCTACATCATTGAAGCCTTTAAGAATATGATTGTTTGGATGCAAACCGGTGACCTGTTTATTTCTGGAAAGGAATTCATTGCCGCCAAATTCGATATGAATGAATTTGGGTAGCTACCGCGTTATTGAGCAGCCTTGAGGCAAGGGCGGCAGCCAACGCTTTAGCAGAGCCTTAGGTTCGCCACAATGCTCGCTTGCGGCTTTTTTATTACCGCAGAAAGCAGAGCTAAAAGAGTCAGAGTTTACTCAAATCGAAGCAAACTAATTGGTCCTGTGTTAAGTTCAGTTGAGAATCCTACTCTGATATCCTTCCTGCTATTGGATACCCAGGGGCGGGTGTAAGTGGCTTATTACGCATCTTATTTATCGTGTAGATTCTTGCTGTCTCCTTGGCAATTTATACACGCAACCTTGGGGGCCACGTGTCATCAGACAGGCATATCAATTGTCGTACTTGTGCTGCACTCGTCAACGAGTCTATGGG
>Ga0163109_10004427_pt1 | contig 10666 bp, 11 predicted proteins | sample CRUFie1St13metaG_FD_108704 | JGI IMG/M metagenome (GOLD analysis project Ga0163109, IMG submission 108704) | Marine microbial communities from the Costa Rica Dome - CRUD Field 142mm St13 metaG | ecosystem: Environmental > Aquatic > Marine > Oceanic > Photic zone | place: Costa Rica: the Eastern... | reverse complement strand
TAATTGTAAAAATAAAACGAATGCCTCTCTGCTATCCATTATATATAATGTTACAAAACACAAATCAAACGAACACAAATCAAACAACTACAAAACAAATGATAACAAAACAGACAAACACAAAACAGAATAATTATAAAATTAATCAAAAAATAGTAATGAAAAAATAAAAAATAAAAAATAAAAAATAGTAATGAAAAAATAAAAAATTGATTTTAAAATAATTTTTTATTAATGTAATAATGAGTCATTCTCTACGAGATAAAACTATTGATATTATTAAATCAATTGACAAAATAGGACTTAAAAATGTAGAAATAAAAGACTTAGAAATTGGTATATTTAATTGGACTATTGATTTTTCAACTAAAAATAATATAATAAAAAATTGGGAAAACTTAAAATTTAAACAAACTTATATAAATAAGGCAGTTTCAGTAATTGCTAATTTAGATGTAAATAACTACTTGAAAAATAATTATTTACTTAAAATTGTAAAAAATAAAGAAATTAAACCACACGAAATAGCTTATATGAAAAGTGAAGATATATTTCCAGAAAAATGGAAAAATATTCAGACTGATCTAAAAAGAAAAGAAGATGGTTCTAAAATTAATAAAAATGTATCTATTACTGATCAATTTAGATGTGGTAAATGTAAGAAAAGAGAATGCTCATATTATGAATTACAGATTAGAAGTGCTGATGAAAGTGCTACTTTATTCATTACTTGTCTAAATTGTAATACTAAATGGAGACAATAATTTTAGAATAATACAGAATAATATAGAATAAATTTTAAAATTATTTTTTATTAATCAGATAATTCAGCATCGCTAATATTATCACTTAAATCAGATATTGATAATAAACTACCATCATTTACACTTTCTAAATCATCATCTATTGAACCTCCACCATCAAGTTCATTATCACTATCAATATCACTATCATCATCAGTAGTATTATCTATAATATCATCATATTCATCATCATCTTCTAATATAATAGTGTTATCCTTTTCACTATTATTATTAGAATTATTAATTTTATTAGCTCTTTTTATTTTACCAATACAATTAATTTTACTATCATTTAACATTGGTTTTTTTCCAACAATTTCTATAAATACTATATCATCAATATTAATATTATTAAGTGGTATATCAGATTGAATTGCTAATGTTTTTTTTGGAACTATTATAGAGATAATAGAGTGTTTTACATCTTTACACAAGATACCAAAATTATTTTGATTAAATACTTTACATTTTATAATATTACCAAGAACTGGATTACATACCAAAGCACTAAATTTAACATTATAAATTACATTACCTTCTAAACTATTTTGCTCTAAGGTACCAATTGAATAATTTATAATATCAATACTGTTTTCTTTAATAAGACCATATTTTGAATATTTATTTTCTAATGTAGTTTTTAGTTTTTCTAATAATTTTTCTTTAAAATTTTTATGTAAATTTTCTGGTAATAATTTTACTTTTTTAGTGATTATATTTTTTGTGAAAATATCAGCATCACTTGACATATTTTAATTAATTTAATATTATAATTAAATCAAATTTTATTTAAATAATTATTCAAAATTGGTCTAACAAAATTTATTTTATTATTAGTATTACTTTTTCTTAAAGTAAGTTGATATAACATACACAAATTTGGTTTATTATATTTCTTTTTATTAAATTTCTGCTTTAACTCATTTTTATCTTTTACAATATTCTTATCATATTTTTCTATATATTCAACTAAATCTTCTGTTTTAATAGTTGATGTTACAAGACATTTAGTACCAGATACTGACTTTTTATTTGCTTTCTTTTTTAAATCTATCATCTTAAAAATAGATTCATCCTTGATTATTTCAAGATATCCTAACTTTTCTATATTATTTGTAATACTTGATAGTTTCTTCTTTAATGATTTCCGACTAGATGTTTCTTGAATAGGTGAACAATTTTCTATTTTACTACCATTTAAACATATAAATTTATCAGTATAATAATTAAGAATTATATTTTCATTATCTAAAATATAATATCCTCTTTTTAATGACTCTATTATATTTTTTTGAATATTAGAATCTTTAATATTTTTCTTTAAAATATTTTTTATTAAAATTTTGAATTCTTTTTTACTCATACTATCAACTAACATATCATAAATAAATTCTTCATATTTTGTCATATCTTCATCATCAAAAAATAATAGATTTTTTATATTATTTATACTATCATTTAAATATTTATCATAATCTTTAAAAGATTCATTATTAGTATTATTATCTACATTAAATAAGTCATATTTTGATATATCTAATTTTTGATGTTTAGTTATTTTTTCTTTTGTTCTTTCTTCAGTTAATATTTTTTCATCTTTAATATTTAGTGGTTGAAATATGTAAAATACTGATTTATATATAAGATATCCTTTTCTATTATTTGGACCTCTAAATACTATCTTATTTCTTACTAAATTATCTAATGCGAAATATAAAATTTCTTTATTAGTTAAATTTTTAGATTTCATAAAATCATCAAAATCTTCTATTTTAGCAGATTGTTTATCTGAGAAATATTTTTTAATATATTTTACTAACAAATCAATTTCATAATTTATAATTTCCTTTTTATAAGTTGTATTATCTAAATCTTGAATATCTATTTTATTTTCACATTTGATATCACATTTACTATAATTACATAATCTTGAATAGTCTTTATCATTAATATTAAATTTGTTAATCAATTTATTTCTTGATGTTAATATTTTAACTGGTTCTAAATCATCAAATTTGTTAGAATTTATATTCAAATTACAGTCAATCGCATTATTTTTCATTATTTTTTCTAATTCTGATATTTTCTTTTGTTTATTCTCAGCTATTCTATATGTTCTAAAATCAATACTTTCTCTTTTATTATCTTGTGTTAGATTAACATATTGATAAATAGTAGTATTTCTTTTAGTTTCTTGTAAATCTATATGAGAGTAATTTCTTACACCTCTACCAATTACTTGTTCAATACGATTAACATTGTACCAAGGGTCAAATATATGTATTTCTCGTACATTTTTTAAATCCAAACCTTCTGTACCACTTTCAGTAATAAGAATTACTTTTATCTTATCACCATCTTTATTATTTTTATTAGTACATTCAATTATTTCTTTTGTATTATCTGGTGATAAAAATGTATTACCAGAAATAATTACATAACTTCCTCTTTTATTTTCTCTACTTCCTTGTTTTAAAATATTTCTGCCACCATATTTATGAAAACCAGAATGTTCTAAAGCAATCGCTATTGGAATTACGCCAGAAGCTAGATATCTTGAATATACTAATACTATTCCTTCTGCCTTCTTAATATTTTTAACTAATAATTTGATTTTAGGTGAATATTTCTCTATATTAGAATACTTTAATATTTCATCTTTTTTCTTATATTCTACTTTATATTCTCCTTTTTTACTATTCTGTATCTTAAATATACTTTTTAAACCTTCATTACCATATGTTTTTTTAATATCTTCATTACTACCATATACTATGTTTGATATTTGTACTCTTTGTTGAATATCAGTATTTTCTTCATCATCATCATTCAGATTACTATTTGTATTATCAGATATCTGTATTCTATTATAGATTTTTTGTTGTAAATTACTCATATCAGTTCTAATTAGTTCCAAGTATTTTATTTGGTCTTCTTTAGAAATTTTATTACCATATACATCTAATTTTGGATAATCATTTGATTTTAATATGCGGCTATCATCATTAACAGAAGGATATAATCTTAATGGAAAAGTAAATGGATTTTCACCTCTCATATAAGAAATAAAATTATTAGATACTTTTTTAAGTTTTTTTTCAAATTCTGGATTTAATTTATTATTATCAAAAATCTTATCATTTTTTGTTAATTTTTTTTCACCATTTTGAATTAGCAAAGAATTTAATATAAATTTTATTTCTTCATAATTATCAAACATTGGAGTAGCACTAAGTAAAACTAAAGCATTATTATTTAATAATTCTAACATTTCATGAAATATTTTAGAAACTTCTTTACCTTGGTCTTCTTCATTTACATATCTCATATTATGTACCTCATCCACAATTATAACTCTTTCATCAAAATAATTTCTAATATTTCTAATAAAATCATTTCTTTTACTATTATCTTTAATTCTTTTAAAGATATTACCAAACTCTCCAAAACTTAGTATTTCATATTCATTATTTATCATTTTTTTTACTTTTGATTTAATATCACTTACTTCCATTTTGTCTCTACCTACAATATCGTGTAAATAGTAGTTTCCTAAGCATTGTTCCATATTATCATTTTCTAACTTTGTAATATCAAAGAGTCCTTTTCTAAAATTATCTTTCAGTTTTAAAGGTAGTAAAATTAATGCCTTCTTCTTATAATATTTTTTAAAATTATGACTTATTTGTATAGAAGCACACGTCTTACCAACACCTACACTATGATACAAATATATACTTCTATATGGTGTTTCTGGAGATATTAATTTCTTTAGAAATTTCTGATTATTTGTTAATTCAAAAAAATCTGTTTTAATTTTATCTTTATCTTCTTTAGCAATCTTATTCATAGCAAACTCTTTTTTTGTTATTAGTTTTTCAATAAATTTATTATCATTATAGTCTGGATAACTAATGGAACTATTAATACTACTTATATTCAGTTTTGATTTAACTTCATTTAGATTTTCTAATATTTCTTGTTTTTCTTTTCTATTACTCGTTGTATCATAAAGTTCTAATAATTTATTTATTTTTCTTTCTAATTTTTTGTAATTTTCATCATCATTATATTTTGATACATCAATTAATGAATTAGTACTTGTCATTTAATTTAATATAATTAAATAATTAAAAAAAAAGAGTTTATTTAAATATTTTGTAATTTTATAATTTTGTTAAGCAATAATATTAATCAAAACCACACGCTTTTTCAGCAATACCATTAGTAAATTTGAATCCTTGTTGTTCCAAGAATTTCTTTTGTTGTAAGCTATCACGAGTTGGAGCACCTCCCCATACCATTTTGTCTGGATCAAATACAATATTATCTGGATTTTGAATATTGCGAGCAAGACAAGGTACTAAAGGATACATTTGTAGGTCTAGAGTACTTACTTCACTTATAACATCACATCTTTTAAGACCGAAATCATTACCTCTTCTCATTCTGTTCTCAATAGATTTCATATCCATATCACAATCATTATTAGCACACTTTCTAAAATCTTGATTTACAATATTTTTGCTAGTAAGTTCTCCACCATTTCTTAAACGACTATCAATATCTACATTACATCCATCTGTGTAACCATATCCATTATTTACTATCATATTATTACATTGAGCTACAGTATCGAATTTACGATCTTCACATCCAGCACGTGGATTATATAAATAATAATCATCAATTGATTTATTTTGTTTTTCATTTGCTGCTAAAGCACAATCATCTAAACCTAATCGGCCATCTAAGAAAAAATTTTTATTTTCACAATCAGACATTTTATTTATAGTAATAAATAAAATAAAAAATTTAATTAAATTTAATTAATTTACTATAATTATTCAATCTTATAATTATTCAACTCTTCCTAAAATAACTTCACTAACATTATCATAACATTTTTCAACAGCTCCTTGCTTACAAGTTGGTCCTCTGTCATATAACCACTTAGCAAAACCAGTTTGATCATTTACTATATCTGTTACTGGCATAGTATAGAATTGTCTATCACCACTATTATTCATAAATACATCGTCAGTACTTCTAAACAATCTTTCATCATATTTTTCTTTAATACTTTTTTTAACATTTTTATTATCAAAATCACATGCTTCTTTATCTCCTCTAGGAGCACCTTCTTTATAGTCTGTTAATAAAACATTCATAAAAGGATTATCCACAGTTGGTTTTACACATTCTTTCTTAGTAGTCTTAGAAACTGCCAAGTTTTTTCTTTGAAAAGTTTCTTGTTCTTGCTTCTTTTCTACTGTATCTACTAAACTCATGCCATAAGTTAATAATAATACAATTACCAAAATATACAAAGTCTTATAATTATTTTTAAATAATACAAGTATAATAACTAAGTATAAAGTGAATCTAACTATACTATTTATTTTTTCATGATATGTCATATTTGGAGTAGGAAAAAACTTAAGAAAATTATCTTGTGTTATAAAACCTTTTAAATCATTATACCATAACTTCTCAGTCATTATTATATTTAATATATTATTTTATTTTAATTCATAATTTATTTTATTCCTTTTTTTGTAGTTTTTCTTGTAATTTTTGTCTCATTTGTCCTTCCCTACTATTTGGATTATTTTGATTAAGTCCTTGAGTTCCACCCATACTATTCATCATTTGCTGCATCATATCTGGATTCATCATATTTTTCATCATATCAGCAAAATCTGGCATTGCGGGTTGATTTGTTGCTCCACCTCCACCAGCATTCCCACCGGCATTTCCACCGGCATTCCCACCAGATTCTCCATTGTCTCTAGCATTCATCATATTACTCATCATATCATTTATAATTGGATTATTATCACTTCCACTTTGCATTCTACTCATTAAAGAAAACGCATCCTTAACTAATTCATCTTGTCTAATCTCACCACTATTAATCTTATCTGTTATAGATGAACCTACTTGTTGAACTAGATTTCCTATTAAATTACCTCCATTTCCTCCAAAGAGATTTTCTGGATTCAATAAATCACTTGGATTTTCTATATTTAAATCTTCTAAGTTAATACTATTACTAATTTCCTTTGCTAAGTTACCAATTTTACTATCACCTATTAAATCATCTATATTAGTATTCATATTAACTACTACCTTAACTTTCTTAAGATTTACTAAGAGTATTTTAATTTCATCATCTAGAATTTCACTTAATTCATTTGTAATATCTTCCTTATTATTTATTTTTTCAATAAGTCCAATAATTAGTACTAGGTAACTTTGCTGGTCTTTATAAATATCATCTATTGTTACTTCATCCTCATCACTATTTTCTTTATCATCTTGCTTATCTTCATCGTCATCATCGTCGGCGTCATCATCATCCTCTTCATCATCTAGTAGTTCTTCATCTACTTTATTATCATCATCTTCATCATCATCGATACATTTCTCTGTATCTTTTCCAGTATTATTTTCTCTATATTCTTGTATCTGTTCTTTAAAACTATTATACAAATGAGAAAATATATATAGCATAAATAGGTAAGACATTATATTTTCCTTATTATCATTAAAGGTTCTTACTAATCTGCTAATACTAATATTCTTTAGAATTGTAACATTCTGTAATTCTCCATAACTATCTAGATTATTTACATCAAAATCTTTATCTAAAAATAATTTTTCAAATTCATTATTTTTAACTTTCTTTACAAAAGATTTAATGTATGTTGGAGATTTTTTATCAATTACTTTATAATGCTTCTTAATGGCACATTTAAAATAATTATCCTTTTTGATCTCTTTAAAGAAATCAATCAGTAATCTATTAAATACGAATGTTATTTTTTGTTCTATGTTCATTTATAAAAGATAATTATAATTAATCTTTTAAATAAAAATTATTTAATAAAAATTATTTAACACAAAATATTTAATATAAAATTTTAATATAAAATTTTAATATAAAATTTTGAAATTAAATAAATAATGTTTGTATAATTCATTTATATCTATTTTTCTATATTGTACTGTGTAAATCAAATAGATTAAAATCATTACTAATAATAATATAAAAGAATTAAATTCTAATTTAAATTTATTATTCATTAATAATATTACTATTGGAACTAAATCTGTTATTGTAAAACAAAATAAAATAAACCCTTTATCTAAATCATTTTTTCTATATAAAATTGTATTTATATACAAATAAAGTATTGGAATTATTAAAAATACATATGCTATAGAAGGATTAAATTTAGTAAGTTTTAAATAAAATAGTAAAAACCAGAAAAATATCCAAGTTGAAAAAATATAAAGTAAATTCATTTTATTAATAATTATTTTTTATTAAAATAAAATTTGAAAAATTTTAATTAAAATTTTTAATTAAATTTATACAATTAATACACAATATTTTAATTTATAGAATACACTTACAATCTAATTAAATTAATTTTAAAATGAATAGCGATACATTATATAATTATTTTGAAGAATATAATTTGAACAATGATACTATCTTTATAATATGTTTTGTAATTTTATCATTTGTTATAATTGCCAATACTTATTTTCTAGTAAATTATTTATATAAAAAATGTTGTAGAAATTGTTGTAGAAATTGTTGTAACTGTACTAATAAAGTTCCAACATATATTGAAAATAAAAATTTATTAACAGATGAACTGATTTTAACTTGTGAGCCTTTAGTATAAAACTAATTAAAATGTATTTAAAATTTATAAAAACAATTAATTTAATTAAAAATTTTTTATTAAAATATTATGGAAAATTTTATAAATAATTGGATAATATTTTCATTTATTATTATTGGAATTTTTGTGCTAATTATTTTATTATATTGTTGTTTTTATACAAAGTTATCTCTAACTTCTATGTATAAAGGATGTAAAAATAAAATTATAAGTAAAAAACAAGGTATTTATATTGATATTGATAAAAATTATAGAACTTTTGATAATATAGCTAATTCTGATTAAACTTTTTCACTAATTTTTAAGAATAAAGTAAAGTAATTCCAAACAATTTCTTTATTTTCATCAGAAATCTGACTCCAATAACCTTTTAGTCTATCAACAATTTGACTACTAAAATCTCCACTGTTAATATCATTACTTAATTCAGAATCACTTAGAATTTCTTTGTAATCATGATCTAAAAAGAATTTATCATTCTTATTTCTAATATGTTCTTTGTATTCTTCTGTTACAAATTTTTTGTAATATTGTAATGGTTTCTTTTCATCAGCTAATTTTGCTAAACTAATCGCAGTTTTGTACATCTTAAAATCAGCATCATCTGGAAATAAAAGGATCAAATCATTAAGAAATTCAGTTATTTTTGTATTGAATATTGTATAGAACTTATCAGTATCCATTTATTAAAATATTATTTAATTTATCTTTAAACATTTTTAATTAAAATTTTTAATTAAATTATTTTTTATTAAAATTTTTTATTAAATTACTTTTTAAAAAACTTTTGAATATCTAAATTTCTACTTTGTTGCATATTGTTCATTCTATCAGTTATAGAACCAGAATTAGCATCATTTCCATCTTCTGGTGGAGTTACTATACGAAATTCCTCCTTTGTTGAACCAAACATACTCGACATACTTTTATTACTATCATCATCTAAGAAAGAAAAGTTATTACTAATTCCACTAGTATTTGTAAAAGGATCAATATTTTTATTCAACTTACTATACACTTCATCTAAAAATTTATCAATTTTATCCTCTTGTAGAATAGTTCTTTTATCATTTAATAATATTGTTGGTACTGTTGTTATCATAGATGGTATTTTGTATTTCTTTTGACTAATATTTATCATAATAAAACTGTTCTTAATATTTAGTTTCTCTATTTTTTTACAGACTTCATTGCTGAATTGACAGAAATTTGAAAAGAATAAAATATGTTTCTGTAAAGTTTTATTTTGATTATTTTCTTGGCTACTTTGTTGAATACTTTTTCGAATATCATCTTGAATACCTAATCTAATATTTTGTCTATTATTTTGTTGATTACTCATATTCATCATTTGTTGATTACTCATATTCATCATTTGTTGATTACTAACGTTCATTATTATTTTTAAATTTATATTAAAATTAGTAAAATCTAACACATTATAATAAAATTTGAATTCTATTTAAATTTTAAAATTAATTAATAATAAAATGAAGTTTAAAAATTTCAAAAAACAGAATAACAAGATAGTTTTTAATGTAAAAAATGTAGATGTTTCTATTTTAAATTCAATTAGAAGAGTTATTCTTTCAGATATTTTTAATGTAGCATTTGAATATAAACCTTATGAATTTGAAAACAGAAAAGTTAATATTATTGAAAATACTTGCTCTTTACATAATGAAATTATTTTACAAAGATTATCTATGATTCCTTTAAAGTTTGATGAAGATGAAATATATAATTTTAAAGAAGAAGATTACAAGTTTATACTAAAGAAAAAGAATAACACTAACAAAATGCTTAATGTTACAACTGAGGATATTGAAATCTTCGATAAAAATAACAAGAAATATAATGAAAAATTTATTCGTAAAATATTTCCCAAAAATAAATTATCTGGAGATTTTATACTCATTACCAAATTAAAACCTAACATTTTTGATAAAGATAAAGGGGATGTAATCGATATTGAAATGGTACCTTCTAAAAGTACAGCAAGTGATTATGCTGGTTTTGGTTATGTAAGTCAATGTGTATATTATAATGTAGTAGATGAAACTCTTGCTAAAGAAGCATTAGATAAAAAAATAGCAGAATCAAAAAATTTATCTAAAAAAGATATTGAAGGATTGAAAAATGATTTTAATACGTTAGATAAAT
>Ga0163109_10004426_pt1 | contig 10667 bp, 11 predicted proteins | sample CRUFie1St13metaG_FD_108704 | JGI IMG/M metagenome (GOLD analysis project Ga0163109, IMG submission 108704) | Marine microbial communities from the Costa Rica Dome - CRUD Field 142mm St13 metaG | ecosystem: Environmental > Aquatic > Marine > Oceanic > Photic zone | place: Costa Rica: the Eastern... | reverse complement strand
TCTTAATGGTTGAAAAAATTTTAAGAAAAAATTTTATAATTAATTTGTTGTTAGTTTTTTTAATATTTTTACTTGATAGGATTTCTAAAATTTATGTAATTTATCTAGATAAAAAATTTTTAGAATCTGTAATATTTTCTTCTAAATATTTAAATATAAATTTAATTTGGAATGAAGGAATTGCTTTTGGTTTATTTTCATTTGGTGAAAAAGTATATTATAATATTTTAACTATCCTAATATTAATAATAATTTTTGTAATAATTTATATGGCAATTAAAAGTGAAGGTTTCAAAAAATATTTACTTCTAATGATTTTAGGTGGTGCTTTAGGAAATTTTTTTGACAGAGTTTATTACAAGGCTGTACCAGATTTTATAGATTTTCATTTTAAAGAATTTCATTGGTTTATTTTTAATATTGCTGACGTATTCATTACTATTGGAGTATTTTTTATGATATTTTTGGAATTTATTGGTAATAATAGCTATCAAAAAAAATGAAATATTTAAAAATCTTATTAATTTTAAATTTAATTTTGTTCTTTGGTTCATGTGGGACAGTAAAAGAAGCATTTTCAAACCAAAAAAAAAATAGTAGCGATGAATTTTTAATTGAAAAAAAATCACCACTTGTCATGCCACCAGATTATAATGATCTTCCATCTCCAGATACTACAGAAAGTAATTTTGAGGAAAACGCATCAGAAATTGAGACTTTATTAGTAAATGATGAAAATTCAGATTCACAAAATAAAAATTCAGATAATTCTGATAAAAATTTTGAAGAAATTTTAATAGATAAAATTAAAAATAATTAATGATTACCTCTGGAATCGATTTTACAAATTTTAAAAATAAAAAAAAAAATGTTAAAGTAAGCAAAATATTATTTAAGATACTTGAAGATAGCGGTGAAGTTATAAAATCTTTAAAAAAATCTTATAAAAGTGGTTTTTCATCACGACAATTAAATCAATATAAATATTTTTCAAATTTTAGAGTAATCGGTATTGGAGGTTCTTCGCTTGGAACTAAAAGTATTTACGAATTTTTAAAACATAGAGTAAAAAAAAAATTTTCATTTGTAGATAATTTGCAAGAGCAAAATGAAAATAATAAAAAAAAAAGTGTAAATATAGTTGTTTCAAAATCAGGAAATACAATCGAAACAATTGTAAATTCACATATTTTCATAAAAAATAGAGACAAAAATATTTTCATAACTGAAAATAAAAATAATTATCTTTATTTATTAGCTCAAAAATTAAAGTCTGAAATTATTCACCACAATAATTATATAGGTGGCAGATACTCAGTTTTGTCAGAAGTTGGAATGCTACCAGCAGAATTAATGGGTTTAAAAAGTAATGATTTTAGACAACTCAATTCATTGATTAAAAATAAAAAATTTTTAAATTCCTTAATATTAAATGTAAGTTCAATTTTAAATTTAATTAATCGTAAGAAGTTTAACTCAATTATAATAAACTATGACCAGAAATCTGAAAATTTATTTAAGTGGTATCAGCAATTAATTGCGGAAAGTCTTGGCAAAAAAGGCAAAGGAATATTGCCAATAGTTTCAAATATGCCTAAAGATAATCATAGTGTTATGCAGCTTTATCTTGATGGTTTTCAAAAAAACTTTTTTACCTTCTTTTTTACTCATGAAAAAAATTCAACTAAAATAAACAGCTCCTTTATGTTAAAATCACAAAAGTATCTAAAAAATAAAAAGGTATCTAATATTATTTATGCTCAAAAAAAAGCAACTGAGAATGTATTTAAACAAAAAAATATCCCATTTAGAAGTTTTGAAATTTTTAAAAGAAATGAAAAAACCTTAGGAGAGTTATTTTGTTTTTTTATACTTGAAACTATATTACTTGGAAAGTCACTTAATTTAAATCCTTATGATCAGCCAGCTGTAGAATTGATTAAGAAGGAAACAAAAAAAATTTTAATTTAAAGATAAAAATATAATTTTTGAAATTCCATAGTATTTTTTCTCTAATATTTTATATTTAGATAAATATTTATCGTCTTCTTTTTTATGACAATGTATAATAACTATTCCATTGTCATAAAGTATTTGATTATTTTTTACAAATTCTAAGATTTTAAAAATTTCTTTATCTTTATAAGGAGGGTCTAAAAAAATAATACTATATCTGTTATTTAAATTATAAATTGTTTTTTCATTATAAATATCTTGTTCAATAATTTCGTAATTGTTTAAAGATTTTAAATTCCTCAAATTTTTCTTTAGTATTGGTAAAACTTTGCCATAATTTTCAATGAAAGTTACTTTTTTACATCCTCGTGATAGGCATTCTATCCCAAATGATCCTACGCCTGAAAATAGATCCAAAATATCTGACTTATTTAAATCTATATTAAATTTCTTAGAATGACTTATTATATTAAAAATCGACTCTTTTGTTAAGTCTTTTAAAGGTCTTGTTTTTAAATCAGCAGGTCCAAGAATTTTTTTCCCTTTAAAAGATCCTGAAATTATTCTCATTACTTAATAACTTTATAACCAATATCTTTTCTATAAAATCCACCTGACCAATTCAATTTTTCTAGGTTATTTAATATTTTTTCTTTGGCTTTTATAAAATCATCACCTAGTGAAGTGAAGTTTAGAACTCTTCCACCAACAGCATGAATTTCATTATCTTGAATTTCTGTGCCAGCATGAAATAGAAATTCGTCTGGTTCTAATTTTAATTTATCTAAATTTTTAATTTTAACGTTTTTTTTGAATTTATCAGGGTAACCATTTGAACATAAAACTATACAAAGACTTTTTTTATTAGACCATTCTATATTAATCTTGGATAAGTTTTTATCACAACATGATAAAATTATATCAGCAAGATCTGTATTTAAAGTAGGTAGTATTGTTTGACATTCAGGATCACCCATCCTTACATTATATTCAATTAAATACGGTTCATCTTTAACAATCATTAAACCAGTATATAAAAATCCTTTATATTCTGTGCCTAGTTCAGATAAACCTTTTAATGTTGGATTAATTATTTTATTTATTATTTTACTTTCCAGCTCCTTATTAATAAGTCTTGACGGTGAGTAAGCTCCCATGCCACCAGTATTTTTACCTTTATCACCCTCCAAGACTCTTTTATGATCTTGAGCAGTGCCAAATTTTTTAAATTTCTTTCCGTCATGTATAGTGAAAAAACTCATTTCTTCTCCTTCTAAAAATTCCTCTATAAGGACACTCTCTGCTTTACCAAATTTACCATTAAATATTTCATCTATAGCTAAGTTACCTTCTTGACTGTTTCCACAAATATACACACCTTTTCCTGATGCTAAATTATCTGCTTTAATAACTACTGGATAATTAGTTGTTTTAAGAAATTTTTTTGCTTGATCACGATTTTGATAAATTCCAAAGTTTGCTGTTGGAATATTAAATTTTTTACAAAGTTGCTTAGTAAATATTTTTGATCCTTCTAGTTTAGAAGCTAATTTGTTTGGACCAAATACCTTAATCTTGAATTCCTCTAAATAATCAACTAGACCATCTACTAAAGGTTTTTCAGGACCAATAATCACAAAATCTATTTTATTATTTAAAATAAAGTTTTTTATATTTTCAAAGTTACTTAAATCTAAGTTTACATTGTCAGCAATTTTAGATGTGCCAGCATTTCCGGGAAAACAAAAAATTTTACTGATTTTATATGATTTTTCTAAACTTTGACAAATTGCATGCTCTCTCCCACCACTTCCTATTACCCCTACTTTCATATAGAACTGTATAAACTAAAAATGACAAAAAAATTAGCTAAATTAAGATTTTTACCAAATAATTTTCAAATTATTGATGAGGGTGATTATGTTGAATGCGCTGTATCAGGAAAAAAAATAGACCTTGAGAACCTAGTTTACTGGAATGTTGAATTACAAGAAGCTTATTTTTCATATATTGAGGCAAATAAAAAAAGAGAGAATTTAACAAAAAAATAAAATCTATTTCCATCTATTATGCGTCCAAATCCATTGAGATGGGTTTTTCATAATCATTTTTTCAAGAATTTTGTTTAATTTGTTAGTAATAATTTCTGCAGTTGAATTTTTATCAAAATATAGTGGTTGATTAACCGTCATCTTAAAGTTGATATTTTTTAATCTTTCGATGTAAACAGGCACAATTGCTATATTAAATTTTTTAACAAGCTGAGCTGGCATAGTTGTTGTTAACGCTTGATTATTAAAAAAATCGGATAAAATTCCTTGAGACACTCTTTGATCAATCATTAAAGCAGATGAAAAATTTTTTTTCTTTAAAAAAATTAATTCCTTGAGTCCTGCTTTACCCTTTTTGATTTGATTTTTACAAATATACTTTTTTCTAATCTTTTCCATTACTATATTTAAAAAAATATTATTTAGTGGTCTATATATTGCTGATAAGTTAATTCCTTTTTTTTCTAAACACAATGCCATTAGTTCAAAATTACTAAAATGTCCTGAAATGAAAACAACTTGTTTTTTATTTTTTATTATTTCATCTAAAATTTCGTATCCTTCAATTTGTATGTTTTCTGAAAGTTTACCTAACCGAAAGTCTTTTATAAACATATACTCAGCAAAAACTCTCCCATAATTATTCCACATCAATTTTGTAATATTTTCTAAATTTTCAGTATCAATGTTGGGAAAAGCTTTTTTAATATTTGAGTGAGTGAGTTTTTTCGACCTGAATAGAGGACCTATTAATTCAAAAAGTTTACCACCTATATAAGAAGATATTTTTACACCTAAAATTTTAAAAATCACAAAAAATAAAATTATAAACAAAAATTGAAAAAAATATTTTATATATTTCATATTTAAATTATAGATTGGATCAATTTATTCTCATCTAAGATTTTTAACTCTGATTTTATAAAATTTATCTTATCATTAATTTTATTTTCTAGTCTTAAATAGTCTTTTTCTGTTGTAATTATTTTACAGCCCAGTTTTTTTGCTTCATTTAAAATTTTATCAATATCATTTTGCAAATATTCATAGTGATCTGGAAATTCAATATCTCTTAAAATTTCAAAACTATAGCTTTTCATCATTGAAATAAATGTTTGATGATTTCCTATACCTGAAAAAGCTAAATATTTTTCATTTATATTGAAATCACTCAGGTTTTTAATTTCGTATTTACCAATATGAATAGTAATATCAGAATTTATTTCTAAAATTCTTTCCTTGTAAATTTGTATATTTTCTAGATTTCCATTCAAAAAAACATGTTTATATTTTTTAAGATTTTTTAAATTTTCTCTCAAAGGGCCAGATGGAATAGTCATACCATTTCCTATCCAGTTTATTGTATTAAAACATACAAAACTTTTATCATATTTAATTGATTTATCCTGGAGTCCATCATCAAAAATAGCTACATGAAAATTCTCTTTTTCGGCTTGCTTCAGTGCATCTATTCTATTCCTAGATAAAAATAGTCTCCCAGAATTTTCTAAAATTCTTTGCTCATCTCGCTGATTTTTGTAAAATTTTTTAATAAAACAAGACTTAATATTTTTTTTATTTAAAATCTCATTAATTTTAATAGACAAAGATGTTTTTCCTGTACCACCTATATAAAAATTGCCAATGCAAATTTTTTTAATTTTAAGTTTTTGGACATCATGATTATACTTATTAGGATTGAATATTTGAAGCAATACAGAAATTGGAAACAACAGATAAGCTAAAAAGTTTGGTTTTTTATAATCCCAAAATTTAGGTTTTTTTAAGCTCATTATTAATTAGTTTATCTAGCTCTTTTATAGTTTTTTTTAAAATTTTTTCTCCAATATTTTTAACTTTTAGTCCTACAAACTTGTTTTTCTTGAAAATTATATTTTTGGCTAATTGATTTGGTGAATTAATTTTTTTTGAAATTTTTAATGAATTTAATAGTTTATATACATCTTTAAAATTATCTGTGTTTGGGCCATGTAATATTGTTGCTCCATATCTAGCTGCTTCTAATGGGTTTTGCCCTCCTCTAGGAATTATTGAGCCACCTAAGAAAACTGAATATGCTATTCTATGAAATTTTTCCGTTTCACCAAATGTGTCAACAATATATATGTCGATATTTTTCAAGTCCCAAGGTTGATTACTATGAAGTGCAATATTTAAATTTAATTTTTTAAGATCAAAAATTATTTTATCTACTCGATGAATGTGCCTAGGTATTATAATAGTAATTAAATTTTTTATTTTTTTTTTTAATTCTATATGTGCTTTTGCACAAAATATTTCCTCTTTACCGTGTGTACTTGAGGCTACCCAAATCTTTTTTTTCTTAAGCTGAAATTCTAAATTTTTACTTATTTGGTTATTTAGTATTTTATTATTCTCTGCAAATTTTAAATTTCCAATAAATTTTATTTTAGATACATTTAATTTTTTTAAAAAATTCTTAGTTTCAATATTTTGTGGAAAAGAAACTAAAATTTTTTTAAATGTTGATTTAGAGAAACTTTTTATTTTCATCCAATTATTAAATGTTTTTTTTGTTAATCTTGCATTTAATAATATGAGTGGGATATTTTTTCTTTTTAAATTATCAAACATACTTGGCCAAATTTCTGACTCAACAAAGATTGCTATACTTGGTTTCCAAAAGTTTAAAAATCTATTTGTTAAAAAAAAATGATCAATGGGGTAAAACTGATGTAAAGTTTTTTTGAATTTAAATTTAGCTATAACTTTTGAAGAGCTTAAAGTTGATGAAGTAACAAGAATTTGCTTAATTGATTTATACTTTTCATAATTTCTTATTATTGGAACAATACTTAAAATTTCACCTACACTTGAAGCATGAAACCATATTAATTTACCTTTTTTTCTATTTCTTGAAAAAATACTAAATTTTTCCTTAAACCTAAATTTATCTTCTTTATCTTTTAAAATTCTGTAAATTATTATCAAAGGTGAAGTTGCAATTATGAGAGTAATAATTATTTGGTAAAATAAATACATGATTATTTTTGTATCTGTTTTTCATAAAAATTCTTATACAAAATTGATTTTATCATCAGGTCCTCATGCTTTCCATGGTCAATAACTTTACCCGAATCTATTACATAGATATTATTTGAATTTAAAATGGTTGATAATCTATGAGCAATCACAATTGTAGTTTTATTTTTTGTAAGAACTTTTAAAGCTTCTTGAATTTTTGACTCAGTTTCAGAATCTAGAGATGAAGTTGCCTCATCTAGTAAAATTATAGAGCTTCTTTTTAGCATTGCACGAGCAATAGATAATCTTTGTTTTTCTCCACCAGATAATCTAACTCCATTTTCACCAATTAAAGTTTCAAATTTATTAGGTAATTTATTAATAAATTCATCACTAAATGATAATTTTGCAGCTTTATAAATATCATCATCGCTTGCGTTTTGATTAGCGTATTTAATGTTATTTTTAATAGTATCATCAAACAAAGTAGTTTCTTGACTTACCATTGAAATCTCTTTTCTAAGAGATTTGATGGTACAATTGTAAATAGATTGATTGTCAATAATGATATCACCTAGTTGTGCATCATAAAATCTAGGTATTAAATTAAGTATTGTTGATTTTCCTGATCCACTATGGCCAACGAGAGATGTCATTTTTCCTCCCTCAAATTTGAGATTAATAGCTTCAAGGGTTTTATTTTCTTTAGTTTCGTATGAAAAACTGAGATTATTGAATTTAATCTCAGCATTTTCAATTTCAAGTGGCCTTGCGGTTGTTCTGTCATTAATAATATTTTCTTGATCAATAATTGGTAAAATTCTTGAGGCTGCAGATTTTCCTTGATTTAAAATCATATTAAGTGTCGATAAAGCTCTAACTGGTTGATAAGCCAACATCATTGCTGCTAAAAATGAAAAAAAATTGTTAATATCTAGTTCTCCCTTTGAAATGAGTTTTCCTGAATAAAAAATTAAAATTGCAATCATTATGCCAGTTAATGTTTCCATAATAGGAGACATTCTAATAAATACCGTTTGTATCTTTTGATTTTTTTCTTTTAGTTGACTTAAATATTTGTCTGCTCTCTCCTTTTCAAATTCTTCTTTTTGAAAAATTTTGATTAATTTATGATTTTTAAATAATTCAACTAAATATGTTGTTAAGAAACCTGATTTTTGTTGAGCCTCCGTTGTTACTTTGCTAATTCTTTTACCAAGTACTTTTGCAGAAATACTTGCTAAAGGAATCATAATAATTGATATAAGAGCAAGCTTCCAATTTTGTAAGAACATAACAAACAATAAACCAATTAATGTTAAAGAGTCTTTAAATAATGTTAATATTGCATTGCTCAATAAGTTGGTAATATGACCAACATCATATGTTAAATTTGATATAAATTTTCCAGAATGTTTTTTATCAATAATTTGTGTGTCAGTTCCTATTAAAGTATTCATCATATCATATTGTAATTTTTTTTTAATAGATTCACCAACTCCAATCATTATACTTTTAGCCAAGTAAAGAGAACCACCTTTAAGAGAAAAGGCAACTATAATAAGTAATGGTATTATAATTATTAAAGACTGATCTTTTTCTAAAAAAATCTTTTTTATTGCTGGATCTAATAACCAAGCAATAGCAGATGTACTTCCTGCCACAATTATTGAAAAGAAACCAGATAAGAGTATTTTATTTAAATGTTTTTTTGAGTAGTCTTTAAATAATCTTTTATAAATATTTGTATTATTCATTAAACATTTTTTGAAATGATTAGAATTAATAATATGATTAATCCAAAATAATTGTTGCTTTTAAAAACTTTAAGACAATTTAAGGAGTCGCTAAAATTAAAAGTTTTAATTTGATAAAAGAATAAATGAATAAAGGGTATGAATAATAATAAAAAATAAACATGGTTAATTTTCATAGCAAACCCCCCAATTAAAAAAAACATCATAAAGAGTGCATAACATATTAATAAAAATTTTTTTGGTTTCCTTTTAAATTTGATCGAAGTTGATTTTAATCCAATAATTTCATCATCTTTGATGTCTTGAAATCCGTATATGGTGTCATATCCCAGTGTCCAAAATATGGCCCCTAAATAAAAAAGTATTGGAATTATATCTATTTCACCTCTTATTGAAGTCCAGCCAAGAATTAAGCCATAATTAAAAGTAATTCCCAAAAATAATTGAGGCCAGTAGGTGTATCTTTTCATTAAAGGGTAAGTAAAAGCAAGGGGCATAGAACCTAATGCAAGAATAATAGTATAAATATTAAAATTTATCAGAACCAATAAAGAAAAAAAACATAATAACATTGAGTAAAAAATAGCTAAAGAAACAGAGATATTTCCAGATGCAATCGGACGATTTTTAGTTCTAAAAACTTTTGCATCAAATTTTCTATCTAAAATATCATTCACAATGCATCCTGCGGACCTCATTAATACGGATCCAAGAAAAAACAGAGTTAGGTAAAAAAAATATTTATATAAATTTGAAGAAAAATCATAAGCTAATGTTAAACCCCATGCACAAGGCCAAAACAACAACATAAAACCAATTGGTCTTTGTAACCTAGTTAAATCAATGAAAAGTTTTAATTGGTTCATAATATTTTACTTGTAAATAACAAAGGCTAGATTCATAATCAAATTGATTCGTATGAATATTGATTACACAGTCACAGCACTAATGTTTCCTGCAATCCCTTTGTTAATGGGCGTTTATAGTAACAGGTTTCATTCTTTAAGTATTTTAATTCGTCAGTTGCACGATGAGCATGTTTACGAAAAACATATCCCCCCTGAATGGAAAAAGCAGTTTATTAATTTAAGTGGCAGAATAACTCTCTTAAGATGGACTATATTGTTTGCTGCATTTGGTTTTTTATTTAATATGTTAACAGTATTTGCTCTGTACTTAGACGAAGTTTTTTTAGCTAGAGTAATTTTTGGATCATGTTGTTTATCAATGATTATATCCATAATATTTTTTATTAGAGAAATTCAAATTTCAACAAATGCGTTGAAACTTCATATGTCTGATATGGATGTTGATGTTAATTAGGAACTATTACAGCTGGGCCTAAAATTTTTCTTCCTTCAAGATCCTGATGAGCTTGTATAACTTCCTCTAGCTTATATTTTTTAAAAATTTTTATTCTTACTTTTCCAGAACTAATTTTTTCAAACATTGTTTTTGAGGCTTCATCTAATTCTTCTCTTGTTGATAGATATTGTTGCATAGAAGGTCTTACAAGGTATAGCCCTTTTGGTTGTATTACTTTAGGTACATTAATATCTGATAATGGTCCTGATGCATTTCCAAATGAAACCATCATACCTCTTACAGCTAAACATTCAATTGAACCATCTAATGTGTCTTTTCCAACTCCATCGTAGACAACAGGAACACCCTTACCATTTGTAATTTCTAAAACTCTTTTTGCAAAATTTTCTTTATTATAATTTATTACATGATCGTAACCATTTTCTTTTGCTATATTTACTTTTTCATCCGATCCAACTGTGCCAATAACAGTACATCCTAAACTTTTTGCCCATTGTCCAAAAATTTGACCAACACCACCAGCAGCTGCGTGAAATAAAATTGTTTCTCCTGATTTAACTGGATAAGTTTT
>Ga0163109_10004424_pt1 | contig 10670 bp, 8 predicted proteins | sample CRUFie1St13metaG_FD_108704 | JGI IMG/M metagenome (GOLD analysis project Ga0163109, IMG submission 108704) | Marine microbial communities from the Costa Rica Dome - CRUD Field 142mm St13 metaG | ecosystem: Environmental > Aquatic > Marine > Oceanic > Photic zone | place: Costa Rica: the Eastern... | reverse complement strand
CTAGTATAAGCTTCGGTTCAAATACTGCATTTGAGTCATCAAACACAACTAATATAGAAGCTACTTTTGATAGTAACTCTAACAAGGTTGTTATATTTTATAACGCAAGTAGTACTGGGAAAGCAATTGTTGGTACTGTTTCTGGTACGTCCATAAGTTTTGGATCTTCTGCAAATATCACTGGCAATGATCTAAAGGAAATACATGGTACTTTTGATTCTACAAATAATAAAATTATTGTAGCTTATAAAGATGCTGACGGAACTGTAGCAGGTGAAGGATGCGGAATTGTAGGAACAGTGTCTGGTACATCTATTAGCTTTGGATCTCAGACTGTATTTAGAAGTAAAAATTGTAATCATGTATCAATTGCATTTGACTCAAACGTAAATAAAATAGTTGTTACATATCAAAATGATACAGACAGTCCACGAGTAGGAGAGTTGGTTGTCGGTACAGTAAGCGGAACATCCATCTCATTTGATACTCAAGTTGTATTTGATAGCTCAATATCATCAGGGCATATCAGTTATACCAGTGCAGTATTTGATTCAAATTCAAACAAAGTTGTTATATCTTTTGCAGATTCAAGTAATTCTAAACATGGTACATCACTTGTTTTTCAAGCAGCAGGATCAGCCCCAAACCTCACCTCAGAAAACTACATTGGTATGTCGAGGGGCGTGGCTTTTCAGACAGGGTCGGCTAGTGTAATTGGGAGTTCAACAGAGTATGAGTCATCGGCTGTTAGTGAGCAAGTTGCAATCTTTGACTCAAACTCTAATAAAATTGTTATAGTCTGGAAAGATGATAATAACAGCAATTACGGCACAGCCATAGTTGGCGATATTGACTCCTCAGATAACACTATAAGTTTTGGAAGCCAAGTTGTTTTTGAGTCTGCTGAATCTAGGTATTTTAGTTTAGCATTTGATTCTAATTCTAATAAAATTGTAGTTGCTTACACAGACGTAGGCAACTCAAATCACGGCAATGCTATTATTGGAACCGTGAGTGGAACATCAATAAGTTTTGGAAGTCCTGTTGTTTTTGAGGCGGGAACTACTAATTATAAAGGTATAACCTTTGATTCTAATTTAAACAAAGTAGTCCTTTCTTATAAAGATCCAGGAAACAGTAGCTACGGAACGGCTGTAGTTGGAACAGTGAGCGGTACCTCTATTTCTTTTGGCACCTCTGCTGTGTTTGAGAGTGCTCAATCAAACTTTATGGCAGCGGCATTTGATAGTAACAGCAACAAGGTTGTTATAGCGTATCAAGACGCAGGGGATGGAGATGCAGGAAAGGCAGTTGTTGCCACAGTTTCTGGAACTGATGTATCCTTTGGTTCTCCAGTAGAGTTTGCGGCAAATTCTAGGGATTATACAATTAGCTTTAATAGCTCAGTAAATAAAGTTGTAATCACATACAGAGACTTAGACAGCAGCGCCTATGGAACTGCTATTGTAGGCACAGTCAGTGGAACATCTATCAGTTTTGGTAGTGCGACTGTATTCAGCAACAATGTAAATGCTAATTATATTAGCTCCGCATACGATACTTCTGCAAATAAAACTTTAATTGCTTTCCAAGATGCCGACAATTCTGACCCTATTAAAATAGCCATTGGAACAGTCAGTGGAACATCTATTAGTTTTTCTTTAGAAACCATAGAATCTTCTGCGTCTAACTACACTGCGATAGCTCATGACTCAAACTCAAATTTAAATGTGGTGGCCTATGGGCTTAGTGGTGCCGCAGGAGGTAAAGCTAGAGTTTACAAACCAGATACTAGAGAAACCACCAGAGCCGAAGTAGCCGATGGCGGTAATGCATCAATGGACATCATAGGCTCTGTATCAGATAACCAGATTGGTCTTACCGCAGGACAGCAATACTTTGTACAGACAGATGGAACAATAGATGAAACAGCAGATAGTCCAAGTGTACTGGCAGGGACTGCCATTTCAGCAACGGAGTTATTAGTAAAAACATAAAGGAGAACTAAAATGGGAAAAGATAAAAAGACCCCAGTGATTGTTAACAATAAAGAATATTTTGCAGAAGACTTAACAGATCAACAAAAGAGTATGTTGAATCATATACAAGACTTAGACCGTAAACTAAAAAGTGCTAAGTTTAACGTTGATCAACTAAGCGTAGGACGAGAAGCATTTATAAGTATGCTATCTAAATCACTAGAGAATGTAAATGAGTGACATCAAACTAACCCCAGAGGATCTAGAAGAAATGCTAGACAATGCAGCTAGGCGTGGTGCTAAAGAGGCACTACGTTCTATCGGGTTACTTGATGATGATGCAGCTAAAGATATCATAGAGATGAGAAGTTTGTTAGAGGCTTGGAGAGACACACGTAAATCTGTCTGGTCAACAATAGTTAAAGTAACCACTGTCGCACTGCTAACATTTATTGCAGGTGCAGTGTGGATGACAATGGGTAAATAAGGAATAAAGTATGGCAATTTCAGAAAATTCACCAGATATAAGACTTGCAAGAAAGTTCTTAGGCTTTGAAGGACCACCTCAACAGCTTGATAATTTTTTACAAGCTAATCCTGCAGCAGCTGCACGTATGGGTAAATACAGACAAGCCATGATGAGTATGAGTGGTATGCGTGTAGGTGCTCAAGCAGGTACTGCTGGAACATCTCTTGAAGACTTTCAAAAGATGCAGCAAGATCTTATTGTTCAAACTATGAAACCTTCTCCTGCTACTGTAAGCCAGATTACACCTGAAGCAGGTCAAACTATTCCGTCTACTGCAGGTCAGGCAACTGCAACAGCTCCTACAACCCCTGCTGCTACAGTGGGATCAGTACAACAAATGCCTACACCTACAGCAATGACTGCTGGAACTATGACTGCTGATACTGCTGCTACAGATGTAGCTACGGAAGCTGCAAAATTAACTCCACAAGTAGGCACTATAACACCAGGAGCTACTATTACTGCTGCACAACAACAAGCAACTTCTGTTGCTAATGTAGAGGCTGCTCAAGGTACAGCCACTATGATTAATGCACCTGATAAGAGAGATATACAAGAAGGTGAAATAATATCTGGTGTTGCTGATGCAGAAAAGGCTGCTACGTTTAACGAACAGATACAAGCTGCTACTGCTACACCTACTAAACAAGCCACAGTTCAGGGTCAGTTAGAAGGATTGTTGGCTCAGTTTGAGGGTGGTGCTACACCTTCTTGGGCTGCAGGAGCTATGAGAGCAGCTACAGCTACGATGGCTGCACGTGGATTAGGTGCATCTTCGATAGCAGGACAAGCTATTGTACAGGCAGCTATGGAATCTGCATTACCTATTGCACAAATGGATGCACAGGTAATGGCTCAGTTTGAAGCACAGAACTTATCTAATAGACAACAACGTGCAATACTTGCTGCACAACAAAGAGCACAGTTTTTAGGTCAAGAGTTTGATCAGGCATTTCAAGCTCGTGTTCAAAACTCAGCACGTATTGGTGATATTGCTAATCTAAACTTTACTGCTGAACAGCAGATAGCTCTAGAAGATTCTCGTGCAGCAAACACTATGAATCTAAATAATCTGTCAAATAGACAAGCGTTAGTAATGGCAGAGGCTGCTGCATTATCTCAGTTAGATACACAAAATTTAAATAATAGGCAACAAACTGCTGTACAAAATGCTCAAAACTTTTTGCAAATGGATATGACAAACCTTGCAAATACACAGCAAACTGAGTTGTTTAAGACTCAACAAAACATACAAGCTTTGTTTACAGATCAAGCTGCAAGAAATGCTGCAGAACAATTTAACGCTACAAGTGAAAATCAAACTAACCAGTTCTTTGCTAATCTTTCTGCCCAAGCATCACAGTTTAATGCAGCCCAACAGAATGCCATGAATCAGTTTGATGTAAATGCTACCAATGCCATGCGTCAGTTTAACTCAGAGGTACAACAACAACGTGATCTGTTTAATGCACAAAATGGTTTAGTCATTGCTCAAGCTAACGCACAGTGGAGACAGAATCTAGCAACAGTTAATACTGCAGCAGAGAATCAAGCAAACATGGACTTTGCTAAAACTATAAATGCTATGTCCATGAAAAACTTAGATGAGATATGGCAACGTGAACGAGACATTATGTCGTTTGCATTTACTGCTGATCAGTCTGCAATGGATAGGGCATTACAAATTATAATGGGTGATAAAGAAATTGAAATAGCTAGAGAAAAACTCAATGCTGTTAAAAAAGCAGATAACTCAGAGCTAGCTATGAGATTCTTATTTGGCTCAAGTCCAACAGGTATTCTTGGTGGAGTGCTAGGAGCATTAGGTTAAGGAATAAAATATGTCTGAATTAAATTATAAAATTAATTATACAAGTATGATTGACGCTCTACAAATGGGTGGCACTGCAGGTTTAGAATCTCTTAGATCTTCTAGAACTACCAGAGGTCTTGGTACAAAATTAGATACTGAAAAGTATGTAGAAGATGAAGAGAAACCATCTCTACAAAAAAGAATCTTAGACAGTATGGATAAAGTTAAAAAAGAAAATAAAAGTATGGCAGAAAGGATGAAGGAATTTGGTGTTGAAAAAGATCCTGTAACTGGAGAATTAGTAAGAACAGATCCACCACCTGAAAAACCAACTAAGATTTCTAAAACATCTGGTGTAACTGTAGACTCAGCCTATGAAACTTCTTTTAAATTAATGGATGATTTGAAAAAAGATTACAACCTAACGACAGAACAAGCAGCAGCTTTTGTTGGAAACCTCTGGCATGAAACTGGTGGGTTTACTGCCTTTCAAGAAAAAGATCCAAAAGTAGGAAGAGGTGGTTTAGGGTTTGCTCAGTGGACAGCGTCAAGAAGAGTTACTTTTGAGGACTACCTTAGACAACAAGGTAATTTAAGTGCAGATGATTATGGTGCAAACTATGGGTATTTAAAGAAAGAGTTAAATTCAACAGAGAAAAAAGTTTTAAAAACTTTACGAGGTCAAGTCGCAAGATCTGGAGAAAACATAGTTGACATAGGAGAAGCAACGGAAATAATATCTGATGTATTTTTTAGACCCAATAAAGATAAAGCGTATAAAGATAGAAGAATTGCTGCTGCAGAAGATATTTTACAAAGATACAAAGAGGACAGGAGTCTTAAATAATGTTAATGTTTGAAAGACCTATACCAGGCCAGTCATTGACTGCAGAACCAAAGAGTCAAGCTTTTGAAAGACCTCCAGAGATAACTGATCCTATCGAAGCTTTAGATGCACACATGGATAATCTTGCTAGAGAAGGTGCAATGGAAGATGCACTATACTTTTTAGAGTTTGGTGTAGATCTGGTAACACTAGTTCAAGGTATACTTCGGGGTGCTGTAATGGAAGGTATACATAGTATTGATGTAAGTCTTATCATCGCACCTGTACTACACGAACATATAAAAGGTTTTGCTGATGCATCTGGAGTAGAGTATGACGAGGGTTTTGAAAACGAAGAGGGTAAGAAAGCATTATCTTATAGACGTGATGTGGCTAGGGCAAAAGAAATGTTAAAACAAATAAAAGAAGAAGATGCTCCTAGTCCAGACTCTTTTGTTCCAGAACCTATGGAAGAACCAGAGCCAGAGGTAGAAGAACAGGAACCAGTTAAAACTGGTTTAATGGCGAGGATGTAAGTATGAGCACTGCAAGAGGTATTCTAAATTATTTAGATAAAGTAGATGCAGCTCAGGCTGTAGAAAAGAAGAAACAAGATGAAAGAGAAGCTCTAGCTTTTGAGTTAGAGATGAAGTATGGTAGTAACTTTTTAGCTCCTTCTAAAAAAGGTAAAGATACAGGTACATCTTCTAAGACAGCTGTTGCTGCACTGATGAAAACATACAATGTCAGTGAAGAAGCACTTGCACCTATCTTAGCTAGTGGTGATAAAACAGCGGCACCTAGATTATTAAATTTACTAGAGAAGCAGAAATTAAAATATGGAGGTGAAGGATTAATTTTACCTGAAGATGTTATATCAGGTATAATTGAAGACGCTGTGATAACTCAGTCAGCTACAAGAGATATAGATTTTTCTAAGCTAGAAGACTTTATTGGTCGTGAGATGGATTCATTGTATAAGGATCTATTAAAGTCACAGTCAAAAGATCCTGGAGCTGTATTCTTTCCTGAACCTGTTTTTGTGGAGAGACCATCTTTAGAAGATCTAGATAGGTTTGAGAAGAGAGCAATTGCAGGTAATCTAACTCGTGCTCAAGATGAACTAAACATGGTTAAAAATAAAATAGCTGAGTTTAATTCTTTAGATGAAGGTGGTAATCTTACAACAGATCAGATAGCTGAACGTGCTTGGTTGACTGACAGAAAAGTTGAAATTGAAACTGCTGTAAAATCTTTAGATGATGATAACGTGGTGCCAATAGCAGGTTTATATGGAACAGCATATACTAGAACATTACAACAACTCTATCCTAAGTATGAAGATGCTTATCTTAATCCTGCACTACTAAATGCATCTAGTAAAGAGATTACTGTCCCTAATAGAGCAGTTGCTGAAAGTTTAGCTGCAGCTGGAATATTAAAAGCAGGTGATGTTGTAATTAATGCTCAAACTGGTAATCCTATCCCCATTCAGTAAAATTAAAGTCGGTGAATAAATGGCAGAACAATTTGAAGATCCAATAATTGTAGGTGATAAAAATTTTGAACCACCTATAGTTATAGATAAAGATTTTGAAGAACCAATTATATTAAATAAAATTGGTGAAGCTCAATCTCCTATAGTTCCTCAAGGTATTGACAACTCTTCCTATGTCGATCTAGAAAAAATTTTTGCAGACTATGGTCGTAAGCTAACTAAAGAGGACATCTTAAATGATGATCGTCTTATGGAAGTTATTCGCTCTAGTTTGGAGGCTAGATTTACTCCAAGTGGTGTGCTCACTAAAGCTAGACGTGGTGTTACTGGTCTAGCAGGTGGTGCCATAGGTGGACTGTCTTCTCAAGACTACCGTGAGATGAGTGACAATAAAGTTTTTGAGATTTGGCAGAACTATCAAAGATCTTTTGCTGGAGGTCAAACAGTTACAACAGGTAATGAGATAGCCTACGGTATGTCGTCTGATGATAATACTAAGGTAAAACTTGGAGCAGGTTATCTTCTCTTCGATCAAATGGATAATGCTTTTACAGGTGAAGGTTCTTGGTCAGAGATGGGTGATGCTATTTGGGACTACAGTAAGTCTGCTGTTTATGACCCATCAACAATACTTTCTTTAGGCTTAGGTAAACTATTTGGCTTTGGTGCAACTAAAGCAAGCGGTGCAGTAGCACGTAATCTTATGGTAAAGGCTTATCAACAACAGGTTAAAAGAGGTGTGGGTAAACAGACAGCTCTAGCCAGTGTAGGCAAAGCAGTTGCCACTACTCTACCATATGCCACAGCAGATGCTATAATAGGTGCAGGTGTAGATGTATTGTACCAAACCCAACTTATTGATGTAGGTGTTCAGAAAGAATATTCAGCTGCTCAAACAGCAATTGCATCTGCAGGTGCTCTTGTCGTTATACCTGCATTAAAAACAGTAGGTGCATCTATCAAAGAGTTTCGTAAGAGTGAGATAGCACCACAGTTTTTAGCGTATAAAGAGTTCGATGAGAACGTTCTTAAAATAAGTTTAGAAGATGCAAAGAAAGCACTTCGTAAAAGAGTTAAAAAGAAAGTTCTTATTGATTCCGTTGACGAGAACTTTGGTTTAATAAAAGGAAGCACTAGAGATTTTCTAGCTTGGCCTAAGTTTAGAGAGAAAGCAAAAGAACGTGTTGCAGTTCGTGGTGAAAAGTATTCAGATGACGAAGTAACAAATGCTTTCTTTCAATACTTCTTTTTAGGAGATCCAGATGGTAAAACAAAAGGTTATTATCAAGCTTTAAAAGAAGCAGGGTTTGTTGTTCACGAATCTATGTTAGAAGAAGTAAACAAAAAGACTGGTAGAAGTATTGGTATATCAGGTGTGTTTGGTCAAAGTATTAAATTTCTTTCAGTTCCTAAAGTTAAGCAGATAGTCAAAAAGTTTGAAGAAGATACTGGATATAAACTAAGGTTTATGGATGAGGACGGTATTGTTATAACTGGAGATAACGTTACACCAGTAAGTCTCGCCTCACACTTTGCACGTCAAGCAAGTCTTGCAGGTGAAAGCTTGTGGCTACCATCTCATCTTAGTCGTTTAGAAAAAGCTGGAGTAGATATTAAAGATGCTGTAGCAATAGCAGGTGGTAATGCTAAACTAGCTGATGAACCTAAACGATTACAATATACCATGTCTGTTTATAAAAGACTTCTTACATCTCATCTAGCTACAACTGGTGCAAACGTAAAAGGTTTTACACAGCTTGTAAGTATCAACACTCTTGCAGACTTTTTTACAGCTGCTGTTAATCTTGGTCAAGCACGTTTGGCTAAACTTGCAGGTGATACAGAGTCTGCAGAAAAATTTATGAATAGATCCTATGGCTCTGCAGTTGGTGCTATCCGCAGAGGAGTTGATGTATTATCTCCAGACATACCCATGGAGTATGCTAACAAAATACTTTCTTTAAATCCAGAAGTTGCTGCAAAATTATTTAGAGATGTTTCTGGTGATGGTGGTGTGCGTGATGCTTTATCTGATTTTAATTTAGATAAGATTAAACGTAAGCCAGGTAGTGTTCTTGAAGGATCAGAAGAAGCAGAGATGCTAGCGTTTAGAGGCATTGATGCTGTAACTAAAGGTGCTCAAACATTAACCATGGTTAGGCTACAAGATGAGCTAACTAAGATATGGTCTTTCGGAACAAACTTAAATCAGGCAATTATGCGTGAATATGGCATGACATTTGAACAGTTTTTTGAGCCAAAGAAAGCTAACTTTTCTGCTGTTGAAATGGCATCTGATAGATTTCAGAAAAATGTTTTAGATAAAGCAGTGTTTCGTACACTAAGAGAAACAGCTTCTGTAAATTGGTCTACACTTCCAGGAAAAGAATCTTTAATCTCTGCTAGAACTTGGGCAAAGGGTGTTGAAGCATTTACAAACAAAACTCCTTTGGGTTTTATAGTACCTTTTGGTAGCTTCTTAAATACTACAGTAGCAACCATGGCTGACTTAATTGGTATAAATGCCATGAGGTTTGCAGTTAAAAAGATGACAGGTCAAGAGTTAGACTTTGCAACTCGTGAGGGTGCAGAGGCACTAGGTAAAATGGCAGCAGGTTGGTCTCTAATTGCAACAGGTATTTATGTAACAGGTGGTGCTAAAGATAGAATAGAAAACAACCTAGCTTACAACCAAGATATGCAACCTGATGGTAGTATTCAAGATAGAAAATATGATTGGCCTGTCTCAACTATGAGACTCTTATCTCAGATAGGTGCGCATGGCTTAGGTGTAGATAATAATTGGGAATGGAGTGAAGTTCCTACAGATCTTTGGAAAGAATTAGCAGTTCAAGTTGGTGGGCAAGCTGTAAGAGATCTAGATGCTACGGGTCAAACTATTGTTTATGCAAGTGAACAAGCTCTAGAGGGTAATTTTCAACCTTTAGAAGATATGTTTGGTGGGGCCACAGCTAGAATTACTCAAGGTGCAACAAGACCACTAGATCCTATCAATCAAGTTTGGGGTATGGTATCTGATGTTAATCTAAATCCTGATAGAAGACAGGGTGCAGAAACTCAGAATCAAATGCTTCGTTATATTGATAATGTACTTGGTAATACAAAAGAGGGTATGCCAAGACGTGCTACTCCAACAAGAGGTAGACAGTTTGTTCCAGACATAGGAAAACAAATACTTGGAAACAGAACACTTCAAGTACCTAATCTAATAGAGAAGATGATGAACGCTGCAGGTAGACCATACTGGAAATCAATACGTTTTGATGGACCTGCAGAGATTAAAAATAAAATGGACGCATTGGCAGCTCCGTTCTTCGAGACAAGAGCTTTAGAGTATTTAAAAAAGAATCCAGATTATTTTAGATTACCGTTAGAAGATAAACAAAAAATATTAGATACAATATCTACAAAAGTTAAACAAGATGTAACTGACATTGTAAAAACAGGTATGCCTAAAAGTATAAATGTTTTAAGAACTCTTTCAGGTAAAAATAAAAAAGAGGTTAGAAACGTTATGAAGTTTCTAGGTATCGAAGGTAGTATAGAGGACTTATTAAAAGAGGAGGATGGTCTCCAACAACTGTTACGAATACAAAGTCTAGTTGATAGCTACGATGATATATTCTACGGAGATCTAGACTTAGACTAAAACAAAAGGGGGCTAAACGCCCCCTCTTTTTATGTATCATCTTCTAACATATAGTCTGCCCAATCAAAAGATGCTTTCTTAATTTCTTGCATTCTCCAAGTCTGTCTACCTGCTGCAATAAAACCACCCATAGCTTGACCTGCTAAGTATAAACGAGGTGTTAATTCTTTTACCTTAGCAGGTTTACGTTTTTGTTGAGCAAACTTTTTAGCTTCTTCTTCGAGACTCTTTGTCAAGTACTTGCTCCTTGTTTTTGAAGTAGGCTTTGTTAAAGCCAAACTCCCAGTCCCTATGATCTTTTGTATTTTGAGGATAGGGATTAGTTAGGTTTCCTACTAAGAAACCTCTGTAGCCT
>Ga0163109_10004423_pt1 | contig 10671 bp, 11 predicted proteins | sample CRUFie1St13metaG_FD_108704 | JGI IMG/M metagenome (GOLD analysis project Ga0163109, IMG submission 108704) | Marine microbial communities from the Costa Rica Dome - CRUD Field 142mm St13 metaG | ecosystem: Environmental > Aquatic > Marine > Oceanic > Photic zone | place: Costa Rica: the Eastern... | reverse complement strand
ATTGTCGTTTCTCACACTACCAATACTGTCATCAATCATAGAAAACTCTAATTGATCAATTGGTGCAATTCTTACAAATGTAGGTTCTATGGAACCTTTGTTTCTGTATGTTAAACCTTTTTCTATTGTATCCTGAATTAATACTGTTCCTGCTATACTACCTGAGCCATATATTACACCATTTGCACCTGAGATAACTTTTACTGTTTGCCCACTAGCAAAATCATGTCCAAAGTCATACCAACTTGCACCTGGATCGTTTGCTGGAATACCATTTACATAAACTGATGTGTGTGATGTTTGAGCACCTCTTTCATTATAACCTACAAAGCCTCCATAACCACCTGCGTTCCAAGTAAAGGCTGGCATAATAGCACTCATTAAACTACTGCTTGTGATTGGGTCTGCCTTGACCACATTTTCTTGTTGAGCAGTAACAACAATTTCTTCTATCTCATCTCCTTTTACTTCACTTGCCCATAACATAAACAGCATGAATACAAATGTAGCATATAAGGGAGACATATTGAGATGAAAATTTTTATCAAAATCATTCATTTTTTCTCCATAATATGAAACTAAAGTTAATTATATACTGAAAAGTATTAAAGTCAAGTGTTTTTTAAAAAAAGATGAATCCCCAAATTGCTTTGGGGATTCTAAGTGTTCGAAGTGGGAGGATTTCGAACACTAGGGGGAACTGTAAAAATATTTATTTACAGTGATGATTAGGATTCGTATATATTGATCCTTCTCATGCAAGTTGACTCTGCAATTTCTTTCCAGGAGTCAAAATCCATTTTAGCCAAATCACTAATCTTGAGTACCATTCTCAAACTAATCTCCCTGAGTCTAGCACTATGTTTGATCATAAAGTCTATGATTTCTTTTTCGAACTCTTTGCTGAATCCATATTCTTTGAGCATACCATCTCTAACGATTTGGTTAATTCTCAAAAACTTGTCTTCTATAGAATCCATTCCAAGATCAATGTAATGGCATCTTGACATAAGAGCTTCTAAGTGATCTCTGATCTTTTTACTTCTAACATTTTCAAAATTCACATTAGTAATAAAAATACAGCCACCTTTGAAGTCAAATCTGTCAGGTATCCCTTCACGTCTTAATACACTTGATTCTGCTTTCCAAGTAATTGTTCTTTTCTTACCTGAGTCTAAAACTGCTTTAAGCATGTTTAGACAAACTTCATCAAACAAAATACTATCACAGTCATCAAATACTAAAATGTCACCTTCATTGGAATTGTTAAAAAGTGTTTGGAACAAACCAATAGGTGTCATACTACCTTTTACAATTTCTGTTCTAGTGTTTCCACCTAGTTTTGCCATTGCTTCATACTCATCAAGTATTTTTTCAACACCAAAACTTTTACCAACTCCTGGAGGGCCTGATACAATCAGTCCTCTAACAACACTATTAGCCACAGCATCAGTCATTTTGTCTAGTATTTCAAAACGACCTTTGATTCTGTCCATAGCCTGTTCAGGCGTTTCTTTCTTTTTAGGCTTTGATTTACCTACACCCATAAGTCTTTCGTAATCCTCTTTGTTTGAAGGCTCTACATCAGTAGGGCTATCAATTAAGACTCTGATTTTTTTGTAATCAGGATTCATAACAGCACTTGCATCAACAGTTACAAATGCTCCTCTTTTTCCATAACTAACGGATTTAATTAAAGGAAAGATCATATCCTTTAATGGGGAACTACGATAAGTTCCTTGCTTGATTTTTACATAGTTTTGCATATTGCCTCCCACGGTTAATTTAAACTATGTATATATAATAGCAAAAAAACTGAAATTGTCAAGCCTTTTCTTGCTTTAATTTTGTTTTTTCTTGTTTTTTTGCTATTTTTTTAAGTCTTCTTTCAGTATTCCACAATAAAAACTTTACTCCCATAGCAATTCTCCACATTCTAAATTGCCTTACGAGCTTTTCAATTTTGTATTTCATATTTCTCTTATTACTATTACGCCGTACAAATCCATAATTACTGTTTTACAGCCTATTCTATCTATTACTTGATTGACTAAATCAATCATTTTCTGACTATTTCCACATATAATTGTTAAAGGTAATTGGTCTTGATTAAGTAGAATAAAATTTTCAACTTTAAGATCTACTTCGTGATGTCTTACACCATGTAAATCTAATTTCATTAGTCTATTACAATATCTTCCATACCTGCTGTTCTAAGTCTGGTAATGTGGCCTATTTGCCATTGTTTTGCATCTAAACCCTTCATTATGCCTAGATATTTGTTTCGTAATAAACTAAACTGATTTACTAAGTGTGTTAAGTCTATAACACTTTGTTCACCGTCAACAAATTTATCTGCGTCACGACTACTTAAAGTTCTATTATAATTTTCCAAATACTTACGAAATGTTATAGAACGTTCTTTGCGAAGTTGTATATTTAAATGTTCGAGGATCGCTTCAATCTCTTGTAATTGATTGAAACGAAACTCTGTTAGACCGGGAAGGGAGGCGGAGGCTTTCTCCAAACTCCCTTTGATCCTGACTTCCCATCTTGCATCTTCTAGTTCTTTATCATAGTATGCGATTGCATCTACAATATTTCCTAGATCATCAACAATTTTATTAAAATAGGTTGCCACTAGTAATCCCAATCCTCGTCTTCATCTTCTTCTTCCAAGCCGATGTCAAAATGACTTACGATAGCAGTTTTCATAATTGTATCAAACTCATTAAGACTGTTTTCAACATCTGAAATATCAACATGCTCATCAAAAGTTCTCACCATTGACTCTGCAATTCGAAGACGTTCTTTTTGAGGTAAGGCACTCTTTAAATTATCCCATACCTCATACAGTAGTGCTACTTCAGGACTCATCTGTATAATCCTCCATCTCTGGTTCTAAAACTTCAGGGTCTATGTCCTCAGGCACATCTTCCTGTGCTATAGGATTTTGTCCCCATTCATCTATAACTATCTGAAGTTTTTCATCAGTCCATGCTTTTCTGAACTCTTTTATTTCTTCACCAGTTACAGGAGATATGTAAGAAAGTTTATTACCTACTTTTTCCACAATGCCTTTAGATTCTAGCATTTCTAACATACCACTGTATGGATCCATTCCGCTTTCATATGGAATCTTGATTTGCACACCTTCAAAAGGTTTACTATATCTTGACTTCATAACTTTACATGCGGCTCTTATACCTTGCACAGAAGATGTTTTGTTACCATCTGCATCTTCTTTAAGTTTTAGTTTTTTGATTGCTACTACTATGCTACTCGCATAGATAAATCCTTGACCACCACTTATTTTATCATCAGGGTCGAACATGTCCTGACTTGCATAAGTGTGATTTGTAGCCACTAGAGCGATAGGAAAAGGCGCAATTTGGTTTACCGTATTTCTAACCAAGGAGGCTAGTGCCTTAGGTTTACGACCCATATCACCTTTCATATCACCTTTGTTGAATTGATCAACGTCTGTTGGAGTTAGAAGCATACCTAAACTATCTACAACAAAAACAAGTTTTGGCATTTCATCATATTCCAGATCGCCATAATTTGCTTTATAGTCTTTAATAAATTCAGATATTGCTTTGGCAACGTCATCAATCATTGATACACTAATTCTCAGTAATTTTTCTGGACTAGTGTCGACATTTAATGCCTGTAACCATTGTTCGTCCAATGCATTTTCAGAGTCAAATAATACTACCTGACACCCTTTATCTTGTGCATTTTTAACAATGTTTCCAGAACATATAAACGATTTACCAGAACCTGATTCACCTGCAAACACACTAACTTTACCTAAAGGAATACCTCCATTAAAGTCACCACTTATTAAGTAGTCAAGTGTTTTATTACCAGTGCTAATCCAATCCTTTGGGTCATGGAATCCTGCACTAATACCACTAATGCTTTTGGTCAATCCAGTTCTGAACTTTGTTAAGTCAAAAGGTTTTTGCATGATTACCTCCTTAAGACTGTCTGTTTCTAATCATTGCAAGAATATCATCTGCTGATTTTTTACCTGCATCACCTGATGCTTCTGCTGGAGCAGTTGCTACTGGTTCAGCCGCTGGTGCTGGTGCAGGAGTTTCTACTGCTGGTGCAGGTGCAGGTGCAGTTTCTGTTACAGGAGCCACACTCTCTGTTGCAGTTGCTTGTACAGTTTGAGCTGGTGCGACTGTTGATTGAGTGTTTGTACTTCCTGTATCAAGTCCATAGGGTTTAAAAAAGTTACCCCATCTTGCTGGATCATACAGCTCTCCATCAACACTTGCTTGGAACATTTCAGCAATCGCTTGTACACCTTCCTCACTTGGTTTTGCTGGAAGATAATCATTTAGATTATGTAATCCATGTGTATCAATCGCCGCAAGTTGTTCTTCAGTCAATGCTGTTTCTTTTCTTGCCCACTTACTTGTGGAATAATCTGCGTATTGTCCTTTAGTTGTTTTTGCTAAACGGAAGTCAGTACCATTAACATAATCAGTTGGTAGGTTTTCCATTTCTGGATCCATCAATGCTGATTTAATAATGTTAAAAATTTGAGGACCAATTACAAATCTTCTAATTGGATTCTCAGGTGCTTCTTCGTTTAATGGATTTTCGTTTACGAAACCTTGGAAAATGTAAGAACGTTTTTTCCAATACTTTCTGCCCATATCTTCTAAAGATGGATCTTTAAACCAAGGTCTAACTTCAGTTAATACTGGACAATTTTCACCAAACATTTCCATACAAGGTACTTGTACAGTTGTTGGTTTTTGATCGCCACCTACAACTCCAGGGAATGTAAGTCTGATCATTTGTCGTTCTACCCAAAAGAACGTGTTATTTGGATCAGAGTCAGGTAAGAACCTTAACAAGGTGCTTGTTCCTTCGTCTATATTCCAAAATGGGTAAATTGCGTTATCGCTTTGAGCTGGGGAACTACCGCCGGATTTGGATTCCATAGATTGTAGTTTTGCTCTTATTTCTGCTAATGAGGCCATAATGTTTCTCCTTATATGTATGCCATGTTCGTAATACTTTCATATTACTCTGCCTTAATTATATTGCCATGATGCAAAAAAGTCAAGTACTTTTTTACAACTATTGGCCATTTCTGGCCAACAAATTTATTTATCTTTAAATGCTGATTTTACTCTGCAAATTGGCTGATAAACACTTCATATGCTTCTGCAACATCCATAGGTGTTGACTCTGTATATGAATTGTTATTAGCACTTAATAAACAACTTTTTATAGTTCCGTATTCAAACTGACTAAGTTTTCCACCGTTACTAACTTTGCTACTCAAATTTTGTAAATAATTTGATAGTCTTTCATCTTTTGCTGTTTGGCCTAACATACTTACCTGGTGTCCAAGTTTTGCGTTAGGATTTTCGAAATCCATAACATCTGTTTCTGTTAAACTATCTTTTAGTCCAGCAAAATTTTCTGACTCAACTGCTTTTGTTATATAACTTTCAAAACTTTTCTTTCTGCTAATTAAATTTTTTAAATTATCTGTAACATTTGCAACTTTGTCATCAAAATGTGTTTCAGTAAATTTACTTTCAATATCTATATCATCTGTAAGTACTTCTACAGAAGTGTAATCGTTTAAACTTTCTACTGCGTTGGCGTAACTTTTTACACCTTGTAATCTTTTAAAATAACTTTTTATTTCCTGAATATTTTCCACAGCCAGTTCTACAATCTCTTGATTATCTTCATTTACTAATTTAGAATTTTTAACATATCTTACAAACTCGCGGAGTTGTCTGTAATCTTTAGCCATTTCTGTAATAGTTTGTCCAACTGTATCAAAAGTTTCACCACCATTATGTATATGTCTAGCCATAGCTCTTGCCATTGCTAAATTGTTTTCAGGCAATTTAAACATTTCCTGACCACGTTTTATATACATACTGTGGATATCTCTACTTCTAGCACCACGTTTTTCTTCATCTATAGCCTTTTTATGTCTTAAAACAATCTTGACTTCATCTATTCCCTGATAACTGGACTTAGATGAGCCTGAAAGTTTATTAAAACTAGCCTCCATTACATCTGCCATGTCTTTCTCCGCACTTTTTTTGACGTTCATTTCTTCGCCTTTGGGTTTGATTTTTCTGTTAAAAATTTTATAATCAAAACTCATTAAATAATCTTGAGCTAAATCCTTAATCATATCTCTTACAGGCTCTTCTGATAAATCCTCACTTGTTGCTAACATAATTGTTTTCTCTGCTAGGTCCAATCTTGCTAAAAGATTAGGATCTTGTACAGCAAAACGAGTTGCTTCTTGAGGATTTATTACTAAATCACCTTCTTTATTATAACTTCTTACATTATACCCAAATCCTTTGAGTATGTTAAAAAGTTTTTCTGATACTATTTCGTAATTAACTGCCATACAACTATTTATCGTTTTTGGCTACAAAGTCATCTACATATTTTTCAATGCCTTTAAGATATTCTGCCTTAGTGTGTATTCTGTAGTATGTATAAAAATTTTGTGTAAGTATTGTACTCATTTCTTTAAGTGTTGTACACCATTTATCATGACTCCAATTGCTTAATTCTAAAAATAAACTATTTAATTTTTCTGTTTTTTCTTCAGGATCATCTATAGTATCATAACTTTCGTCCCACCACTTATCAAATGTTTTAAATCCATAACTTTTTAACACTTCTAAACTTCCTGACGTACCTGCTATAACAAATGGATATAAATTTTTTAGAGGCTTGTTAATTTTTTCTGTAAGTATGCCTCCTCTTTCTTGAAGTCCAAACTCTGTTTCATAAACAAACTCACAATACCCTTTATTATAAAGTTTGTTGTCTATAAAAAAAGTCCACAAAGTATTAATATTTTGTGTTTCTCCATTTGGATTTTCTATTTTATTATGCCAAGGTAAAGTTTTTTTAAAAGTGTAATTATTGTTGGGAATAAAGTCATTTACATCTTTTTCTGTACTATTAAAAGATATAATATTATCTTCTAGTAGATTATTTGTAAAAACAAATTCTGCAAAATCACATCTGTGTTTTCTGGGTCTGCTATTAGTAGCAATTAATTTAAATGGTCTGTGCTGAGGATTTTCTAAATTTTTTGTGTTTTTATGATACTTTTCCATATCATTGTCGTAAAATTCTACACCTAATGATAGGTTACATGTTATAGTATCTATATTTAAAACTTTAGGCGGGTTATAATTATTCACATTTAAAACCATACTTTCAGTATTTAAATTATATTTTTTAATTGTATTTTCTAATACATTGTAAAAAATTCTACATTCATTATTTTTAGTGTTTTGTAAAGGATATGAATGCTCATAAACATTATCTAAAATAATTAAACATTTGTTATTTTGATTATCTAAAACCACATCTTCAGGTATGTCAAAAGTATCTTGTTCTGTTAAAATTTTTGTAGTGAATATTCTTGGTGCAATTAAAATAGGAAAAGCATATACATTAGTATCTTTATGCTGATAAATTTCTATTTTATTTGTAGGTACTTTATATAATGGTTTATTATCTAAATTAAAAATCTTGATATAATCATTATTTTTAATAATTTTTAAAATTTGATCTTCTGTATATCCATAAGGACATAATACTTTTTGTCCAGCAATACTAAGATATTTTTTAGGGTAAAGTTTAATTTTTGGTGTGTGTTGTAGTATTTTGTATTCCATATTTTTTCTTTTAAATTACTGGTAAAGGTTGATCATAATCATCACCATCATCGTCATCAAAACTATTCCAACCAAGTCCACTGCTTACAGCATTGTAAACATCGTCTTCAAATGTGCTTATATAATCAACCATACGCAAGGCTAACACCATACTCATTACTAAGTCATCTGTTTGCCCTGGTTTTGCTTTGAATGAATTAGCATTTGATACAAAGTTTTTTAATTCACTTACAATAGGTTTACTTTTTAAAAATAGTTTATCTTGCTCTATAAGTCTTTTAAGTGTAAGACAGGATTCAATTTTGCTTTTATGTGTAGTATGATAACCTCTTCTTCCTTTTTTGCCCTGTATTTTTTTAGGCTCATGCAACATTTCACCTGGGAAGTTTTCTTCACCTGTGTCTCTTATTACAACTAGAGCCGCTTCTCCTATGGCATTATTTTCTACAGTCCAATATGTCATAGCACCATCTGTTTGCTCTCTGATATAATGAAGGATTTCCATAACTACTCTCATTTGTCCTTCTATAGGAGTTTTATTATGACACCATTCTCCTACCTGAGTCATACTAGGTACTTCTAAAATTTGTATGGCGGCATTGTCACCACCTGTTCCAGTACTTGGATCTAAACTTACCACATAAGTAAAATCAGGCGTAGGATGTTTGTACCAACGGACTTGGCCGCTACGCAAAACAGGATCTACACCTTTCATTTCTAAAAGTTTAAGAGGATCTATAAGTGTTTCATCATATATAACAAATTCACATTCATGCTCACGTTTAAATCTTTCTTCTCCTATTCTGCCACGTTCTTCAGTTGCCCAATTGGCATCTCTATCAGGGTGTTCGTCCCATGTAGCCAGTAATGGCTTAAAACCATTTATACCTACTTCTTGTTCATTACCGTGTTCATCAAACAATTTATTTGCTTGTTGCCAAATCATAGCAAAAGTGTCTTCATCACTATTAGGTGTACTAGTAATAATACATTTACCACCTGTTGCTAATGTGGGGGATAATGCTGTCCAAAATTCACTTGCAATACGTTGAGGTACAAAAGCAAACTCGTCTAAGTACACTAATGTAAGCGACATACCCCTACCAGTATTTTCTGTTGTAGTGGCGGCAACAATTCTGCTACCATTATCAAAACTTATACTACCTTTATTGTATTCTGTTACACCTGCTCTAATATGATCAGGTACACTTTCGTATGCATATCTAATACGTTGCATAATTTCTTGAGCACCTGCCTGTTTATGTGCCGCAACTAATATAGTACTATCAGGTTTAAACATAGCATACCACAACAAGTATCCTGCCGCCACAGTAGTTTTACCCATCTGTCTGCCCAGCATATTGATACTGTATCTGTGATTATTATAATTTTCTATTAGATCTAACTGGTAACTAAAAGGCATAAAGTCTATACCACCTTTTGTAGGATGTTGTATTTTGACATGATGTTCCATAAAATATAGAGGACCTGTGTCTGGATTAGCACAGTTCTTAAAATCTTCTATGGTATCTGGTGTATATGCTGTTTTACTATAGCCTTGTTTAACCAGACTGGTATCTGCTGTTCCTCTTGCCATAATACTATTTATTAGATAATAATTGAGGAGTTTGGTTTTTCTGTAAGATTATGTTTTGTAACATATTCAAATAGCCATTTTGCTATTGCTTTATGCCCTTCCCTATCTGGATGTTCTTTTTGTGTTTTTAGAGATGCACTTAACCCTATAAGAGCACCTGTCATTTCTTTTATTGGAATAAATCTATTATCTTTATAAAAGTTTTTAAATGCAAAATCTATAGGATCTCTATAAGGATTTTTATCAGTAATAACACTCGAATAAACCATAAAGCATATATTATTTTTTTGTAAATACTTTTTTATATAATTTACATTTTCATAAGCATAACTTATATGATCATAAAATCTATTAGGTCTTTCGTTCATCCATTTTTCTGCTAATTTTTCTGTTTTGGCTACATCATTTTGGTCTAATTGTTGCCTACTTATAGTACTGTAAAGTGGCTCTTTAACAGTAAGATAATCTCCTGATCTTCTTACATAATGTATCATGTAACCAAGAGTATCTAATTGTGTCCATTTTGACATAATTATTGGGTATGCTGTTTCGCCTTTAAAATCATTTTCTCTTATTTTAAGATTATGTAATATTCTATACCATACAAATGGTATCTCCACAATTACAAATAATCTATCAAAACTATTATGCTTTTTGTAATATTCATTACAAAAATTTATAACATCATACTTTTGCATTTCTATAGGCTTTGCTACTAAGGAATGATTCCAAACATTTTCACAGTCAGATAAATCTGCAAAAAAGTCTACCCAAGATTCGAAATCTGGTTGTTTGAGTATAGCCGTTTGTAAACCTCTGCCCCACCCAGAGGCATAACTATTTCCGTCCACATACAGATCGCTTATCATATAATTATTTATAATTTTGTTGGTTTAATTTAAACCGATTTAGATATTTTATTTTTGAGGTAGTTAATTAAAACTTCTTTATCTGTGCTGTAGTTTGGTTTTTCATCATCATGTGGTAAACCTTTTACTACTATCGCATCTGGTTCTTCATTATTACAATCATCACATGGCTCTTCTTCATGGTCATCATGATCATTGTGATCTGGTGTGTCGTCTACTTTACCACTTTTTTCAAAATCAATACCTGCAAGTCTTAAAATGTCATGTAATTCGTCCATGCTGTCAGCATTTGCACTAACAGTAACACTTGCATCACCTTGTTTTTTAGTTTTGCTGTATGTGACAGTTTCTTTTTCTTCATCCTGTCCAGGCATAGCATAAGCCATACTCTCATCTATATCTTCATATTGCTTACTATTGTTTAATAAAGGTAAAGGCTCGCCTTTAATTTGTGCTGAGCTTTTAAAATCTGGTACTTCTTCTGCACCTTTGCCTTTATCTT
>Ga0163109_10004419_pt1 | contig 10674 bp, 13 predicted proteins | sample CRUFie1St13metaG_FD_108704 | JGI IMG/M metagenome (GOLD analysis project Ga0163109, IMG submission 108704) | Marine microbial communities from the Costa Rica Dome - CRUD Field 142mm St13 metaG | ecosystem: Environmental > Aquatic > Marine > Oceanic > Photic zone | place: Costa Rica: the Eastern... | reverse complement strand
GTCTGGTCGCAGGAATACCAGTTACCCCCACAGTCCGCACGATCCCATGTCAGGGAGTGAGTGTAGTCGGGGAACTTGGTAGGCGAGAAGGTCAGGCGGAATCCTTTCCTCACGGCATTGGGGGAGATACCTTGCTCGATGAGCAGGTCGTCGATGATCTCCGACATACCACATACGAACGCTTCGGCTTTCAGGCCACGCACGTCGTCATCGAATACCCACTGGCCATGGTGGTAGTAGGGTTCGAGGGTGAAAATTGCGTTACGGTTTGCTGGCTTGGTTTTGAATAGGTTCATTAGTTTCATTATCAGGTTCATGGTTAGGGGTTAGTGGTTAGTTTTAGACTTCGGAACCACCTCCATCTCTTCGATGGTAGGTTCTGCCACACACGATATTGTGTCGATGTAACTTAGTGCTTCATCCACACTGGATACTATTTTTTCTTCGTCAGTCGCTGGCGCTTTTTTCCAAAGCTGTTGAGCTGGGACGACGTAGACTTCTATCTTGTATACGGTTGGTTTCTTCATGTTTTAGGATTTGGGGTTCAGGTTACTTGATTCTCCACGCCCAGATGGACAGGAGAAGAAAGGTAATGGTTAGGATCATTGGTTCAGGATAAGGCAAAGGCTATCAATATCAGAAGGAAAGCAGGGATCGCTGCTATCACGATCCCTGCTATGATGAATAGTGGGTTCATCCTTTGGTGACTTCTACAACTTGCCCGAAGGGATAGGTGGAAGGATCTTTGTAGTTCTCATAGTGCAGCCACAGCACAGGATACGTAGGCTCCTGCACATCGTCCCAGTCAGCAGCGTCTCCGTCTGACAGGAAGATCAGGCCATCGATGTCGAGACCCTGCTTATCTACAAACTCAAAGACTTGCTTAAACAAGGTGCCGCCACCACCCTTCAGGGTAGGGGGCACCTTGTCCCCAGTCTCAAGGCGCTGGTATTCCTGCACCTTGTGATCAGAGCTGACCAGATGGATAGCTTCCGGTTGCAGTGTGTCCAATGCATCTTGCACTGCATCCAACATCTCTCGGACGATGGATGATGGCACAGAGCAGGACGTGTCCACTACGACCATCAGCTCGCCAGCATTGCGGCTTTGCCGATCCTCCTCGACAAGCCCCAAGGTGGAGAACGTGGAGACGTTCAGAGGTTTGTCCCACCCTTCAGCTATCCGCTTCGTCATCCACTCCGCAACGTAGCCCTTCCAGTCTAGGCCCTTCCACTGCTTGCGCTGCTCGACAACTTCCCGCCAGCCAGAGTCTCGATCACCCAAGCCAGCAGACTGGGCGAGCTGTTCTTGCAGAGTGATCTGCTCGTTGGACTCCTCGACTGCTTGCTCGAACTCTTCGACAGTCTCACCCTCATCGAGGGAAGGCTCTTGCAGGTCGCCACCATTGGGAGTCCCCACGAAGTCGTCGAGGATCTCGTTGTCCTTCTCACTTCCGGTAGGGCTGGAGTCGGGGGTATCTTCCTGCTCAGTATCTTCGTTAAGGAGATCCTCTAGGCTTGGTGAGCTATCGCCATCCTCCTGCTCATCCTGCTCCTGCTCATCCTGCTCAGGTTGGCTAGGCTCAGGCATCGGCGGCTCCTGCTCATCCCGCTTTGCATCGAGGATATTGTAGAGCTTGATCACATGGTGATCGGCACTCAGCTTCTCGTCGAGCAGGACTCCCTCGATCATGGGGAAGGGATCGCGCTTCGCTCCCGCTGCTCTCGCCTTGCGGTTGATGTTCTGGATCATCGCATTGATGATGTAATCAGCAGCGACATTGGCGAGCTGTGGATCTTTCAGCCCCCGCAGTCTCACAGCATGTGAGAGCAAAGCATGCAGTGCTTCATGCAGTAGCAGGAAAGCTGCATACCCTACAGGGTCTGAGGTCAGGCTGATCTTCTTGAGTCCATCAGGATTCAGGAAGAGCTTGCGTCCATCGGTTGCTCCGTAGGGTGTATCCCGCAAGGCTTCCCATGTTAGCGCCAGCAGTTTCATGTAGGCGAAGGGGGCATACTTCTGCACTCTCCGCATGGCTCTCCCCAACATGCTGTCGCGGGAGAGGTCGAATTCGTAGGCTGTGTATTTCATAATTCAGGATTCAGGTTTCAGGTTAAACTCCCAGAGCAGAGAGAGTCTCCTCTGCTTTGCTCATCGCCTTGTCCACTTTCTTAGCATGGTCTCTACGAAGTTCTTTCGTAGGGATACCATCCTTGTCGATGGCCAAGTTGCGGAGTGTGTTCATCAGGTCCGTCATCTCGGGGATGCGGAGCCAGTTCTTGTTGCGAAGCTCGTCACTTGCTGCTGCCAGTTTGTCGAGCCTAGCTTGCTTTAGGCGTTGGCCATTCACGAGCATGTCGATCACTCCCTTCATCTCTTTGATGGCATCCTCTACCACCCCAGCATGAGCCTCCTTGAGGCTGTCCTCTGAAGTAATCTGTGAAGCTCGCAACCTAGCGGCTGTCTCTTTAGATACGGCAGCCATGATGTTGGTGGATATGTTAGTGGCTGTGCCACTCCATCCAAGGGAGAAGGTGAACTCGCTGATGAACTCCTCTGGATCTGGCCACGTCATCTCCATGCTCAAGGCACCCACTGCCATGGCTCCCTGCCTCTGGAGAGTGGGGTATCTCTCGCGGATGTCTTGAAGCAGGACATCCAGCTCATCGCGCTGCTTGTCAAACTCCGCTTGGATCTCATCCACTTGATCGACACGCTGGTAAGTCCAGCCTGCTTTTTGAGGCACAGGCATCCCTCTCTTCTTGAGGTAGGCACTGAAGCCATTGATGATGGATCGGGCTTTGGTGATTGGCCCACCAGCAGCAAAGAGCTTTCCGCTGGGGGCGTTGATAGCGTCTTCACTCGCCCCGTTACGGGACACGATCTGACGTGCTGTGGCTTCCAGCTTGGCGGACATACATGGCTTGCTTGTCTCGTAGCGGGCTTCGACGATTGAGTTAATGATGTTGAGGTCTTGCATAATTCAGGTTCAGGTTTGGTGTTACGTTTACTAGTAAATCAGATAGTAGTTTGATACTCAAGTTTTTTCTTTAGACTTTTTCCCTCCTACGGAGAAGTGGACTACGGTAGTCCAGCAACTCCGTAGGAGAGATCCCAATTACACACCCTGTAAATCTACACGGCGGGGGTGCTGGTCGAGCGGGATGCCAATGGACAAGGCAGTCTTGAATCCCCACTCCTTGATCTCGTTACGAGCAGGGAGGAGCACTCGCTCCACCAGCCAGTCCACAGATCCACTGGCTACCGCAGCCTCTGGATCTTTGCCAGCGTCCCGCTTCACCTGCCGCAGGGCACAGTGAGTGAGAGCGAACTGGTCAGCTTCGTTGCTAGGCCAGTCAGCATCACCCGCCTTGATCTTGTCGAGCAGGGGGAGCTGCTTGGCGACGGTTTGGATGAAGGCGTAACAGGCTTGTCCAGCCTCCTTGCCTACCTTGCCGTTGATGTTCTTGCGAAGGACGCTCTCGCTCCAATCAGGAGATCCCTCGACAGTGAGCTTGCAGCATGCCTCCCACTCACGGGGACAAGGATGGGGATTACCATCCCAAGGCTGCGGGACTGGAGGGGAGAAGAAGTCACCCTCCCTGCCGAACTGGTCGAGTCCGTTATACCGCAGGAAGGTGTAGACTGGACTGCTGGCATAGCCCTTGTCTGCTGCCCAGTCCAGCCATGCATCCAGCGTAGGCTCCCATACGAAGGAGGTGCATCGAGTTACGAACGGAGCGGACGGGATGGATGACCGGCTGCCGTCGATACGCCGATTGCCAGTCACCACGATAAAGGTGTTAGCTGACAGCTCATGCTCCCCGATCATAGGGCGTTCACCTACAGGATCGAAGAGGCTGCGGCACAGGCTCTGGACGGAGACATCCCACTCTGGCATCTCATCCAGCAGGAGGACACAAGGACGGTCCCCGATGCGGGAATGCAATGGCCACTTGGTGGGCTTGGAGAAGAACATCTCGCGGGTCTCCATGTCAGGGATGCCGGTCCCCTTCACTTCGGAGGGGGCACTGCCAGAGGCATTGACTTTGAAGAAGTCCTCACCCTCGATACCCTTCAAGCCAAGGGCTGGGCAGATGACCGTCTGGGCTATAGTGGTCTTGCCATCTCCACCCTTGCCATACATGGCCATGATGGTTCCGTCTTGTATACACATCTGGGCATGCTCGCCCAGCTCTTCAGCATTGGTTACTTTTTCGTAATTCATAATTCAGGATTTGGTTTAGTGGTTAAGGTTCAGTGTTTCAAGTTATGTAATTGTTGGCGTAGCTCGTCTATCTTGCTTTCGAGTTGCAAGACTGTGGAATCTGTAAGAACTCCTACCGCATCCGTCCTTCCTTCGCTTAGGAGTTGGTAATGTTGGTTCAGCAGCACCAGATAATTATCGTATAGAGATTGGGTGTCGGTCATGTTCATGTGGTTGGTTCAGTGGTTCAGGTTCAGGTTTGGTGTTAAAGGTGCCCCCTCTCTCCAGTTTCATTACCGCTAGGCAGTTGGCAAGGTATCCCTACCAGAGCATTTACCTACTTGGCTCGTTGGCCAGAGGTTGACCTGCATCTCGTGCAGTCGTCCGTCGAAATCAGACGACCATGAAACGTGCAGAGGAGATGCTGATGGAACGGTATGGAGAGAGGGGGCGAAAGTTTTACCAGCTTGGTTCAGGTTGATAGATGCAGGAACCGATAGGCTCATCGTTCTCATCGACGGGCATGTATCGGTTAAGACCCACCATCTTTTCCGCATCAGGGACGAAGTAGAGGGAGACCTTAGCCGTGTCCTCTTTGTATCTTTTAGTCCCCACCTTCGGAACGATAGATGAGCTGTTCAGGTCGATGCGAGCCATCGCTTCCCACGGGGTTTTACCCATGGCCCAGCCAAGGTAGTTTACTGCGATGTAGGTTCCTCCAGTGGAGGTGACGTGCTTCTCTTGTTCTGCGGATAGTTCAGACATAATGGTTCAGTTGTTGGTTCAGGTTTGGTGTTACGTTTACTAGTAAATCAGATAAGCCAGAGACACTCAAGCTTTTTCTTTAGATTATTTTCTACCGTAGGTAGAGCTTGGCAGCTTCTACCGCTATGGATACTTGTTGAGGTGATACGCTGGGCAGATAGTAGCAGGCGCTGCCGATGCAATACATCAGGTTGTCCACCAGCTCCTCATCATCGAGCGAGTTCGCCCCTTTCTTCTGCCGATCTTGATACACGATATCGGCATACACATGGCTGAATGGTTTCTCCATTAGGGTTCAGGGTTCAGGGTTCAGGGTTCAGGGTTACAGCGGAGCTGACTGGTGGACTACCGTAGTCCAGAGCCAGCTCCGCTGCTGTTACCAACACACCCTATGAAATTGTCAGGGTATAAGTCATCCCGTTAAGGTTCTTCAGAACCTCATCGCGGATCTTCTCGGTCAGGAGCTTTATCTTTAGATTATTTTCTATCGTAGGTACAGCATGGATTGCGACCATCTCTTGTTCGACCTGATTGCGGACAGCAATAGCGATTTCATCATCGAGGTCGAGACGGTTAGCCACGTCTTCAGGGTCGATGCATTCTGCTACCTCAGATACATCCAAATGAGAGGCTACCTCATAGGTATCCATGTTAGATGCCACCTCTTCAGCTTCCACATATACATGCTCCGCCAGATCTGAAAGATCTATAGAGATATACTCAGCGAGATCGCTGGGATGGAAGCACTCAGCGACGAGACTCTGGTCTATGTTCGAGACCTCCTCCTCTACGCGATCCTTGATCTCGGTCTGGAGGTGGCGCATCTCATGCACCACGATGGCTTTGATACGGGTGGACAGCGACTTGAACAGAGGCTGGAACGGGGCGGCAACGGCACGGGCAGCAAAGCTGCGGAGCTTGGTTATCATTTTCATAATTCAGGATTCAGGTTTGGGGTTACAGGGTGCAGGATTCAGCCAGCCTATTAGCCAGCAAGGACAGCGGCAGCTTCTTCCCCAATCGAGGGAAGGTTATGCCGTCCACGAATGGGACTGTCTTGCCGCTAGGCAGGACGACGAACCACTCGAAGTTCTCTTGGAATACTCCAAAGCCCAGATCGAAGTGGTCAGAGACTTCGTTCATGCGCCGCTTGGTCGTGACTGTACGCCATCCACCAGAGTCTAGCCTCACGAAGTCAGGGGTGAATTCGACCACGTTCGTCTGGTGAAAGCGGACGGCAGTTCGGACACCATCAGAGTCAGAAAGATCAAGGACGGTGGTAGCTGTTTTAGTTCGGAATGGATTAGGCATTGGTTCAGTTTTGGTTCAGGTTTGGTTTGAGGTTTACTAGTAAATCAGATAAGTCAGAGACACTCAAGCTTTTTCTTTAGATTCTTTTCTACCGTAGGTAGAGGTTGGACTACCGTAGTTCAGGCAGCCTTACGGTAATGGTGGTTCGTGATTCGTGGTTCAGGTTCAGGGGTGCAAGGGCGCTCTTCAAACTGTGCAATCTCTTGCATGGTTTGATTCCACACCTTGCAGTCTTCGATATACTTTTCGGATTCTTTCTCCAGCTCATGGAGAAAGAACACATGCGGAGGACTGTCTGCTTCTTCCATCATTCTTTCGTAGGGAAATTCGTAATCGTATTCGCGGAAAGGATCGTAATCATAGTAAGGATCGTAATCATCCCAAGGATCATAGTCATCACCATACGGGGAGACTTCGCTAGAGGTGAGTTCCCACACTTCATCCATAGTGAGAGCGGGGTTCACGATGTGCTCTAGCTTGTCCTCCAGAGTCACGTTTGAGACAATCTCCCCCGTCTCGTAGTAGCAGGTATATTCCCGATGCAAAAGGGGTTCCCAATCTTGCAAATCAGCCCACAAATCAAGGGCCTCGATCTGCTCAAGATCGGGGGTTCGATACGCTGGGAGATAGTTCTCCTCCTCTTCCACGGGGGAGAACTCATGCCTATGATCCCATGCCTTGAGCTGGGCACGAGCTGCGGAAGATGTGACATAGTCACCAGCGGATTTGAAATGATGGAAAAGGTCGAGTTTCATAGGTCAGGATTCAGGATTCAGGATTCAGGATTCAGGTTTGGACTACCGTAGTTCAGTCCCAATGTTCTCGACGTGCATCGGATTCTCTCTCTTCGAGAACTTCGAGGACTATTTCTCTTATTGCTTCCAGCAATTCTCTATTCAGTTCTTCTCTCATACAGGTTAGGGGTGGAGGTTTCAGGATTCAGGGTGGACTACCGTAGTCCAAGGTCTTGCAATTCTTGTTCGATTTCGTGCATGCTGCGGAGATGCTCCGCCTCTTGCATTTCGGAATACTTTTCGGAGATGTAATTGTGCCAAACCATATGATCTACGATCATTTTACCGCCAAGGATGGCGATGGTAAGGAGCATCAAAATGATAAAGATTCTTTCGAGCGTTTTCATGGTGTGATGATGTATGGGTTGTGGGGGAGGCTGAACTACCGTAGTCCAGCCTCCCCCTTTAGGGGTTAGCCGATAAGCTCGACAAGGGCTGCGATGGCGACTTCCTTATCCTTACCTGAAAGGTCAGGCAGGTTCTTACGGAGCGCCTTGATGGCGACAGCCACCCTTTCGACTGGCGTATCGGCCTTGCTAGGCTGGCCACCTTCGCCTTCGCCTTCGCTCTCCTCGCTCTCCTCTACAGGCTCCTCAGCCTGTGGCTTAGCGGGAAGGAAGGCGTCGAGGCTCTTCCGACTGATTTTGCCCTTCCGTAGGGGGAGCTTGTTAAACTCCTCGACCGTCCGCTCCTCCTTACGGAGGGTATTGGCGATTGCCTTGGCATCCCTTACAGGGACAGCGAAGAACCGCTTCTCGCAGATGGTGGCAGCATCCTCCCTAAGGAGGAAGTGAGCCAGAGCCATATGGCCATTGGCATTGTTCGTGGCACTCTTAGCACGCTTCTCATCCATGCCACCCTTTACAAGGGAGGCTTTGACGAGCTTGAACGTGTCTTCTGGGGACTCGCCAAGGTTCACAAGCTGAGCACGACAGACGCCAAGCCATTTAGCTCCCTTCTCATTCGAGCGGGCGACTTCCTCTGCGGCTTGCTTGGTGTGGACCTTTAGCTCGCCAGCGGAGAGTGAGCGGAGGTGGTCAGTGGAAACGACGTTAAGGATCGTGGTGATTTGCATGGTGTGTATGGTGTATGGTGTTTGGTGTTAGGTTTGGGCTGATTGCCCTATGACGTTTACTAGTAAATCAGATAAAAATGGATTTGCAAACTTTTTCTCAATTATTTTCTACCTACGGTAAAACTGGACTACCGTAGTTCAGCTCCACATAGCCTTGTCCAGAAGGTCTATGAGCGCCTCAATATTATCGATCTCGTGTTCCACACGCTTCAAGGGTGCTTGGAATTCCCTGTGCAGGATAGGGCAACGCTCGTCAGGGTGCAGGTCAAGGAAATCATCAAGGCACCTTTCAAGCACAGGGATGACCGTGCCTTCAAGGTGTGATACATGTGAGCATAGGTGTGAGAGAGCGGTCTCAAGCATGAAAGAGGGGATTTCCTCTTTCAGAGTTAAAAGGTCTAGCCTTTTAGTCTCCGACCATATCTGCAAGGCGCTTTCGGCCTCCACACGAGGCGCTTTCAGGTAACCGGCATGGACGCCGTATCCACAACCATCATGGTGTGGGACGAGAAGGGGGGAGAGATTTTCTGTGGTTGCTGTCATCATCAACAAAGGAAGCCGGAAGCCTCGCGCAGTCCAGAGGACCGCACGGGCGCTGCGCGTGTGAAGGGCATGCTGGCCAGTCCAGTCCATCCCTCGTGATGTGTGAATCCCGCTCCTGCACCACGCATCATGCCCCCGTAACACGAGAGCCAGATCGTGTGATTAGACCCTCTCGCCACAAGTCCTTCTCGCGCAGCGCATTATGCGCGAAACGGGAATCCGCATTACAGATGTAGTGTGAAGTTATGGGCACTTTTCCTCGCATTATGCGCGGAGACGCCACGGGTGGGGGGCCGCCTTTTCGTGCGTGCCTGCCTTATATATGTGTGTGCTTGAGAAAAAAATTGACGACTGCCGCGCCCCATGCTCGTATCCGGCATGCCTAACCTTAAAAAACAGGAGTATTACCGCAAGAATCGAGAAAAAAGACTCAAGTATCAGCAGGAGTGGTATGCACGTAATAAAGACAAGATCGAACGTGCAGGAGAAATTTTGCAGGTTACAGACCCAGAAGAGTGGGAAAAGAGAAAGAAAAAGAAGCGGGACTACAACAAACGATACTACGAAAAGAATCGAGCGAAGATCTTAGCGAGGCAAAAGGATCGGTATCACGGTCGGGAACCAAAATGAAAAAGTCTTCTGTATAACATATAGGCCCATTGAACTCTTCAATGGACCTATGTATTAGAGAGAATACTTTTTGAATCCCGTTTTGCAGCCGTCAATGGACCCAAGAAAAGTATTGATTAGTTTACGCCTCCTGCCATACTCACCCTATGGACGGCGCACAGGCGATTGAGGGGGCAAGCAAATACGCACTCGCACCTAGTGGGTATGTTTACAATGTAGACACTAAACGCCGCCTCAAGCGCAGTTGGATCGACGGTCGGTGGCAGACGATGGTAAAGACGGACGATGGCCGATGTTGCAGAGTCCAGCACGACCTGCTCCATGTGCCCTCACAGGAACCACCGACCGATGAGTATGTGCCAGTCCCCGATTACCCCGATTACGCTGTTACCCCCTACGGCGCAGTTTGGAAGGTTCGCAACTTACGGGGAAGGCGCGGGCGTCATCCGTTCATCGTGACCGAATACTTTAGGGGGCGACAACCCTACGTTCGCTTACGCAACAAATACGGTAAGAAGCATCATGTTCCGGTCTCACGGATCATGGGTGCATGCTTCCCCGACTCTTGACACTAAAATTGCTGAAGGTATTATCCATTCTCTAATGTCGGACATGTATGGACTAGAAGGTCTTGACCTCAAAGGTCTCGACGAAAAAGGTAAGCCCGCCCCCGAACGACTCAAAGACGTAAAGTCGGCGATCAATATCTACCAGTCTTTACGAAAGTCTGACGAAGCTTCTGCCATCAACCGTGCGCGGGTAGACGCGATGTTTGACGGAGCAGCCCCTTACAACTCTACGAAGTTGGCGGTTAGTGGCCAGTCGCTCAAGACCAATCTAAACTTCGGGGAAGCGCAGCGCATACTGGACGTTGCGCTTTCGTCGTATGTGGACCTTTACAGTTCGCTTGAACGGTTTGTCGAGGTCAGGGGTTCAGCAGGCGAGCGTAGTGAAATTGGCCCTAAAGAAGAGATAGTGGCCGAAGAGATCACGCACATGTTCCGAAACTGGCCGGAGTTTCACTCATCTTACCTCCGCCTCTGCACGACCTTCATCAAACATGGCGTTGGATTGACATACTTCGACTCTGCGGACGACTGGCGTTTCAAAGTTGGCAGTTTTGCGGACATCTTGATTCCAAGGCAGACCACAGCGTCAGAAGAGAACATCGACGTGGCGGTGGGCCGGAGACAGTATCAACTCCACGAACTGTTCGCTTTTATCCGCAACGAGAAGGCAGCAGCCGCAGTCGGGTGGGATGTTGCGGAGGTCAAGCGGGTGATGATGAAGAACCTGAGAAATGATGGCCGAGTAGGGAGCGGGGGTCACTATACAGAGTTCGAGGCGTT
>Ga0163109_10004417_pt1 | contig 10676 bp, 8 predicted proteins | sample CRUFie1St13metaG_FD_108704 | JGI IMG/M metagenome (GOLD analysis project Ga0163109, IMG submission 108704) | Marine microbial communities from the Costa Rica Dome - CRUD Field 142mm St13 metaG | ecosystem: Environmental > Aquatic > Marine > Oceanic > Photic zone | place: Costa Rica: the Eastern... | reverse complement strand
CTTGCAAAAGCTCCTGGCGCATGGATTATTGAGGTAGATGAAGAAAGGTGTGCCGACCCAAGGGTTGCTCAAGCCAATAGAGAGGGCGAGTTACTTGTTGTGGCAAGTATTTATGAGACTCCTGAAACCACAAAAGCTCATAGCGAAGGATTTAAAAAGTATTGGTGCCTAGATGATGATTTTGAAGTAAAGTTTGAGATCAGAAACACACCAGGTACTATTGCGAGACTTGAAGCTGAAGCAAGCGAGGGAGTTCCCATATCAGGTGACGTAACGACAATGCCAGCAATAACATGGTTTATGGATGCTGTAGATAGAGGCCTTATTATGGCTTATAATTCACCAAATTATGCAGAAATGAAACTGCCAGAAAAAATTGGACTGAATAATGTACCATATTGGACATCTGATATGTACATGTTCGTGCCAATGTGGAACAGTAATGCATTGCCAGACCTTGAGATTAATAGCTGGATGGATCTACTTGACCCGCAATTAAAGGGTAAGATGAGCATACTTGATGGCTCACTACAACAATCTGTTGCTCTTGTTTATGATTACATGAAGAAGAGTGGTAAACTACCTGATGATTATTGGGAAAGACTTGCAGATCAGGATGTCCTAATATCATCTACTTCATCCTTATCAATCGATATGATGATGTCGGGTGAGCGTCCAGTATCAATACTAGGTGTATCAGCTGATGCTTGTGTGCTTCATAGTCAGGGGGCAACATTCATTAAAACAGCCGCACCTGTAGAGGGTGTAATGTTGCAAGAACAAGCATCTGCTGCATTTGCAAGCGCACCCCACCCTAATGCTGCCCAATTATGGTTAGATTTCTTAAGAAGTCATGAAGGTCAGACCATATTTGAGTATCATGAAGGTCGTGTGCCTGGCAGAGCTGGTGTTCCAAGTAGTTGTGCAGTTACACCAAACAATGATGATTTGATGGACTCAGCCTTTGCTCCAGATTATGAAGCAATGGTAAAGGACGCTGATCTTGTTGCAAATGCACAGGCAGAGTTTGGGGCATTATTTGTAAATTAATAATTCATATCAACTCTGAAATAAATTATACATTGCTTCGCATTTAATCATGCGAAGCAGTGTATTTTTTTAACAAAGTATAACTTTAATGGGATTAGCTAAAGTATGAGTGCATTTTTAAAAGTAGAAAACCTATCAAAAAAATATGGCAACCATCAGGCAATTGATAATATTAGCTTTGAGATCGAAGAAAAAAAGCTCTTTGTCCTATTAGGTCCAAGTGGTTGTGGTAAAACAACAACATTAAGATGTATAGGCGGATTAGAAAAACCTGATACTGGTATCATAAGCATAAAAAATGAAACTATATCTAATAATGAAGATCAAATTTTCGTAGCCGCTGAAAAGCGTGGAATGGGTATGGTAGCTCAGTCATATGCAATTTGGCCACATATGAGTGTATTTGAGAATATTGCGTTCCCGCTTCGAATGTCGAAATTTGATAAAAACCTATTAGCTAATCGAGTAGAAGAAGCACTCGATATGGTTCAGCTAAAAGGTCTCGGATCAAGAAATGCAACAGATTTATCAGGGGGCCAGCAACAACGTGTAGCGCTTGCACGTGCAATTGTGGGCCGACCCAAATTATTACTATTTGATGAGCCACTCAGTAACCTCGACGCAAAACTTAGAGAGCAAATGCGATATTTACTGAAAGAAATACAAACAGAAATCGGTATTACGGCTGTGTATGTTACACATGATCAATCGGAAGCAATGGGTCTTGGTGATGAACTAATAGTAATGAACAACGGTAAAATAGAGCAAAGCGATCAAGCTAGGAGCTTGTATAATAACCCTAAAACGAAGTTTGTTGGTGAATTTATCGGAACAGCAAACATGATAGAGGGTCACATAATTCAGAGAGAGTCCAATTCTTGTAAAATAACTTTAAAAAATAAAAATAGTGAACAAATAATAAAAGCCAGACTATCTCGACATACAGACTCAGAAAAAGGTGTGCTCTTGTTCAGGCCTGAGTGGATATCTATTCAAAAAGGCATAAGTGAGAAACAAGAAAATTCCATTGATGGTATTGTCAAAACATATCAATACTTAGGAGATAGATCTGAGTTAATACTAGAAACAGAATTTGCAGATATAAAGGCCTCTGTGACAGACGATGAGGAGTATATTGTTGGAGATAAGGTTTTAATAAAAATAAATGAAAATAAAGCAATAGTCTTTTGAGTGGAAATATATGACATTGTCTAATCAAAACACCTACATAAATAACGCTATCCGGAATATATCAATCGAGAAATCTCTTTTTTGGATAACCGCAGCACTGATGTTAGTTGCTATATTATATCCCGCTTCCATGGCAATAAGAGCCGCATTTTTCGAGAATGATATATTCACACTTGCAGGATTTGAGAGGATTCTTCAACTAGACACAATAGTATCTGACATTTGGAACACACTCATATTTTCAGCAGGTTCAATGTTTGGGGCAACTGTAATAGGCGTTTCCTTGGCATGGGTAAATGCAAGAACAGATGTACCAGGTGTTAAAGCAATCGAGGTTTTCTGTGTTATTCCATTTTTTTTGTCCGCTTTTGTAGGAGCCATTGCTTGGCGACTACTTTTTGTACCTAATGCAGGTATGATTTCTATGTTTCTTACCAAATACGGTTTTCCAGAATTTTTACTCCCCGATATTTACTCACTAGGTTCAATGGTTTTTATCCAGTCGGTTTTCTACTCTCCATTTATGTATCTATATGCAGTGGCGTCATTCAGACAGATGGATCCGACACTTGAAGAGATAGCAAGGATACATGGTGCCGGTAACTGGAATACTCTTCGAAAAATTACTCTTTCCGTAAATGGGCCAGCATTATTATCCGGAATGATACTTGTATTTGTTATGTCCGTTGGAACACTTGAAGTGCCAATGGCGCTTGGCTCTGCTGGAGGTAACTACGTTTTATCAACAAGAATTTGGGCACTCATGAATAATATGCCCCAAGATGTAACCGCCGCATCAGCGCTTGGTATGATAGCAATCTTTATTGCAGCAATTGGCATCATTATACAAAGAAGATTGCTAGGTAATAGAAAATTTACAACAGTTACAGGAAAGGGTTACAAATCGAAGAAAATATCTCTTGGGCGTTGGAAGTGGATCGTTTTTACGCTTGCTATAACGTATATAATATTTGCCGTCATTATGCCGATTGTAACATTGATACTCGTAGCACTACAAAAGTTCTGGACAGGCTCATTTAGTATGCAATTCTTTACATGGGCTAACTTTACAACCGTTCTCTTTGAATATGATGTTACTGCTAGAGCAATAAAAAATAGTTTATTCGCTTGCTCTGTTGCTGCCACAATTTCTGTAATTTTTGCATTAATTCTATCACAAATTAGATCACGTAATGCCGAAGCATTTATGGGGATGTTAGTTTTATTACCAATTGTAATACCAGGTGCTGTTTTCGGGATGATGGTGCTATTTGCATTTGTAAAAACACCTATTTATAATACAATTTTCATTATAATCTTTGCATATGTTATCGCCTATTTTTATCTAGCGTATAGGACGATATATTCTGTCCGTCTATCTATTCATCCTGAGCTTGAGCAATCAGCACGAATACATGGAGCAAGTTGGTTTCAGTCAACTCGGAGGATACTGACTCCACTATTAAAGCCAGGGATTGTATCTGCATGGCTCATGTCGTTTATACTATTTATCAGGGAGTTTTCTTCTGTGATGTTCTTATACCGACATGGGACAGAAGTAATGCCAGTTGTTTTTTTCATGTTAATGGAAAGGCATTCAGCAAGATTAGCAGCATTCATGGTGATCCAGACAGCAATATTGTTGTTAATCATGATTATCTATCAACGCTTTACTAGCAAAAACGCTACTGGAGCAGCTTTTTAAACAATAAGTAAAAGGGAAATTGGTTATGACATCGAAACTCAAATACCTAAAAGAAGATAATAATATTTATCCTGTAGCAGTAAAAGCAGGAGATCTAATTTTTATTAGCGGACAAATGGCTTATGAAAGCGGAGTTGGGGTTCCAGATAATTTAAAATTGCACGAGGGCATGCCCTATCATGGATCACTTATTGAGAAACAACTAAAATTTATTTATAATAAACTTGATAGTTCCCTGGATGAGGTTGACACTTCCCTAAAACACATTTTGAAAATTAACTCCTTTCATATGCATGGCGAAGACGTTGATATGGCATTGAGAGAAAGAAGAAATTGGTTTAGCAAAGATAATCCCCCTCCTAGCACTTTAGTTTTTACTCCAGAATTACCTGTTCGAGAGGCAAGGGTATCATTGGATATGATAAATATTTCAAAATCAGCTAAAATGCCAATTGAGTCGGTGAAGCTGACTAAATCACCTGATATTGCTCAGGTAAAATCGATTGGTTGGGCAGTCTTTTCGCAAGTTTTAAAGGGTGCTGGATTTATTTTTACCCGTGGAACAACAGCACATAACCAAGATGGCCCACTCAAGGAGACGCTTCCAAATTATCCATTTCCTTATGATAATAATATTGTCAAATATCAGCTTCGTTATGAGATTGAGAGAATGAAGGATCTACTAGAAGATGCTGGCGCGTCTTTGGGGCATGTTGTGAGAGCAGAGTTACATATGACCAATATGGAAGATATTGCAATAGTTGATGAATTATGGGCGGAATATTTCCCCGTTGACCCCCCAGCACGTGTGATAATCCCTGTGCCTTTAGTAGTGCTTCCAATGCGAATAGAGTCTGAGTTTATTGCTGTTGACCCAAGAGGACCATACAAAAAAGAGATTATAAATTGCAAGGGTGTACCAGACCCAATAAGTCCTGAGTCTACCGCTGTAAAAGCTGGGCCATTCGTATTCCTATCTGGGCAGCTTGCTACAGACTTTAAGCATGGTCTAGCACCGGAAGCAACCGTGAACCCAAGTTTTCCATATCACAGAAATCAAGCGCGCCTTGAGGCAGAATATATAATAAGCAAGGTATCTAGAATTTGTGAGATTGCCGGCACATCAATTGAAAACTTAGTCAGAAGACGCGTTCATTTTATTGACATGGTAGACATCCCGTTAACAGAAGATCTGTGGGTGAATAGATTGGGAGATAAAATGCCTGCAAGCACACTCTTTAAAACTTCCGGGCCACTACCAATCCCTGCCTGTAAAATCCAGTATGATCTTACTGCATTTATTAAATAATTTTTCCTCTTAATATCATCTATTATAATATTGTATTCCGGTAAAATGAGTGATAAAAGATAATCGAGTTTTTAAATAGAAAATTGGTATTTATTATTTAAACTACTCCGAAGAAACCAGCCTTAGGCTGGTTTTTTTGTTTACTGAGTGTATTTTTATTGCTCTAATTATATATTTATAAAAATGGTTTAACATGTTAGGCAGTCTTCTAGCGCTTCTATCTGCAATGTCATTTGCGTTTAATGACGTAGCTGTACGACGCGGGATATTATATAATTCTGTTTATAAGTCAATTGCAGTGACAGTTCCAATTGGGGTACCACTGTTCATAGCCGCAATGCTAGTATTTGATTGCTACGAAGCGTTAAATAGCCTTACAATTCGATCTATTTCTTTCTTTGGTATAGCAGGCATCATTCATTTTATTTTTGGGAGATACTGTAACTACAAGTCTATTGAATACCTGGGGACAACTCTTGCAGGTCCCGTAATGCAAATTTCACTATTGATTTCAGTATTTTTTGCATTCTTTATCTTGAATGAAATATTTACCTATCTGCATTTTCTTGGAATTATATTAATCCTCCTTGGTCCTATAATTATACTAGCTGGTAGCAGTAATAATGTTACAAAATCAGGTATTAAAATTGACTATACTCGTGGCTTTATGTGGGGAGTTCTATGTTCATTTTCTTATGGCACAAGTCCCCTTTTAATAAAGCTAGGATCAAATGGTGGTGGAATAAAAGATAATATTGTGGGAGGATTTGTCTCTTATTTCTCAGCATCGATGTTATTATTTATAATATTTTTAATTGTTAAAATACCCCTTAAAGAAATATATAAATTGGAGCCATCAGGAAGAAAATGGTTTCTCATAACAGGGTTTATGGCTTTCATATCTCAACTACTAAGATACATGGCGCTCGCGCTGCTTGCTATGTCCATCGTGGAGCCAATTCAGAGATCGTCTGCTGCTTTTAGAATATTATTTGGATATTTAATAAACAAAGAACATGAGATCATAAATTCAAGAGTTTTAGCCGGCATCTTAATATCATTGATGGGTGTATACGTTCTCATATCCCAATTGGGTAGTTTTGTTATGCCTTAGTCGACCGGTACTAATTTAGGATTAATATTGAAATCTACTTCTGTAATTGAATTACCTCGTCTAATTTCATCATAATATACAATTTGTGTTGGTAGTTTTGCTTCCTGACCTATACTTTCTTTCCAATTTTTATAGCGACTCACAAAGCTTCTATATATTCCATACTTAAAATACGTAGACTCAGGTACAAAATTTATTGGCGAGTTTGCTATTTCATGTTTTTTATTACCATTTACCCATACTTGCATAAGTTCATCCTCATAGTTCAAGCAAAATGATATGTCATTCCACTTCTCAACCATACCTTTTATATCCAATAAGTAATAATTAATCCCTTCATCTTTGACATTTGTCGGAGATCCAGTTAGGGAATGCCATTTGAAATAGAACTTTCCATTCTTGGCTGCCATCTGAATAAGTGGTGGTAATGATAGATACCCGCCAGCTTTACCAGATGGTCCACCCTTTTGATGGATTTGACCCAAGTCCGTATTTGTTGGATGGACATCAATAAAATCTTTATCCAGTTTTATACTATAAGCAAAGCATTGATTACCACTTGGATCTTGTCTGGGCCTTGATGAAAATTCGACTCGCTCTCGATCTTTCTCACAATCATTCCAAGTATCATCACCAAAACAATCACCGTCTCGTAATTCAAATCTTTGATAGAATTGTCCTCTTCTAGCAGCCATTTCATCTTCTATATATTCATAATTATGGCTATTTTGACTCATATAGTTGGTATGAGTTTTGAAACCAGAATATTCTGGTGCACTTAATGCTAGTTTGCCTTTATTATCAGTATATATTTTTGATTTAGCGTCATTTGGTAGAATAAGGGCGATAATTAAGCACAATAGTAGTGATGTGCGAATAAAGGTCATTCCTAATAATTACAGACGCCTAAAGTATTAGTCAACACTTAGTCAATTTTTCTCTTCACCAATTAGTTTTATTATGCAATTATATATTGATGTCGTAATTGCATATTGGGAATTAAAATGTTCCTTCACATAAAAAATATTAAGTCATTATTTTACATAATTATTTTTGCAACTTCACTATCGGCATGCAAAATTGATTTTGAGGGTGATATTTACACATCTGATCTTATGGATGTACTTGAGAACAGAACTCAAATTGATATCCCAATGATTGTTAGCTTTCAAGTATCTTCTTGTGATGAAGACTTATATGATCTTCATAGCAGACTGAGTGATTATTTTTTAGAATATAGCTATATTGGCTGTGAAGTTGGTAATGACTTTATGTCTTATGTAACGTCAAGAGTTCGTGTGCCAATCAATTCTTCACAAGACGATTTTGAAAATACAGATAGCTTAATAGGCTATTTGGTTCAAGAATTTGATGATGGTATTTATGTTTACACGATGCTAAATCAGCTCTCATTTGATATGTTAAGTAATTATGTTGAGTCACAAACATTCCAAAGCCTTGATCTAAGCGAAAGCAGCTTAATCGTCAATGTTCATAATGACCTACGCTATTTAAATTTATCCGTTTTCCCTGGATTTGTTGATGGCGACCCAACTGTTTATGTAGAAGATTACGAAATGGAAAAAAGGGATATCTTAACAATATTGAATTCAGACTCCAGTGCAGCACATCTTCAAATTTATGGCTGGTCACCAATATTTTACATACAAAATAATCAAATTTAGTCCAATAGAATGAGATTCCAAGCTCCTATAAATTAATTTGTTATTTCGTGTCTGAACTATTATAAATAAACTATGAATATAATATCTCAAATTGGCAATACGCCCCTGATATACTTAAAAGAGGTATCAGAACTTACCTCTTGCCATATTTACGGAAAGGCTGAGTTCTTAAATCCTGGTCTATCAGTAAAAGATAGAGCTGCACTTAGTATCATTGAAAACGCCGAAAAACGTGGTGATTTAAAAAAAGGGGGAACAATAGTTGAGGGTACCGCTGGTAATACCGGAATAGGAATAGCACTTGTTGCTAATGCCAAAGGGTATAATGTCAAAATTATAATTCCAGAAACACAAAGCCAAGAAAAATTTGACACGTTAATTGCACTTGGAGTTGAGCTAATAAAAGTTCCCGCTGCACCATTTTCCGATCCTAATAACTATCAACATGTTGCTAGGAGAATTGCTGAAGAAGAGATGAAAACGAATCCAAATGGTGCAATTTTTGCAGATCAATGGAATAACCTAGATAATATGATGGCGCACTACAGAACTACTGGTCCCGAGATCCTAGCGCAGACAAATAAACAAATAGATGGTTTTATTTGCTCAGTTGGGACTGGTGGAACACTCTCAGGTATTTCAAAATACCTAAGGGAAAACAAATCTGATATTCAGATTGGTATTGCTGATCCAAAAGGGGCAGCAATGTATAATTTTTTTCAGAATAATAAAGTTGAACCATCCAAGGGTAATTCTATTTCAGAAGGTATCGGACTTGGAAGAGTAACCCCTATAATCGAAGAAATTGAAAAAGTGGATCATTGTTATTCAATTGAGGACATCGATGCCTTACATTACATCTATAATCTTGTGAAGAATGAGGGTATTATTCTTGGTGGATCAAGTGCAATAAATATTGCTGGGGCAGTTAACCTTGCGAAAGATATTGGCAAAGGAAAAACAATAGTTACTATCTTGTGTGACCATGGAAGCCGATATCAAAGCAAAATATACAATCAAAAATTTCTTAAAGAGAAGAAGTTACCTGTGCCAGATTGGCTAAAAAATTAATTCTCGACAAGCTTTCCGTCAATTATATTTATTATTCTGTCAGATTTTTCAGATAGTTTGGTGTTGTGGGTTGCGAGTAATACGCTTGTATTATTTTTTCGAGCAAGAGATATAAACTGTTCAAAGACAACCTCTGAGGTTTTACTGTCAAGATTACCCGTTGGTTCATCTGCGAGTAATATATCTGGATTATTAGCCAAGGCACGGCATATAGACACTCTTTGTTGCTCGCCACCAGAAAGTTGAGACGGCAAATGATTTATTCTATCTTGTAAACCAAGATTATCCAGTAAATCTTTTGCTCTACTCTTGGCGGATGTTTTCTCTAAGCCTGACAGAAGCATGGGAATTGCAACATTATCGATTGCAGTAAAATCGGAAAGTAAATGATGGAATTGATAAATAAAGCCAATAGACACCCTTCTTGTAATTGTGCGATCAAAATCGGTCATTTTGGAACATTTCACCTTATTTATAAATATTTCACCGCTATTTGGTTTTTCAAGAAGTCCCGCGATATGAAGCATTGATGATTTTCCTGACCCAGAGTTACCTACCAAAGATATAATCTCTCCCCTTCTCATATCCAAATTTATCTTATTTAAAACATTTATTTTATTATCCCCTTGCAGATATACTCTTGATATATTTTCTAAGGATAATACTACATCTGACTGATTTATATAATTATTATTCATTTCTTAAAACCTCAACTGGATCTATTTTTGAGGCCTTCCATGATGGATATATTGATGCCAATATTGAAAATGACAAAGCCATAGTAATAACAGATATTAATTCGTAATTGTCAATCTCAGCTGGTAGCTTGGCCAAATAGTACATTTCGGGGGAAAAAAGTTCAGTCCCTGTTATTTTTGATATCAATAAACGAATTGCATCTATATTTTTACAAAATATCACCCCAATTATCACTCCCAGCGTCGTTCCAGCAACGCCAATAGAAGATCCTGAAATAAAAAAGATCCGGATTATCGAACTTTTTGATGCGCCTATCGTTCTTAGGATCGCAATATCAGAGTTTTTGTCTTTCACCAGCATGATCAGGCTAGATATGATATTTAAACCAGCAACCAAAACAATTAGTGAGACAATTATAAACATTAGGTCTCTCTCTACTTCTAGCGCGGTAAAAAAGGTTTTATTCTGCTCTTTCCAAGAAGATACATAGCCCACTCCATCGACAATTTCTCTTATCTTTATTAGAGCAGGATCGAGCTCTTCGGGTTTATCTAAAAATATCTCTATTGTATTTACTTTATCTTTCTTACTAAAGTATTTTTGAGCTTCTTTTAGGGGCATATATACAAAATTCGTATCATACTCTGACATACCGATATTGAATATACCTGTTATGGGATAAGACTTTATCCTTGGAGTTGTCCCAAATGGGGTTTGCGAACCTTTTGGTGAGATTAGGGTAAGCGTGTCTCCCATACCCAGCATCAGATTACGTGACATACCTGAACCGATAAGTAGCCCCTCAATTTCGCTGTAATTATCTAAATCTAAGCTTTGATCTATTTTTGGAAT
>Ga0163109_10004416_pt1 | contig 10679 bp, 7 predicted proteins | sample CRUFie1St13metaG_FD_108704 | JGI IMG/M metagenome (GOLD analysis project Ga0163109, IMG submission 108704) | Marine microbial communities from the Costa Rica Dome - CRUD Field 142mm St13 metaG | ecosystem: Environmental > Aquatic > Marine > Oceanic > Photic zone | place: Costa Rica: the Eastern... | reverse complement strand
CCTCTTCTAACATGGAAGAAATCTCTATTTTTATTTTCTGGTATCAATAAAACTAATCTTAAGTCTTCACCATTTATAGCAACATCATCCCTCAAACCAATAGGATTGTTTTCTAGATATGTTCCACTTCTAACTCTTATTGTATCTCCTGGTTGAGCTACTGCAGCAGCAGATCCAATGGTATACTTTGCATCACCTTCAAGTAATCCACTATTTGTATCACATCCATTTTTTGTGACCCATATCGTTCTCTTTGTTTGAACACCAGAAGGTCTCCAAGAAACACCAATTCCTACACCACTTGTATCAAACGATGACAAACGATAATCGGTCTTGCAAATACCAACTCCATTATTACCAAAGAAATCAATTATTCTTTTATCTAATTCTAAATCACCAGTTATCTTTGCATCTTCACCCACATTTAAATTTTTACTAATTCCAACACCACCATCTATGACAGCAGCACCAGTTGTGCTATTTGTTGATTGTGTTTGATCATCTACATTTAATGTTCCTGATATAACTGCATTCTGCCCAACATTTAAATTTTTCTCAAGTCCAATACCACCTTCTACAACTAATGCACCTGTATCTTTATTAGTGGAATCAGTTGTTCCTAAAATATTTACATCTTCACCCACATTTAAATTTTTACCAATACCAACACCACCATCTATAACAGCAGCACCAGTACTAGTGCTAGTTGATTGTTGTTGAGAATCAACGTCTAATCTTCCACCTATAACTGTATTTTCTCCAATATTAAGGTTAAGTGCAACTGCTACACCACCGTCTATGACAGCAGCACCACTAGTGATATTTGTTGATTGTGTTGTATTATCTACATCAAGTCTACCTTTTATTATTGCATTTGTTCCAACATTCAATTGTTTTTCTACACCAATTCCACCCTCAACAACTAGAGAACCAGTGTCTTTATCTGAGGAATCTGTTGTGTCTTGAATTATAGTTTGTCCACCAACGATAAGTTTCTTTTGAATACCGACACCACCATGAAAATGCACTGAGGCAAGAAGTGGTGCTGTTGCTTCAGTAGTGTCATTAAAAGATGCTGCACCATCTACATTTAAAAAAGAACCTAGTCTTGTATTACCATCAACATCGAGGGTAGAATTTAATGTTGTATCTCCATCAACATCTAGAGTCTGATCAATTTTTGTATTCCCATCTACATTTAAATCAGAATCAAAATCAACATTTCCCGTTACGTGAAGTTCTCCTATAACATCTAATTCTTTACTGGGACTATTGTTATTGATACCAACTTTAGACATCCTGTAAATGTCATTATTTGTGAATCCCCAAAAATCTTTTGTTTGTATATCTACTATTTGAGTTGGGTTTGAAGGATTAGGTATAGGTACTAAGTTATCGGTGCCATTTCCAAAACTATTAATTTGTTTGAAATTAAAAACTGTGAATGACTGTGCTATACCAGTTAATGGAATATATTGACCCTCATCTTGAACAAATACACCCTCAGTAAATGATGGTTCAAAAGATACCCATCTAATACCAATTTCATCACGATTTAAAAAGAAACCATTCGCACCAGGTGAACCAGCAGAATCGTAAATATTTCTCGCTATATGAACACTTCCATCAACATCTAATTTTAAATCACCCTCTGTAGAACCATTGTATTGTGAATTATTAACAGTCCAATCACCACCAACAGAAGATGTACCAATACCTACACTTCCTATTCCTGTAATGACAACACCTTCATTACCTTGACCTACTTGAAATTTATCAACTGGTTGTGTTGTTCCAATACCAACCAAACCTAAATCAGTAACATTAAAAGAAGCATTACCTGTGCCTACTTGCAACCTATTATCAGGTTGTGTTGTTCCAATACCGACTCTGCCTCCTACTTGACCATCTAAATCAGATGTACTAGATATTGCGACAAATACTGTGCCAGCAGCACCAACATTATGTCTTTGATAAACAGTTAAGTAATCAGTGTCTATATTAAAATGAATTGATTCATTAAAGGTAGAGATTCCACTAACAAATAAATTACGATTTACAGTAACATCTTCAAAATCAACATCACTAAAATCTATATCAGAGGCATCTATGTCAGCATATAGTGTTCCGTAAACATAAACATCATCCAAGAATTCTGTTTTTTCACCAAACTGATTTGCATCTGAGTCATAACCAGGATTTGTAACTTGACCTTGTTTAAAACCTGGCATTATCCAAACCCTCCAAATCCTGAAAGAGCATTTGATAATCCACTCGTATCAATTGAACTTAATTGCTCTCCTAATTGTGATGCCTGTGCTGTAAGTGCACCTGTATCAATACTACCTGAAAGTGTTTTTAATTGTTTCGCAGCTTCCTCTGCCTTCCCCTTTGCTATATCTTGAATATTATCAAGAGCACCACTAGTAAATGCACTCTCAACTTGATCTAATCCCACTTTTGTTCCAGCAAATGTACGTCCACCAAATGTGACACTTCTCCGTACAAGGTTTCCTATCTTAGCATTTGTATTTAAATTTGGAGTGTCTAGAAATATACTATTCTTTCCACTTAATGTTAAATTTTTTCTAGATGATACTACAAGGTCATTATCTGCTTCAACATTTATACTTGCACCTTTGATTAAAATATTACCATTATTCTCAGCAGTTATTGAAACATCACCATTTTTACCGATAATATTTACACAAGTTCCACCCTCTTTAGTATTACCGCCAGATATTGTAAGCGTATCATCAACAAATATATTAAATTGACCATCATCAGTCATTCCAATATAAGCAGTTTGATTATTTTGCTCAAAATTCATCTGGTAACAATGTCCACCACCGTAACCAACATTAGGATTACTCTTGTGAATCACGCAACGAGGATGCCCATCTTGTTCGTGAACTGCATGATTTTGAAGATCTTGATTTACTGCCATAGTTATATTCTCGTATTAATATTTATTAGTAACTATAACCACCACCACCTGATGGAGGAGAACTAGGTGGTGAAGATGGAGGAGAACTGGGTGGACTCTCTGGTGGGTTCATAGATGGAGTACTTGATGTTTCTGTTGTTTCAGGTATTTGATTTACAGGGGATGACTGTTGTAAAGTAACTGTTGTAGATGTAGAGACTCTTGCAGTTGATGCTCTACTCTCTGCTGGTGTATCATAAATTATCGAATGAGGAGTTGTAGTATGTGCAGCACCAACCATCTTTGCACCTGTCGTAGGATGAACATGGAAAGCACCATAATATGGTTCACCATTCACATATCCTACGATACCATCTCTTGGAGTGATACAATCAATAACTTGTTTTGTTTCACCTTGATATGATGGTCTTGGAGTAATTTGTGGTTTAATTATAGCACCAAAACCTGTATTTGATTCGATGAATAATTGAGGAAATCCATCTACAGGTATAACATTAAATAATGCTGCGTTAGGTGGTATTACATTTAATATTCTTCCTTGCTCATCTAATATCTTTTCATATTCATTACCAACATTATCAGTAATTTTATCATTTGGATTGTAATTCTCACCAGGACTTACAACTGCAACGTGGTCTACTGTATATTCATTATCATTAGAGTTTTCATCTATCACAGGATAATTTTCACCAGGTGTGACAACATAAACATCAATTACTTGTTGATATGTAGGTGATGATGGATCGTAATCAATCACTGCTCTTGCGTGTGCTCCATATCCCTGATTACAATTATCAGTAACTTCAACTAAAGGAGGAACAGTATATCCTTGACCTGGATTTGTTAATTTTATTCCAATAAGACTACCAGTCTGTTGTGCTAACGCATCGCCAACCAAAGCACCTATAATTGGTTCTGCTATAGAACCTTCACCATCAGATCCAAATAATTTTATCTGTACTCCTCTACAATTTGATGGTGGAGATGCCTTACAATCCCCAGTATAATTAGGATCACTAACATCACTATTCATAAAATCAAATTGACCAAATCCAAGTAATGAACCTAGAATTCCTCCTGGTGCACCCGCTGCTTCCTGTAATGATTGAGCAGCATTGGCAGCTGCCATAATCGCTTCTCCTGTTATACCTGGCATATTCATAGGACCTTTTCCTAAACACCAAATATTTGTTTTCATATTTGCTGTGCCAGGTGCAACACATTTAATTGCCTCTTGTATACCAAGTAATCCCTCTGCCTTTCCTCTCAAATCACTTATCAAATCAAATCCTCCTAATATTTTGCCAACACCACCTAACTCAGGACCTAAAGAATCTCCTATTCCATTCACAATTTTGTTAAAAATTGCTCCTGTAAACTGCTCAGACATACATGCAGTTGAATTTTGAACATTATCCAAATATGACGTTAATAATGATCTTACATCACCCAACATAGTATTACCAACTGCTTGCATCACACAAGGAAATTTCTTTTGTAATGATGCTACAGGATTTAACATCGCAGTTTGTGCTGCTTTACCTGCTTTTTTGGCAATCGCTGTGTTTTGTGTTGCTGCGAGCACTGTTCCAAATACATTTGAATATAATAAATCAAGACCAGAATTTAATTTTGGTATGAGAGATTCCATCGCAGTATTTGTTAATTCACCAGTAAATGAATTAGAAATTCCAGAGATTTTTTTAGCATAGTTTGATATTAATTTATTTTTTAAAGGACCTGTTGCATTAGCATACGCCTTTGTTGCATTTTTTAAATTTGTTTGTATTTCAGTTTGTGCTGGTGTTCCTGCCAAAGATACACACTGACCCATTACTTCTGATGTTGACCGATACTCTTTACCTGTTTGTTCCTTTAAGTTATCAATTAATTCTTTATCTGCATTTATAATTGGTGAATTTGTTTCTCGACTACCATCACCAGATTCATTCTTTACAATAACTTTATTACCAGGTTCTGTTTCAGGAGTATATCCAGAAAATGGGACGAAAGGTGATGGAGGTTCTTTATTAACAGTATATCTTGAATTACCTATTACACCAAATATAACTGGTTGCTGTGCATCATCTCCATCTAAAAAGAACCCAACAACGACATCACCTTGTGTTACCCGAATATTTTTCTTTGTCCCTCCTTTTCCTGAACCATGATTGGTTGGAAGAAGAACAGTTGCCCAAGGTAAATCTTCATCAGCAAGTTCTGTAGTATTTGGTGGATGATACCCCATAATACGAACTTTAACACGATTACCCCAAGCTTCAGGTTGCTTGTTCCATTGAAGTAACCAAGTTTCTCTAGGTGGTATTTGTCCTATCCACCAACGGAATCCATCTTTACCTAGAAAATTACTTTTTAATAGAAGATTTTCAATCATTTATCCTTTTTACCTGTAGTATCTCTAATTAATTTCAATTTTGTAAATGAACCTTTATTATCATAATAATGCACTAACTCTTTAATCATATATAGACCACTTTGTTCATCATCTCTAACTTTTGTTTTCTCTGTAGTTATTTTTGCAAAGTTTAGTTTTATAATAGATCCAGCAGTTAGTTGAGTATTTAAAGGTATAGTAGCAGAAAGAATTTGTGTAAAAATTGTATTATATCTCATCATTGCTTGAGAATGATATTCCATAGGATCAGCATTTTTTGCTCTTGCTCTCGAACCTTTTCTCTCAAGAGTTCCAAAATCTAAAACACCAGTCATATATCGACTTGGAACATCACCAAGAGATTTATTTTTTTTGTCCACTGGTGGTAGAAGTATCTCAAAATCTCTTCCAAGATTTTCCATCTTCTCAGCATACTGAGAAACTTTGAATATACCTTGTTGTGGTGTAGTGAAAGTACTATTAAGAGGATTAAAGTACATTCGATAAGTACAGTAAGCACCCTTCTCCAAATTATGAATTAGTTTTTGGTTTTTCATAGTAGTGAATTCTAAAATTTTATAATCTTTCATAGGATCTTGCGAATCAATGACACCTGGTGAATAAGTATATTCAATTGGAAATGGATCTTGAACTATCAAACTATCAACTGATCTAAAATGATATCCTAGATAAGTTTCAAAAAAGAAATATCCTGCAGAAGCATCACCACCAGATACATTACCTGGTACAGATTTTGTTGCCAACCAAGTCAATGTTGTAAATGGTTTTTTCATATTACCTATAAATCCATAAGGATTCTGTGTTTCATCAATATCTACCTTTTTATCAGACAATAAGTACTTTTTAATAATTTCCTTTACGCTATCAGAAATTGGTTCGGTTGAAGGAAACTTTTTTCCTATTCTTGATGTTTCATTTGTAATCGCTTCTCTTGAGACTAAATTTAAAGTAAAACTTTCTCTTTCAGCATCAATTAAAACATTTGTAATTGATGCGACATATAATTCATTTCCATTTTTCTCAGTAAATTCTATTCCAGGTCCCTCACTTGTTGCAGGTATTTTTATGCTTACTTTCTCACCACCATTTAATGGTAAACCATTATAAACAGAACTAATATCACCGTCCTCATCACGAACAACATTACCTGTATTTACGATTAATGCTTGTGCTGTCACCATTGGGGATAATACGTTTTCAAAATAACTAAAATTTACAATACCTGCGGATAGATCAACAGTTTTTACACCATCATTTGATCGTATCTCAAATATTTCGTATGTGCTTCTATCTTGTGCTGCCATAACTTATTTTAAAAATACACTTTGAAAATCAAGCAAAGTTTGTTTGCTATTATTAAAAGCAACAAATTTTTTAACAGATTTTTTGACCATAGTGGGAATCTGAGCAGTTGATGTTTGATTTTGATTATTAACAATGAAAGTTGTTCTTGATTTTTTTGGACCCTTAAGATTATTTAACTTTGTTTTTACAGGCATCATAGGTATTAATTTTTCAGGTTCAACTATCGATTTAGATTGTAATGGTTCACTAGATCCTTGTGGCATACTTGATGCCATAACTGATGATTCACCACTCTTCGTTGGAGTTTCTCCAAAACCTTCAAGTTCTTTTTCAAGTTGCATATCATCATCGTCCATAGTATTAATACCTTCAATATTTTCATCACTTTCAACTTCAGTATTCGCAGCAATTAAATCATCATCAACGGTGCTAGTTCCTTCAATATTTTCAACCAACTCATCATTTGGAATGATTGTACCACTTTGTTCGGGTGAAAATAATTCTGTGGTGTCATTAATAGTTCCATCTGGATTTTCACCTACGAGATAGGGAGCTCTTTCAGGGTTAACTTCACCACCATCAAATCTACCTTCAATCTCTTCAACAGGTGAATCTTCAGCTGCATTTTGAGCTAATTCTCTAATCTCTTTATCTGACATTTTAAACTCAGATGATTCTGTCACACCTATATCTTTTGCAACTTGTTCTGCCGATGCGATATCTTTATCTCTTGCAAATGTCTGTACAGACTCAGCAAAATCTTTATTCAATTTTGTTAGGTTTGCCTCTGCTTCGTCTATTGTTTCACGGATATTTTTATCATCTTCACGAAAATCAAAACGACTAAATCTAGAAACTATATCATCAATGCCTGTTCCAAGTGATACAAAGAAGTTCTTCATTCCTTCTATAAATCCTGTAAATACGCTTACCACTCTCTTTATTAAACCAAATAATTTTTGAAAAGCAGCGATTATTTTCGGTAAATTAAGTAGTGCCCAACCTAAAATTAACACTCCAACAAAATCAAGAATTCTTCCTAAGAATCCTCTTGTGCTTTTTTGTATTATATTTCCCTGTCTTTTTGTAACTCCTGTTATGCTCGTTGCTTCAAGTTCATCTTCTCTTTGCTTTCTTAAAGCATTCTCTCTCCTTCTCTTAAAAAATTCTGCATCTTGACTTATTAATTTACTTTTAAATAAATTTGTTTTTCTTGTTTGTTTTAAAAGTTCACTCGACTGTCTTCCAACTGAAACTAAACCCTCAGATAAATTACTAACTGATTTACGTATTGAATCTATTCCTATTGAAGACTTTCTTAATGAGTCTCTTCTTGATCTTATACTCATTATCCACTAACCCCCGTTAAAGCAGTCGTATACAAAGTATATGGGTTACTATCATCAAAAGAAATCGTTGGTAGATCCCCAGATTCACTTGAAGGATCACCTTGCATTCCAGCAGATTGATTGTTTTGATTATTATTATTCAAATTAATTACTTGTGATGCATCTTCATCAAATTCACTTATTTGATCAGCAACGTTCAAATTATCATTCTTTGTAGGTGTGATATTGTTTGCTCCTTCAGTAGTAGGTGTAAAATCTTCATCTGATAGATTACTTTTATCTTTACCAAATACTTTTATATCCTTAAATCCAAGGGCAGACATTATTTTTTTGGCAAGAGCTTTTATTGCTGTCTCACCTATAAATCCACCAATAAGAGCACCTATAACCGCACCTGGTGCAGAACCAACACCTGCGATTAACGCACCTAATGAACCACCAACAACAGCACCGATTTTAGCACCTGCCATAAAACCACCCGTTGCTGCAAATGCTGACACTAAACCACCATCTTCACTTAGTAATTCACTAAAGAAAGTGACTACAGGTCCAAAAGCATTTAATATTTTTCCAAGTAATTTTGCACCACCCAAATTTTTAAAACCTTTTAGTTTTGATAAAAATCCTGATTTCTTTACAACTTCCTTTCCTGTGCCTGTCGTTACCTTAGATGATATGGTGGAGGAGAATTTTTTCGATATAACTTTCTGAGATCCTTGAACAAATTGACCCCCAGAAGATGTAACTACTGCTCCTCCTCCTACTCCTGCTCCACCACTAGTTACTAATGCTCTTGTACTTACAGGACTGAATTTCTTATTAATATTTTTTATTACATTTGGTAGTAAATTTCTTTTTGGAACACTTTTTAAAACTGGAGGTGCAATTTTTACTTTATTTAAATTCTTTATCTTATTAAATCCAGGTATAAATTTCCCAAGTTTAATTCCAACAACTGTTGCAACTATTTGTCCAATTATACTTTTTATTCCTGCTGCACCAAAAAATCCTAAACCAAGACCTGCAGCTTTTTTGACCAAACCACCAAGTAAGAATTGTACGCCCCTAAGTGATGCCTTTAATATACCACCAAATGCTACTCTTGCAACATTTCCCGCAAATACACCTAATATACCTATGACTTTCTTTATTCCTATTTGAATTGCAGTGAATGAACCTAAAATTACTGTCAATCCAACTACGAATTTTGTTTTTAATTTGTTTATCTTATCAACATTCCCCTCAGATAAAGATTGAAGTAAATCAATTCCTGTTACTGTTAACCATCCACCAGCAAGTGTGAATAAGAAAGTAGTTAATCTATTTAAAATACCTTGCGTTTTAACTCCAATTTTTTCAACAGGTTGAGATAGTGAAGATTGTATCTTTTTTTCTAATTGACTTTCTTTTCCTTCTCTTAATCCTTGTTCTGCTAAGATTCTTTCACGATTTTGTTTTGCTGCCTCTCTCTGTTTCTCTAGTTGCTCATTTAAAGCTAAATTTTCTTTTACTGATTTTAAATTAAAATCTAGAGAAGATACCTGTTTAGATATATTTTGTAATTGACCTGATACCGATGTTAGTTGTAATGACTGTTGCTGTAACAAATTAGTTGTAACAGGGTCTGCTTGAGGTTGTCTAGGTGCACCAAGAAAACTAGAAGATAGATTTCTCCTAACTGCTCTTATTCCTCCTGATATTGGTGAACCGAACTCATCCATTACGTTCTTGTTGTGCTTTTAAGTTTTCCTCTTCAATATATTGTTGGAGAAGTGAAACATAAATCTCTCTCTCCCACGGAATCATATTTTCTAGCTCTGTCAAGCTATATTTATGGTGCTGCATCAAAGCAAAATTCAACTTATAGTATGACACTAAATCCTCGTGTGCCATACTTATCCGAAAAAACTCTGCAGCCCCTCTATTTTAATTTCACTCTCAACTTTCGTGTTAGGATTAATTACCTTAACCTTATGAGAAAGTTTTGGCATTGTATCAAAGAATTTTTCAATATCTTTGAATTGAGAAGAATTGAGTTGCTCTAAAAAGTCAACCATTTCTTTCTTTGTACAATCTTCCTGAGTCCAAGACTCTTCTTCTGAGTATACCTGATCTATACAAGATGCAATCAAATCAAAAGTATCATCTACTTTAATTTCACCTGCGTCAAAATTAGATTTAATAAATTCGTTGAGAGATGGATATCTCATTTTTAAAGTGAAGGTATCGTCTAATTTAATATCTGCTTTGTGGTCTTTTGACTTTTGAACTTTTATTGAATCAATGTTGATTGACATTGGTACGTGTGTCTTTCCATCATCAGGACAAGTAACCATCACTTCAATCTGTTCACCAACAGATTTACCACGTACATTTAAAAACAAATATTCAATATCAAAGGTAGATAGTTTCTCAACTTTTATTCCCTTTGTCAAAATACAAGATGCTAAAATACTTTTCACAGCATTTGCTATTTGTTTTTGATCTTGAGACTCTAAGGCAATAATTAAAATCTTCTCCTCTTTTACAAGAAAAGGTCTGTATTTGATTTTTCTATTTGATGAGGGAAGAACCAACTCATATGTTGGCGTTGCAATTTTTGGTAAAGGCATAATATTCTAAGCACTTCAGTGTCATTATTTATAGTGGTTTATCAAGAGAT
>Ga0163109_10004415_pt1 | contig 10679 bp, 15 predicted proteins | sample CRUFie1St13metaG_FD_108704 | JGI IMG/M metagenome (GOLD analysis project Ga0163109, IMG submission 108704) | Marine microbial communities from the Costa Rica Dome - CRUD Field 142mm St13 metaG | ecosystem: Environmental > Aquatic > Marine > Oceanic > Photic zone | place: Costa Rica: the Eastern... | reverse complement strand
GTATCAAAAAGATAACTTATGTCGCTCTGATGTCAAATCTGAAAAAACTTTTTCAAAAATAATTTTTTTAATTTTTCAGAAACTTTTTCTAAAAAACGCGTTTTCAATAATCGTTTTGAATATTGACCCAGGGAACCTATGATATTTATAAAACGTGCTATATGTAACCATAAAATAGGGACATAATATACCATAAAAAATATGGATAACTTATGTATCAAAAAGATAACTTATGTATCAAAAAGATAACTTATGTCGCTCTGATGTCAAATCTGAAAAAACTTTCTGAAAAATAATTTTTTTAATTTTTGAGAAACTTTTTCTAAAAACGCGTTTTCCGATAATCGTTTTGAATATTGACCCAGGGAACCTACAACATTCATAATATGTAATATTTCAATACTAATAAAAGGTTTCAAATATTACCAGAAAAAAAATGGATAACTTATGTATCAAAAAGATAACTTATGTATCAAAAAGATAACTTATGTCGCTCTGATGTCAAATCTGAAAAAAGTTTTTCAAAAATAATTTTTTTAATTTTTCAGAAACTTTTTTCTAAAAAACGTGTTTTCTATTTCCATATGCAAGTTTTTTACCCAGGGACCCTACAATATTTACATTATTTACCATTGTAATACTAAAAATATGGTTAGAATGTAATCAATAAAAAAATGGATAACTTATGTATCAAAAAGATAACTTATGTATCAAAAAGATAACTTATGTCGCTCTGATGTCAAATCTGAAAAAACTTTCTCAAAAATAATTTTTTTATTTTTTCAAAAAAGTTTTGTGAAAAACTGTTTTTCTATTTTTCGGAAATTATGAATTGAAAATTGTATTACTCAAAACAGAACACATTATCTATGATGTCTCACAAGACATATGGTGTAAAATATATAGGAAGTAAACGAGAAATTATTCCTTATATACACGCACTTGTTTCCAAACTCAAAGTCGACGATAAAAAGTTTATTGATGTATTTACAGGTACTACAAGGGTCTCACAAGCATTTCGTCAAGATGGATGGAAGATTATTTCATCTGATTTGGCATGGGCTTCAGAGGTTTATGCAGAACTATTCTTAAATACGAGGCCTTCGGATATACGATTACTACGACAAAAATGTGAAGAGTTGGATAAACTAACTGTACCAAGTCTAAGTGAAGGTGATTGGATTACAAAATATTATAGCGGGTCGTCTTCAGGTACAAGTTCAATAAAATCGTGTGTTTGGAAACCTCATAATACAAAAAAGGCAGATATGATACGTAACAAGATTGAAGAATGGGTAACAACTAAAAAGATTACCAAATCTATTGCTAAAAAATTAGTAGCGGTTTTAATTATGGCTATGGACGGTGTGGATAATACTGTAGGTGTTCAACAAGCATATTTGAAGGATTGGGCAAAAAGGACTAGTAAACCATTAAATCTATTATCAAAAATACCAGTTGAAGATTGGAAAGTATGGAGTGGCCCAAGAGGTAAATTTATTTTAGGAAATGCTCTTACAATAGAATATCCTAAAGCAGATGTTGCATATATAGACCCTCCGTATACTACACATTCATATTCTACGTATTATCATATTTGGGATAGTATTACTAAATGGGACAAACCAGAAGTTGGTCTTACTACAAATAGAAGAATCGATAGGATTTCTAAAAGTTCTTGTCATGATAAAAGTATGGTCAGTTCATGGAATAAAAAGAAGGATGTGATTTCATCATTTCAAAAATTAATAGATAGATTACCAGTCACATGGATATTGATTAGTTATAGCAATGAGTCCTTAGTGAATATTGAAGAACTTACTAAAGGGATAAAGGATATGAAATGTGTAAAAAGTCTAGACTTTTACTCCGTTGATCATAAGCGAAATATTATGGCAAATATCGGAAACGGGGAAAATCCGGCGAATCATCGTAATGTGAAAGAATATATATTGGTTCTTGAGAAAGCTCCGGATCCTGACGAATAATTATATCGTATAAATTATTCTTATCGTATTTTATATTACACGCATCTTTGATAAATGTGATTGGGATACAAAAAGGAAATGTTAAAATGTCAAACGCAATCGCGATTGGCATTGTGATAAACAGAAACGGAAATGCAATACAACGACTCAAAGGTGTGCACTCTAAATTTTCATCGTCTTTCCAAATATCAATAAGTGAATACGATATTGGAAACATTTATATGAAATAGTTATATTATCTTTAAATATCGCATTACTAAAACCATCTATGCTAGACTATACATATTGTATAAGTGATACATGTTTAAAGACACTGCGATATATGTGTTCGGTGCTACGTGTGAAACTATTCTTACACAGCCGATTGACGTTGTTCGTACCAGATTTATTAACCGTACACCTTTGTGGAGAGGATATCGTGGTATTATGTCTGGGATTACATTCCAATTTATTGGATTGATTCCAAATAGAATTGTTTTTTTAGGTGGGAAAGATCTTTGTAAACGTAGAAATTTGAATTGGGTTACATATTCTCCGATGGTCTCTCTTGCTCAAACAATTGTAGAAACGCCTTTTATTAATTGGAAAATGGCTCGTATAGAAGGACTACCTATTACTTATAAACCACATGGGTTTGTCCCTCTTTATCTTCGTAATACCATTTTTGCATTAGGTCTTTTTGGGGCACGCGATACATTTTCTGGTTATAATTCTATAGTTTCAACACTTCTTGGAGTGTCTGTTGGGGTTATAGCCTCGCAACCATTTGATGTAATCCGAAATGAAAAGCAATCTATAAACAGAGATAAGTCAATACGATATATTTTGAAAAGATTACACCATATCTCAAAACAAGAAGGAATTATTAACGTATATTGGAGGGGGGTTTCGTGGAGACTCGGGGCGGCCTATATTGGAATCACGGCTATGATTGAATCTACTCGATTCATCAAATCATTGATATGACATCACGTGAATTTATATGCTGGGATTATTCCTAGGATCATTAAAAGCCCAAATAGCATAAGAAGAAGTCCGTAAATTCTCATTGCAGTATCTGCGTGTTCTCCAAAACATAGTGCGGCTCGTTGTGAAATAACGCGATATCCTGCAAAATCAGCACAGCAAAATGACATACATATTACGATGAATCCAACTGCAGCAATAACCATTCCAACGCCAAGACCATATGGTGTGATATTTAGCATTTTATATACCAAATATCATCACAATGAATAAAATTCAATTTATTGTTTTAAACAACCTATGCAGTTGCAAGTGTTATTACAGCAGTTTTGCTGTCCAATCCTAAGGTCAAAGAGACGAGTTCCGTATTGGTATTTTGGACTCGTGTAAAGATTAGCGCGACATTGTCCATTCGTATTACAGGATACCGGGTTTTTACTGGGTGGATTCGTAGTATAATCTCCGGCATACATCGCTTTGGAGTGAGCGACGCGGTTTCTGTAAGCATATGAAGTGTCAGGCTTTGAGTTAAGCGACATCTACATCACCCGATAAAAATCAAACGCATCCATTTACACATGCAGTTCCTGAACCTGGGTTACAACATAAGTTTCTACCCAAACTTTTGGCGTGAATTCTCGCTGCGGATAGACCAGACGTTGAGATTCTGGGAGCAGAGTTTTTGTTTCCACAAGAGGTTGCGAGATTTTTAAAATCTCCTTTGTATACCGTTTTGGAGTGGTTTTGTTTTACCAACATATTGAAAGGAATGTTAGGCATCTATCTATTGCGGACAAGACTCTTGGCAGATAACAACAGTTTTTTGTATGCTTGGGCGTAGATTTCCGCGTTTATTGGCGCCTACAGAGGTTGTACAACAAGATAACTGAACGCCTTGTGTTTGGTTTTGGGGTCTTGGGTTATAGCGATTAAGAGCGATAAACGAACCCGCAGTGTTTTTGTTAATTTTCGTGTTAGTGTATCTTGGACGCAATGTTCGGAGTCTTGCGCTAGCAGTCATTTGTGCCCCGCGAACCATAGTGCTATTCGCACGTTTTATGTCTTTAAGATGTTGTTTTTGAGTGACGGCCCCAACGAAAGGACTAATCCCACCTCCATATTGGCTGAATGGTGTGATTCTGGGTTTAGTTGTTCCACTACAGTTTTCCGTGCATACGGTCTTTCTTCTTTCATAGTCCTCACACGTAGGCGTATATCCGGCACACGAAGATGCGCGCAATGCCTTTTTAAGATTTCTGGTTTTCAAATAAAACGATTGTGTGGTGTATGGTGCTTGAAATCCGGCTATGGTTGTGGGATGTCCTGTACATGTTTCACACGGTGACCCACAGGAAGCATTGAATCCTTGGGGTCCATGAACGGCTCTTGTTGTATTCATTACAATATCGTCCCCTGTTGCTGAAGGGAACCCGATTGCCCCTGAGCAATCATAACACGAGTTTAGTAGACTTGTCATCTAAAAAAGGTTAAAAAATAGATGAGAACGTTATTGAGTATATTGATATTGTGCCTGGTTTCTATCTGTATATATCCTTTTTGGAGACGTGAGGGTTTTGTTCAATCCACGACTAAACCACAGCGTATACGAGTAGAGTTTCAGGGAAAACGTTGGAATAAAGCACAGATTTTTGAGTTCCAGGAGAATCTTAAAGGTGCGAGATTAAAACTGGAAACCCTCCAAGATAATATTATTGAATCATTTAGTGATTATAAACGAGTTATGGGGAAACTCGAAACGATGGCATATGATAAAGATAAGTCAATCAAAGACATTCCAAAAACATTGAGTAAAGAAGAAAAAGATGAGATTATGAGACGAGCGGGTATTATCATAGACCCTTTAACAGATTTTTATAAACCTCTTATTGAAGCCCAGGATTTAGGGATGGAACCTATTGTTTCAAAGGGATGGAAAGAGCATAAATTTAAAATGGACCTTCCAAGAGTTGTTGTTCCTTCTTTAAAAGGACTGGATACATTGGAGAGATATCAATGGGTAGATATGAAGGATTCTACCAATAAATATGATTCAGAAGAGGTGTTTTATAAAGATGTTGAAACGGTATTACCTGGATTTTACTCGGCGATACAAGAAGTATTGAAAAATATATCTATTTTAGAACAAAACACTGGATCACAATCTTGGAGTGTTCGTCCTCGTGTTGATAAAATTGTGAGTGATGCTGAAAAGGCTAAAAAGGCTGAAGAAGGTTTTGAATGTCCGGATATATTACGTGTGATCAAAGTTGCTTCGTATCAAAAATGGGGGAATTTGTCTAGTAAGATTAAAAGTGAATTACGTGTAATTGAAACAAAATACGGGCGTATCGTGGGCGATATAGAATCTTCGGAAAGGTCGTTGGAATATCTAGAAAACGAGGGAAAACGCGGAACTACGCAGGCTTCTTCCGTCGTAAATTGATAATCTAAAAAGATTTGAAATCTTTATAATACACGATGCCGAATGTATCACGAGTTCTTATCTTAATCAACGATCATAAAGTATTTACGAGAATCATAAAACTATTTAGTTCGTATGTTGAGTCAGGGTTCATTTATTTTACCAAAACCGGATTTTATATAAGTGGAATGGATCATTCGCATACTTGTCTTGTAAAGTGTGTTATGGGAGAAGATACGCTAGTGTATACGCCTCCTGAAGATGAATTTAATATTGGGGTTTCATTTGTAATTCTACATAAGATCTTGAATTCTTGTTCTTCATCAACTTCTACGGTTCTTAAAGCTTCAACGGATAATAATATCTTAGAAATTAGTGTCCGTGAACCAAGAGGAAAACATAAATACAAACTTTCACTTATTGAACTTGATAGTGATGAAATGGAGGTTCCTGAAATGGATTATGTAGTGGAGAGAGAGTTGGATACGGCTTGTGTTAAGGATGCGATTGATAATGTTGAAAAGTTAGGAGCCGACACATTCACATTAACGCAAGTTGAGAGAGGCGATCTTCGTATCAAATACTCAACTGATTATATTGAAGGCGACGTCGTGATTGAGGAGTCTAGAAGGAGTTGTGTGGAGAGTTCTGTGATGCTATCTACGAATTTTGCAAAAGGGTTCATTAGTTCTGGTCCATACGGTCCCAAAACAATCATATCGTATACGCATGATGAGATTCCCGTTCGTTTCAAATGTCCTTTGGTAGGGAAAGACAATAAGATTTCTGAGCGCGATTATGTAGAAATTCATATCGCACCAAGAACGACAGATGATGACGAGGATTAAGATTAGCAATTCTTTGAAAACCCAATAATACCACAGGCAAGTCGTTTCCCGGCGTTTCCTGTAATTAAAGACTCTTCATTCCCCCCTTTTCCAAGATCATCCGGATCTTCGTGAACAACAACTGCTCTCCCAATAATATTGCATATATGCGAAGGATCTAATGATATTATTTTATCCTTCATGCTACCCTTTGATATTCCGTCCATAGAATGAATATTTCCAAGGTCTCCTGCGTGTCGTATTATGTCTTTTGGACCACCGTGTGTAAGTCCGTAAGGATTAAAATGGGCACATGAACTCGTACAGCCATCAGTAAGGTCTCCGTATTCGTGAATATGAAATCCGTGGTCCCCGTCTTTGAGTCCTTTGATATCATATTTGACAGATACGCCTGTTTTTGTTTCTGTAAAATGTATGGTTCCAGATACGTTATGTTTGTTTGGATGAAGAACACATACTGCGTTTCGATGTTCCGCGGTTTTTTGAGTTTTTTTGGAAAGATGTTTGTTCTTACGCGTCTTCATAATCTATGATTATATAGTATGTTTGTTGCGATTCTTGTTTTAGTTGCGATTGTTCTAATTGCGTCATGCGCGGGACCAATGATTTCACGAACTGAATATTTCCATGACAATCTTCCATCATCGTCTCTAGAACCCGAAAATGAATCAAGTGTAAAATGTGATACAACACCAGCGACGGAAGATTCGGAACTCGTTGGAAAACACAGACTTCGTCCGCATATTAATCAGGTTGAAACAAATACGGAACATATTGAAGATATCCGGAAGGTTTTATCTGATACAATACGAAGTCTTGAAAAAGATGATGTTTTACCGTCTGGAAGCAGATGTTCTTGTGCGAGTGCCCCAGTTTTAAGTGGTCAAACTGGTGAAGTTGAAGCCGCGGACAGATGTAAGCCCCCTGGATGGTTGAGAATGATGAACTCCCGAAACGATATGGACAATAATGATTTAGAATGTTCTAATCGGGTATGAAATCTAAATTGAAAATATCAGTAACATACTATATTGAATAGTCAAAATGAATCATATTCTTAATTCTGGAAAAAATGTTGCTGGAGTCATTCTGGCAGGTGGATTAGTAACATTTGTAACACTTCCATTTTATGGACTAGCAAACTATATGTATTATGATATACGCGGTGATTCCATTTCTCATATTGTTTATCGTGATTTTGATAAGGAGTGTGAGAATAAATTTCACGAAGAATCTCGCGATATTTGGTTGAAAACATCCATGGGTAGAGGACGCGCGAATGTAGTTACATATCAAAAGTGGAAGAAAAGCGGGGAATGGGACCACTGCTGTCGGGCATAGGGAGAGATGATATCCAGATAAAATTTTTAAGTGTATTATAGGTTTAAATGAAGAACTAAAATAATGTTAGGCAATGAAGATTGAGGCGGACATAAAATTAGATTTTCATAATGTATTGATTCGCCCAAAACGAACCACTCTTTCATCGCGTTCCCAAGTAGAACTTCTGCGAAATATTAAAAAGTTCCCGCATTCTCCATTGACTTGGGAAGGGGTTCCGATTATAGCTGCAAATATTACACACTATTCTTGTGTGATATGTATGCGTCTTATGTGTGCCTCGGGTGTTCGAAGGATTAAATATATTAACGATTATCGTAATGATCCTCTTACAGAATATTTTGGAAAAATGATGGGCATTACGATTGAGAAAGTATAACCCATTAATTTAGTGATATCTTTATTGTAAAAAATAATATAATGGAACCGCGAAGGATGAAATCATTCAGTTACAAGGTGACCATCGGACCGGCCCGGCGGTGCACAATGGCTTGTCCAACACGAGATTGTCAATCCGCGGGTTTTGATTGTATCATAGACGCGTTCATTATTATATACGGTTTATATTTAGCATTATAGAATGATAAAGCCTCATTTTGTTGGAACAGATATTCACCTTTTTACGAAGTATGTAAATACGGCAAAAACCTATTTTGAGTTTGGTTCTGGGGGTTCTACTTATTTTACAGCGAATATTCCCTCTATCGATAACATATACTCTGTGGAATCGGATATGGAATGGTTTTCAAAATTAAATGCAGATCTAAGTAATCGTATTACAATCAAGTATGTTGATATATGTGCTCTTCCTAAAAACTGGGGAAATCCTGGGCCGGATGCTACAGATGATATGAAACGTAATTATACCGATAGTATTTATGATGTATCTGATAAACATATTGATGTAATGTTGATTGATGGGCGCTTTAGAGTTGCATGTGGATTGAAATCGTTTAATGTACTTGATGATGAATCCTATTTGATTATTGATGATTATCTTAATAGACCGGGATATCATATATTAAATAACTATTATGACATTGTTGAAAGAGGGAATGTTATGGTAGTCATGAAAAAGAAGAAAGATATATCTCCACCCACACAGGAAATTATCTCTAAGTATGAGTTAAAACACGGATAATAACATTGGTATTTAGTCAGCAAACAAACTACATTAGTTTGCTTGTTAACTACTGTTGTCACAACTGTATAATATTCGTAAAACACGTATTATAACTAAAAATGATCTTGATACATTTTATCCAGAATGGGAAACAGACGGTATGGGTTCTTGGTAGTCTGTGTGCTGGTCAGATATTTTTATTCAATAGATATTCCACATTTTTCCCAGAAAGGAATGCTCTCTGGAAGAGGGCAATATGCATTCGTGATGCCGAGCTGTTCTACAAGTATTCTACCAAATCCATTTCTACGAGCACGTGTATGAACCCATATGATAACTGCAGATGAACCATCTTTTATACAAAAACAAGGAAGAGTATAAGATGTTCCTTTGCAGAATACACGAATGTTTCTTTCTCTGTTTTCAAACATTGCGTCTGTTTCTGTTACCCTCAGTCCAAATAGAGTTCCCCGCGTATATGCATCAAGTATCGTGTTTCGATTATGAATAAATTTACTATCGTCATCAACTAATTCATCAAACAATGCCCAAAAATCATTAGAATCAGTTATCGGATATGTCTTAATCTCTCCCCACGTATCCATCTTATGGTATAATGCTATATTAGAGTAGATGTCTATTCCAGAAGCGCTTGTTACGCAAATTAAATCATTACGAGAAACAGACCCTGTGAGGGGCGAGTTGTATTCGTCTCTCTTAGATTCTAATATTGAAACCGATTATGTGCGTGTGTTCTTTATGGCCTGTGAAAGGGGGGATCAAGATATTGTGAGATGGATTTGTTCTCTGAGGGTAATTGACATTCATATGAGAGATGATTACGGGTTCCGAAGAGCGTGTTATCGTGGGCACGAAACACTCGCGAAATGGTTGTATTCTCTCGGGGGCGTAGATTCCCATGCTGAAGATGATTACGCGTTTATATCAGCCTGCGAGTATGGCCACGAAACACTCGCGAAATGGCTGTATTCTCTTGGTGATGTGTATATTCATACACGAAAAGATTATGCGTTTCGTTGGGCCTGTACAAATGGACATGAAACAATTGCGAAATGGCTGTATTCTCTTGGAGGTGTTGATATTCACGCACGAAATGACGATGCGCTTGTGAAATCTCATAAGAATGGTCATATTTCAATCACAAAATGGCTATATTCTCTTGATAGGGCGAAGGGTATTGAAATACGAGTCTAAAATGAAGCAGTACACAATATTAGGCAATGAAAATAGAAACGGATACGAAGCTAGATTTTCATAATGTGTTGATTCGTCCGAAACGAACAACCCTTTCATCGCGTTCCCAAGTAGAACTTCTGCGAAATATTAAAAAGTTCCCGCATTCTCCATTGACTTGGGAAGGGGTTCCGATTATAGCTGCAAATATGGATACTACTGGGACTTTTTCTGTATATAATGAATTATCCAAACACAAGATTGTAACCGCTCTTCATAAACATTATACAAAAGAAGAACTTGTTGAATTTGTAAAGGAATCCGGTTTTAATAGTTCATATGTAATGTATTCTACTGGGATTTCAAAAGATGATCTTGAAAAACTAAAGGGAATGAGTGATATTATTGAAACCCATTTTAAGTGGATATGTGTGGATGTCGCGAATGGATATATGGAACGGATAGTTGAGTTTTGTAAATCTCTCCGTGAAATGTTTCCAAAGCATATCCTCGTTGCTGGTAATGTGGTTTCTCGTGAAATGACTGAAGAACTCATTATTAACGGAAAAGTTGATGTTGTCAAGGTGGGAATTGGACCAGGTAGTGCGTGTACAACGCGCCTTAAAACTGGAGTTGGTATGCCTCAGTTGTCTGCGATTATGGAATGTGCGGATGCGGCACATGGGGTAGGTGGAGATATAATTGGCGATGGTGGAATTACCTGTCCCGGTGATATGGCAAAAGCATTTGGAGGCGGTGCTGATTTTGTAATGGCTGGTGGGTTATTTTCGGGTCAT
>Ga0163109_10004414_pt1 | contig 10679 bp, 8 predicted proteins | sample CRUFie1St13metaG_FD_108704 | JGI IMG/M metagenome (GOLD analysis project Ga0163109, IMG submission 108704) | Marine microbial communities from the Costa Rica Dome - CRUD Field 142mm St13 metaG | ecosystem: Environmental > Aquatic > Marine > Oceanic > Photic zone | place: Costa Rica: the Eastern... | reverse complement strand
ATTTATCTCTAAATTTAGCAATCTTTGCTGAAAATGATCTAATCATGTTTTTAAATGATACATTTTTAATTCTTATTTGTAATATTAGATCATCAACAAAATAAGATAAGTTATCAATATTACTACTATTAATTAAATAATTTTCAGCAAACCATAAACTCCAAGCAGCACAAAAACCTCCTGGATCACCTATTTTTTTATTTTGTTCATCTTCACTTATTTCAAAAGCTTGAAATGAAATTTTTTGCAAATATAATTTAGGTGGTATGTAATTAAGTTTATCATTTATTTTAGAAATTATTTCTTCTAGTTTTAAATCTAATAGATTTGGATTATAATTAAAATTATAAGGATACTTAGATCCATATGGTTCAAATCTTAAAACTAAATTTTCTTTAATATTAAAAATTAACATATTACTATGGCTTCCTTCTTGTAAAATTATTGCAATAGGTATTAAAATAATAGAATTTTTATTTTTATTTTTAAATATATCAAAAAAATTTTCTGGTAAAATTAATTTTTGAAATGTCCATTTAATTTCAAGATTGGGTATATCATAATCAAAATCTTTATCAATACCATTTTCATTATAAAAACTTATTAATTCTTTATTTTGACTAAAAACATTTAATTGTAAAGTAGTTATAATATTTTTATAATTTTTTTTCAAGTAAAGTAGACCAAAGAAAATATCTAATTGTAAGCCGATAAATGTTACATATGATACATCATTATCGATAATATTATGACAATATGATATTTTCTTAGGAAATACACTTATTGAATTATTTTTAATATACTGATTTATAAATATTTTACAATTATCATTTAATTTTGTACATTTTTCAATAATAGTTTTATCAATATTATAATTAGATTTATTTTTTATAAAAAAGAAAATTGATGACTGTAATAAATTATAGAAATTTTCCAGTTCATTTTTTTCTACAAAATCGATTGGTTTTTTTAATTCATTATTTTTTAGAAAAGCATTAATTGGTTTTGTTTCTAATATATTATAATATTTATTCCATAAATCGTATTTACAAAGTAATAAAAAGATTGAATTACCATTATTATCTTGTAAATTTAAATTTGTATTTTTTATAAAAAATTCTATTTTTTTACTTTTTATTGTAAATTTTAAAAAATTTAAATTATCGAATATTGAATGTAATACTGTTTGTCCTAAAATATTAACTGAATTAAAATTAAATTCATCTTTATTAATTTTTTCTACAATAATATCAAAATATCTATAATTCTTATTTTGAATACAATATGTTAAAGCATTATTACCAATATAATCTTGTATATTTAAATTAAAATTTATTTTTTTGAACAATTCATATATTGAATTATTATCTTCAATAATTGCTGTAAACAATGGAACAATATTTTTTTTTTTTGAAACTTGATTTATATTAAAATTTTCTACTAATAGTTTAATTATATCTTTAGGAAAATTTTGAATAATCGCAAGATTCAATGGAGTTTCCCCATTATCATTTATAGTATATAAATCTGGATGCTTTTTAATAATATATTTTAATATATTTACATATTTTTTAGATGAAGTTGCTATATGCATTATATTATTTCCTCCATTATCTTTATAACTTATATCATTACTATATTTAATTATTAATTTTAAAATATCAAGTTTCAAATATAAAACTGCTAAATGTATAGGATATATATTAAACTTTTGATTAATATCCAAAATATTAGTTCCTATAGAATTAGAATTATACTCTAATAAAAGTTTAAGAATTTCAATCTTATTGAATCTAATAATATGATCTAATATAGACGAATTATCAGAATCTAAAATATCTAGTCTAATATTTCTAGATAATAATAATTTTAATAAATTTATTTTATTGTTTTGTATACAAATTTCTAGTAATGATATATTATTATTATTAAAAATATTTACATTGAATTTTTTATTGGTATTTATTAAATTATAAACTTGCTTATAATCATTTTTTTTTATTAATCGAAATATTTTACTTTTAATTGTCATTTATTATCAGTAGATAAATTATTTATAAATTTAGTTTTAATTAGATTATTGATAGTATAATATTTTTTTGATATAAATAAAAAAATTAAAGTTATAATTTTATGTCTATAATAATGATATTCTCTAATTAAATTTATTGTTTCTATATAATTAAACCAACCTATGTCTCCTATTTCTTGAAATTCAGTGTCACTTTTTTTTACTTTAAGAACCTTATTTTCACCATTATATAATGCAAAATAATAAATATGTTTGTATTTTATTCCATTTGATCCAAAAAATATTTCATTTATTGGTTCCATATTCTCAATAATTGTAATATCTTTCTTTTCTAAACCAGTTTCTTCCTTAAATTCTCTTAAAGCAGTTGAAAAATTATTTTCACAGTTAGAACGTTTTCCTTTTGGAAAACCCCATTCTGGAGTTAAGAATTTTAAAGTAGTTTTTTTAATTAATTGACTCAATAAATTATTTTTCTTAAGATAATTAAATTTTTTTTTTGATCTAGTATATTCTTGTTGATAAATTTGAATATATGATGTTTTTCTCCATATATCAGTCCATAAACAATCAAATTCTTTACTTAAAATTTTATCTTTCTCAAATGGTGTCATTATCGATAATAATGATAAAATTTTTTCTTCTTCTTCTACTTTATATTTACCTCTAATAAATTCTAAATAACCTAATGAATGTTTTCTTCTTATTAATAAAAATTTTATTTGGTCAAAATTATTTTTTATAATATTTAATGTATTATATTTGATATTATCTATATCTAATTTATTTGAATCTAATGATAAATTTGTTATTAATTTATTTCTAATTTCTATGTTTTCTATTTTTAAACAAATTATACCAATACTTGTTATTGCTTCTTTACATTTTTTATGATTATGTCCTAACTTACCGCAATTTGAACAAAAATTTTTATACATTTTACTAAATTTAAAATTAATTTGTTTTTAAGCAAATTATATAGAAATAAAATTTTTACTTGACTCATCTTCTTCATTATCACTGTCGTTCATATTTTTTTCATCACTCATTTTATCATCAATTGTTTCTTCATTTATATCATTATCTGAAGCATATTCGTCTCCTGAATTATCTTCATTATTTTCTAAATTTATTACGTCAAACAAATCTTCTGTTAAATTTTGTTTTTCATAAAATTCATTTACCTCTTTTGAATTCGCAATATCTACTAGATAACTCAATGTACCTATCTTATTATCATTATTATACATTTTCTTTGCTTGTATCAAAATTTTTATGAATGCACCAGGTTCTAATTTAGATCCATCTTTTTTTATTATAATATCATGATTATCAGTAAGTTTAAAATTTGTTAAATCAATACTACTGTATTTTATCATATTTGTTATAGGTCCATTTTCTGCAACAAAAAATTGTTTATTCATAGTTGTTATTCTAGCAACTATAATTGTATTTTCTATTGGAAAACATAAACGAGCACTGAATTTAATATTGTAAAAAACAGAACAATCTAAATTATTTATATCTATAGTGTTATTACTATAATCTAAAATTTTGAATATTTTTGAAATATATCCATATTTTATACATTTACCTTCTACTTGTTTCTTTAAAAGTTTTTTTAAATTTATATAAATATCAGTACTTAACTTATCACATGGTACTAAAACTCTTGTAAATAATTTTTTATTACTGAATGGATTTAATAAAGGATTTTTTTCAATATCAGCCATATATATTGTTTATAAATTATAATTTGTAATTATTGTTTAAGTTATTTTCAATTTTTATAGATATGATAGATATCAATAAAAATTATTATTCTACTATTCTTTCATATAAATCATCATTAACCTTTTTAAATTTAAATGATTCTAATATTTCACTATTTTTTACTAAATTTGTTGCTTTAACTTTTACTAAATATTTTGCATATTCACGGCATCTTTTATTAAATAATATTCCATTATTTTCCTTTTTTATGTCAAAATCTAAATTTTCTATATTTGAATTTAATTGATCCTTAATAAAATTTATTCTGTCTTCTAAATTTAATGGAAATTCATATTCTTCATGATTTATAGGTATTATCATAAAAGTTTTTTTATCATTACCTTCACTAAATTTTTCTAATGAAATTAATTTTTTTTCTATTTCTTCACATAATTGATTTTTTTTCATTACATCCTTAACTTTTATTTTTAATTCTCTTGCTATCTTGATTAAATCTTCTTTATCATTCGCTGTTGTGCATACTGCACCTTTTGCTGAAGGTATTCCTACTCCTCTTTTCTTTTCTAAAATTTTTTTCCTCTTTTCTCTTAATTTAAATACTCTCTTTTTTTTATTTTTATCTAAAATGCCAACATATTTATTTTCACTTCTTTTATCATAATAAAAATCTGTATCATCAAAATTATATAAATCTTTACTTACTTTTTTTGGTTTATCAGTAACTTGAATATTTAACTTTAATTTTTCATTTATTTTATATAAATCTATTTCTTTACTTATATCTAAATTATATTTTTCTCTATAATTAATTGGAGCATTTACATCTTCTTTATAAGGTTGAAAAATATAAAATTTACCTCTATAAATTATGTATCCAGGAGTATTATATTTATCATATATTGTGTCTGAAAAATTATTAAAATCATTCTCTGTTTCTGGAATTAAATCATTTAATGCTTTATAAAGAAAAAAATTATCATACATTTTCTTTTCTTTATTATCTAATCCTTTATCAATATATTTTTTTATTTGATTAAAAGTAAATACGTATTTTCTTCTATATAAATTTTGTATTAATTTTTTTATTTTACTAGTCATAGTAAATGATAAATCATTAATAAATACATCTCTATCTACGGTATTATTTGTTAATTCTTTATACAATCCCGAATTTTTGTTATAATATTTTAAATTTAATTTTTCATTTGAACATTTATAGTCACAACTCTTAAATTCACATACTGATGGACAAAATTTATGTTTAGTTTTTTTACCAAAATCTGATATTTTTAATTCTTTACAATTTTTATGTTTTTTTAATTCTTCGTCATAAATATTTGCTGCATGATTTATTGGACAGTCAATAGAAGCTTTTTTTAAAACATTTTCTACTTTTTTTGTTGTTACTAATTTATATTCACTCCTTTTATACATCTTCTCATCTATTGATAATTTTGATGGTAATGATGCTACATATCGATGCACTTTTACTTCAGGATATGGATTATCTTTTGTTGAAACTCTTACATGCTTACACCATCTAATTGCTCTCCCTATAATTTGTTTTGATCTATTAAGATTATGCCATACATCTAATATATGTACTTCCTTAACATTTTCTAATGTTATACCCTCACTCATTACTTGACTACCTAATATAAATTTTATATTTTTACCATATTTATTATCTATTGAATTAAAAACATTCTTAATTATTTTTTGCTTGATTTCTGGTATATCTTCAATTCCAGATGATTCATCTAATGATCCAGTTACAGTTATATATGTTGCTGGATTAAATTTATTTTTTGGATACTTTTTTTTATATTCTTTAAATGTTAACCCAGTTTCATATTCAATAGTTGTATCTAGGATATCATATGATCCATTTTCTTTATACTCTAAATATCCATTATTTTGTAATACTTTTTCAAATAGTTCAATACCAAATGTTACTAAAGTACAATATATAAAACATGTTCCTAAACCTTCTTTACCTTTTACTATTTTTTTTAAATTTTTAAAACATTCATAATATTTTGTTGAAAAATTTTCTAAATACTTCTCATGAAATATTAAGCCACTTATTTTTTTATCCGCATCTTCATAAATTATATCAGTCAAATCTTTTATTTTTCCTCTAAAATATTTTTTATTTAATGTCTTTCTTAATTTTGACCCTATGTCTTTTAATTGACTCTTTAATTTTTTTAAACCTTCTAATCCGTAATATCCTTCTATCTTACCTTTTTTATTTAAACCAGGAAATGTAAATAATGAACATGATTGTACTTTTCTCTCAAAACCATCTTTACTTTCTTTGTCTGCTAATTTATATGTTTCTAATTGTAATTTTTTCATTTTACATTTTATTATTGGTGTAAATTTTAAAAAATTTGGTATTTTACCCATATCTACTTGTTTTGCAAATAATAACGGATCATTTCCTTTAAAATAAGATACATATCCTGATGCCATCTTTGATAAATATTCTATACCACCTTTTGTAAATTCCATTTTATAACCTTTATCTTTTGTAAATACTTTGTCTCTTACAATTAAATCATTCTTAGGTCTTAATAGATTTAAAAGTTCCACTATCTCATCTGCTAAATTTTTCATTGGAGTTGCTGTTAATAGTAATGTTCTCATATTCTTTGATTTCTTTATTATTTGATTTATTGCTTCACCCCATTCATTCTTTGTTATATTATGCGCTTCATCTACTATCAAAACACTATTATCCAAATTCTCTATTTTATCTATTGAAAATTCTCTCTCTATCTTACCTAATTCATTCTTTGATATTTTTTCTCCTAATACTCTTTTATGAAAACCTTTATAACTCATTATTCTATAATATGATGATATGTTCTTATTTATTGAATATTCATTCTCTTCTATATTGAATTCATCTTCATCTAAATTTATTACATTTTTTGTGCTTTTTAAATATTCATCACCCGTGCAAAATCTTATCTGTTCTCTCCATTGCTCCTTTAATAATGGACCTCTTACTAATACATATATTTTTGTATTATACTTTCTTACTAAATGTTTAAAATTCTCCGCTATTTGAACTGCAGTACATGTCTTACCTGTCCCTGTTCCATGTAATAATAATAATCCAGTATATGGTGTATTTGGTGTCATAAAATTTTTTAAAAAACCTTGATGATTAAATAATGATATTCTATTTTGATTACATGTCTTATTTCTAAACTCTTCTAAATCTTTATATTTTTTAAATTCTTCTCTTTTTGAACTTATGTAATAAAAATATCTTTCATATAATTTCTTCTGTAAATCATCATCATTAACATTTGGATATCCATAATTTATTGTATTTAATTTTTTTAATGACTCTTTCTTCATTTAAATATATATATAATTATAAATTATTTAATAAGTTCTATTCACATAATTAAAGTATAAATAAATATATATATGGAAGGTAAAAATAACCTTAAATTTACTCAAGATGATAAAAAAATACTTATTAAATATATTGAAACTATTAAAAGTAAAAAAGTTCTTATTAATATCTTTAAAATTATTAATAATGATACAAAAAAATATTCAAAAAATAATAATGGTGTATTCATTAATCTAAAAAATGTTTCTGATCAGGCCTTACATCTTATTAATAATCTTATTATTGAATATCAAAATCAAATTAATAGTGAAAAAGAAAGTGAAACCAATTTATCTGAAACACTTTCTTTTCATAAAGACGAATTTAAAGAATTTGAAGATTCCAGTGCTAAATTAAGTAATCATGAAAAAAATATTCTACGAAAAAATAGAATCGAAAAAAATAATAAAAAAAAAAATAATATCGTCTATGGAAGTTTCCTTTTATCTTCCGAAAATGATACTGAGGATAAATAATTACATTTTTCTATATAGTATATATATTATATGAATAATCTACCAAAATATGATAAAAAAAATATTGAAAAAAATATTAAATTTTTTCAACAAATTCTATTAAAACAAAAACAATTATCTAATATTATTGATAATAATGCTAAAAATAAAATTAATCAAACTAAATCATATATCAAAGAATTAACCCCTATTATTGATCAAAAACTATTATTACTCCATAATTTAGATCAACAAATTAGATCTGTTGTAAAAAGAAATCAAAATAATATTAATAATGATCTTATTTACAAAAAATTTTTAGAATCAGATAAATGTAAACATTTTTACCAAAAAATTCATGAAATTGATACCACTATTGCAGAGCTTAAAAAATTCATAAAATATCAAAATATTGAATAATATAAAAAATTGATAGATTTCTCTAAGAGAAATCAATTGAATCATTCTGATTCTATAGATAAACAAAGTTTATCCATTAAAGTTTTTAAGAAAACATAGTTTTCTTAAAAAATTGAATTAATTAAAATTAAAAATTTATTTAATTTTAGTAAAAATGTCTTTCGATATTGAAACAAAAAAAAATATTGATATTGAATTCTTTTTAAATCAAATCGATAATCATCAAAATAAAGAACATATAATTAGTATGTTTATGAAAGGACCTCCTCCAAATAAAGGATTTATGTGGTGTGAAAATACTGGAGGACCTGATTGTCATTGGACTCAAAAAGAAGCACAAGGATTAAAATATGTAGAAAATTTAGTTCTTAGTAGAGATTGGGATAGCTCAGGATATGGTTTTATGATGAGATTTATTCAATCAAGAATTATAGAAAAATATCAAGATATATTAAATCCTGAAGAATCTTAACGTTATTAATTATATGCAACACAAATAATTAAAAATTGATTAATTTTTTTATAATGTATTTATTACATATTTTAAATGTCAGGACCATGGTATGAATCACAAGGACCTTGTGCTAGTCAAGTTAGACAAGATGTTTTTAAATATATTACCAAAAATTTTTATAATGAAGAAGAATTAACTCCTATAAGAAATAAAATTATTCATAAAGTTATTTTTCAAATTATACCAGATAATAGAAATGATTTTGGATCTTATAGAGGATATGCTACTTTTAATGTTCCTAAAAATTTATCCTTTGAAGTTATTAAAGAAATTGAAATACAAGATAAAGCAATTTCTATTTTAAATGATAAATTAACACCTTATCTTCAACATCATCTTTATAAACCAACAGGTATTAGAGCAAAACAAGTTGCTGATACTACTTTAGTTGGAAAAATTGATTTATAAATACATAATATTATTATATATTATTAAATGACTTCTCTTTTAAAAAAAGAAAATATTAAATTACTTAGTAATACAAAAAAACAATTTGATTTACATTCAAATTTATCTTTAATATCTAAAGTTATTAAAGGTATTATTTCTGATTCTGATTCTGATGATGAACAAAGTATAGAAGCTATTCCTCTTCAATTCTCTAATTCACATATTCAATTACTAAAAAGATATATTGATTATTTATTAGAAAGAAGTTATGATTGGAATTTTGATAATAAAACAGTAGAATTTTACATTGAAAAATTTAATAAATATGATAAAGGAGATCCACATTGGATGGTTAAGAGATTCGTTGAAATACTCCTTCCAAAAGAGTGTATTAAATTATATGAAATTAGTAAATATTTAGATATTAAATTATTACAAGAAGAACTAATTAAAGTTAATTTAAAAAATTTAATTGAATCATATAAATATAATATAGAAGAATTAGAAATACAAAAAAATAAATGTGAATATAATATTAATGAAATTACTACAATCAAAAAAGATTTTGAAAAAGAAAATAAAATAGAAACAGTATATGAAGATGATGAAGAAGAACAAGAAAAACAAGAAGAACAAGAAAAAAAAGAAGAAGATACTAAAAAAATTAAATTGAATCCATTAGATTCAGCTATGAATCAATTTAATCAAAATTCTGAATCTTTTCAAAAAGTACTAAGTGACTATTATAATAAAAAAATAAAATTATTTGATGATAATATAGAACTCTTCTCTAATAAAAAACAAGAATTGCAAAATAAATTAAATCAGATTAAGACTGAGATACAACAAAAATGTAATGAATACATAAATAATACCGATAATTTCTTTTTTGTAGGAAATGCACATTTTTGTCCAGAATGTTTAGAAATTTGGTATCTATCTGATATTGAAAAAATTTGGGAAAATAGTAATATTAATGATTGTCAACAATGTGGTGATGAATTGGAACATATTGAAGAAGTTATGTTTAATTTAAAATCGGTTTTAATTAAAATTGGATTTGACACTACAGAAGATAAAGAAGATTATCTTGCTCCAGAGATAGAAGACTTTACTAATGTTCAACATGTTTATGATGATTTACAAAATTATAATGATCTTTTTGAGTTCCATGATACATGTTTAGATTGTTTTTGTAATAATAGAATTATGATAAAATGTGGTGATAATCAGAATTTTTTGAGTGATATTAATAATAAATGCTGTGGTGAAAAATCATGTCAAGAACACTTTGGAGAAGGTGAATATGTATGTTGCCATCCTGATTGCACAGAAACTATTCATATGTGTAGTGGTTGTTACACTTCTGAAGAACATATTAATAGCACACCATGGGAAGGATATACATCAGTTTGTATGCATTGTCATGATGTTAATTGTGCAGAACATATGAGAGGTAAATACTGCGAACAATGCTCTTGGAGACATGGTAGAGATTATTATTAAATTAATTTTTTTATAAATAAATTAATTTTCTGATGAGTATTTTCCATCTTCTGTTATTGTTTGTAGTAAATCGCTAAAGTAATTTACATCACAACATATATCATCTAAAACTTTATTCATTAAATCACACCATTTACCTTTATCTTCATCTTCATCTTCATCTTCATCTTCATCTTCATCTTCATCTTCATCTTCATCTTCATCTTCATCTTT